>Ga0208764_10001560_pt1 | contig 14658 bp, 13 predicted proteins | sample ETNtaG_18_FD_185762 | JGI IMG/M metagenome (GOLD analysis project Ga0208764, IMG submission 185762) | Marine microbial and viral communities from oxygen minimum zone, Eastern Pacific Ocean - ETNP201302SV91 (SPAdes) (version 2) | ecosystem: Environmental > Aquatic > Marine > Oceanic ... | reverse complement strand
GCAGAAGAACCAGCCAGCGAAGACACTGCAGAACCACAAGCCGAAGAAGAAACCAAGGCAGAAGAACCAGCCAGCGAAGACACTGCAGAACCACAAGCCGAAGAAGAAACCAAGGCAGAAGAACCAGCCAGCGAAGACACTGCAGAACCACAAGCCGAAGAAGAAACCAAGGCAGAAGAAGAAACTAGTTAAAGTTCAGGGAATAACCGCTGTTTAAAATGGTTGATTACTTTCTCATGGGCAATAAACGTCGGATGCCCCGGTGTGTCTCGAAATTCTGTAGTTAAAACAGAATGCGCGCTCTTCTGTATTCCATGCGAGTTCGAACTTGAACTATCTATCTCTATGCCAATGAATCCATCCCCTAATTCATCTTTGAGTTTTTGAAAACGGGTTTCAGGCACAAGCGGGTCTTTTGTGAATCGCAAACCAACCACACATAACTGCTCTTCAAGAATACGTTCTTGAACTATTGAAAGTTCTTCTTTACTAAGTCCTAGATTTTCTTTTCTTTTTCTCCCTAAAGGTAAGGGAAGGCTCGGTTGACTCATAACAGGAGCTTTCACTAGCGGATCTACTGCTAACGCTAAGGCGAAGCCTCCAGTGAAACACATTCCAACAACTCCAACGCCTTCCCCTCCGCATCGTGATGCAGCTATTCCAACAAGTTTTCGTATCCAATTGGTTACTGGGGAACTTCTTCCTCGTGCGAAGACAAGAAATTCTTTTGAGATACAGGCTCGTGTCATTGATTTCAGTGCGTACCCATTACTGAAAGGTTTACCTGGAGTTCCAAAAAGGTTAGGCATGGCGACCGTGAAACCTTGGCTTGCTAGTCTTCTTGCAAATTCTGCTACTTCAGGGGTAATACCAGGTATTTCGCTGAGAACAACGATACAGGGACCAGTTCCTTTCCAGAAGACATCTTTCGTTTGGTTTTCCAAGGTCATTATTTCAAGTGAGAAATCAGCCAAGTCATCTCGGGTATTTGAACTCATATTACGAGAGTACTTGATTACAGAACTTTTGGAATCGCTTTGACTTCTTAGAACGAATAACATTACGTGTGTTCGTAAAATCTTTCGAAAAGGGGCATTTTGAAGTTTTCAATGATCTTTGAATTTCAATGTGATGATGTTTCTCTTGAAGGTGAGCGTGAAACGTTAATGAATTGTGTTGAGCAAGCTGTCTTTGCTGAAGAAAAGGGTTTTGACCGAATTTGGGCTGTTGAACATCATGGGTTGAAACATTACGCTCATATGAGCGCCCCTGAAATTTTCCTTACATGGGTTGCAGCAAAGACATCAACAATCCGTATTGGTCATGGGGTTGTATGTATGCCCTTCGGCTATAACCACCCTCTTCGTGTTGCTGAACGTGTAGCGATGCTCGATAGCCTCTCTGGTGGCAGATTGGATGTTGGAGCTGGTCGGGGTGCCACAGCGATGGAAATGTCTGGATTTGGAGTTGACCGTGATGATACGTACCCGCAAGTAAAGGAATCTCTTCAGATTCTGAGTCGATGTTGGGAGAATGAGACGTTTGAGTGGAATGGTAGTATTTCTATTTCTGAACGTTCTGTTATCCCTCGACCCATCCAGCTTCCTCACCCACCGCTGTTTATGGCATGCACGAAAGATGACACTGTACGACTGGCTGCGGAGTATGGACTAGGGGCTTTGGTATTGGGTTTTTCGGGGCCTTCACAAGTCGCCGAACTTCGGAGAATTTACGACAATGCAATTGCTTCCCGTTCGGATAATGATTGTATTTCAAAAAAACCCACAAATTTTTTATCAGCGCTTTGTCCAACAATCGTTCTTGACAATGCTGAAGAAGCGTTTCAGATTGGTGCGAGGGGTCAGAAGTTTTTTGCTGAATCTATCCAACATTGGAATATAGGAACACCTCTGCCTGAACCTGTGCCTAGCAATGTGGATATTCGTGATGCTGTTAATGACGCTAAAGAACGCGTAGAAGCTTTTATGGTTGAAGGGGGTCACCCTGTTCCATCAGTGGTTGCTTCAACTGGACCATTCAATATTGATCATGCCTATGGCAACCGGGATGATGCTATTCGGTATGTGAAAGAACTGGAAAAGGCAGGTGCTGACGAAATTATGTGCATCATGCAGATGGGTGGTGTCCCTCATGAAGCTGTTATGGAGACGATCCGCCAGTATGGCGAATATGTCATCCCACATTTTAGATAATGCCTAGTTGATCAAATATCTGTAGGTGACTGTTGATTACGTAGTCGGCTTCATCACCTTCTTCATTGTCTTCGCGACCTGCTGTGTATCGAACAGTTGTCATACCTATTGACCTTGCTCCGGCGACATCAGTTCGCTTAAGGTCACCAACATGGAAGCATTGCGTTGGATCAGGAACACCGAGCCCATCTAGGGTCTCAGTAAATATTCTCGGATGTGGTTTATAAACCTGAATTTCATCGGAGAAGCCAAAGAAATCAAACAATTCGTAAATCCCTAGGTCGTTGAGCCAGTGACGTAGTTGGCTACTGGGGATGGTTCCAACATCGCAAATTACAGCAAGTTTCAATCCGGCATCTTTGAGTTTCTGTAAAGTTTCCTTTGTCTCAGGGAGAAGATGGCGAGGTGTTTCTTCAGATGCAAGTAAATACGCATCAAGCAGTTGTGTCTTAACTTCTGCAGTAATAGTTATCGGTAGTTCTGCTACAGCAGTTGAAACAACACTTTCTAAATCTGTCTGAATATTTTTCCGCCAATTCGTGTCAAAAGTGTTCCACCCCGCAGCGAAAGCGGAATCGAGGTGATCTTGGGAGATTTCATATCCATGTTTGAGAAGAACTTCAGTCCAGAGAACTCTCCGCCTATCAATGGAGGTGGTTGTTTCAGCTATGAGCGTATTCCAGAAATCATACGTGGCTGCTTGAAAGTGAATATCTGCCATGGATCTCTAAATATCTCTATCACACAAGCTGGACTATCCCAGAACCGGATTCTTGGATTATTCCAATTTCGGTGCATCCATGACCTGATTCATGAATGATTTGTGATGTTTTTTCTGCTTCATCTGGGGAAAGTACAAGAATCATTCCAATTCCCATATTGAAGACTTTTTCCATTTCGGTTTGGGTTATTTGACCTATCTTCTGTATTTCTGTAAATACCTGCGGTGGGGACCATGATTCTCGGCGGATAAGGGCATCCAGATTTTTTGGTAGCACACGATTTAAATTTCCTGGTATCCCTCCACCAGTGATATGCGCAATAGCTTTAATTGTTTGTTGCTCCATTATCTTGAGGATCGTTGGAGCATAAATAACCGACGGTAAAAGTAGTTCTTCCTGAATGCTTGTTTCAGCTCCGCCCCAAGCCGGATCCTCTAATTTTCTTTCACCAACTTCGAAATAAATTTTTCGTGCAAGGGAATATCCGTTACTACGTAACCCCGGTGAATGTATCCCAATGATGAGATCTCCAGGAGTTATTGTTTCCCCAGTGATCATTTCTTTTTTATCAACTACCCCGACGCTAAATCCGACCAATTCAAACTCGCCTGCGCTCATAAGTCCTGGGTGTTCAGCCATCTCGCCGCCAATTAGCGCACATCCGGATTCTCGACACCCTTCACTTATCCCCTGCACAAGCAATTCAATTTGGGATGGTTCCAGCGTCCCAACGGAAATATAGTCAAGAAAATAAAGTGGTTCTGCACCAACGCAAATGAGGTCATCAACACACATTGCGACAAGGTCCACTCCGATAGTGTCATATTTTTGAGCCATTACTGCAACCTGGGCTTTTGTTCCTACCCCATCGGTGGATGACACGAGAACTGGGTGTTCTCGACCTGTTTGAGAGATATCAAAAGCTCCGCCAAAACCTCCAATGTCACTCAATACTTCTCTTCGGTGGGTTGCGCGTATAGCTGGTTGTATCCGCTGCACGGCTTCTTCACCGGCAGCTATATTAACCCCAGCCGCTTCATACGTTTCTTCTTTACCTGTTTCAGCCATCGGCCTTACCGGCAATTGTTGATGCGATTTCCCCAACTGGGATTTCATTTGGGTTTATAAGTGGTCTTATTGATTGCTCATCATCATTTTTCTCTAAAACTTGTTTTGAAAGATTGTCAGGGATCTCAACCGGGTATTCTCCTGTCAGGCATGCGGAACAAAACCCGGCATTACTTGTCCCAGTTGCTTCTATCAACCGGTCAAGGGTCAGGTAAGCAAGGGAATCAACATCTAGGTAGTCCTCTATTTCTTGGACTGTAAGGTTTGAGGCAAGGAGTTCGGACCTAGTTCCAGTATCCATTCCGTAAAAACATGGCCACCTGTATGGTGGTGAAGAAATTCGCATATGAATTTCTTTAGCTCCGGCTTCTCTCAGCATACGCACCATAGCTTTAGTCGTTGTACCTCTAACTATTGAATCATCAACAACGACTAATTTATTCCCTTCAATGGTGTCCCGAAGCGGATTGAGTTTCATTCGAACTCCTAATGAACGTAATTCTTGATTCGGAGCGATGAATGTCCTACCTATGTAACGGTTCTTTACTAGCCCTTGTGCATAGGGGATATTGATTTCTTTTGCGTATCCTTCAGCTGCTGGAATTCCGGATTCTGGGACTCCCATTACGACATCAGCATCAGCTGGTGCTTGCTGGGCTAGTAATTGCCCCATACGTACTCTGGCATGATGAACACTTTGGGTATACAACTGCGTATCTGGTCTTGCGAAATAAACGAATTCAAATATACAGAGATTGGGGTTTATTCGTTCTGGAGGAAACGGATGTATTGACCGGACTCCTGTCGCGCTAATGACCACCATCTCACCTGGGTCTATTTCACGAATGAAATGAGCTCCGATAATATCTAAAGCTGGAGTTTCGGAAGCTAAGACCCAGCCATTTTCAAGTTTTCCCAAACATAAAGGTCGAAATCCATTTGGGTCTCGTACTCCGATGATGTTTGCTTCATCCATTAGGACAAATGAAAATGCTCCTTCTAGTTTTGGAAGGACTTTAATCAAGGACCTTTCAAGTTCTCTTCCATCAGAAGCATTCTGATTTGATGTTTCACTTATGCATTGCCCTATCAGCTCTGCGACGAGGTCGCTATCGCTAGTTACAGTGCCGGGCAACATGCCAGCTTCATGCGCCAATCCTTCAGTGTTTGTTAAATTCCCGTTGTGCCCTAACGCAAATTCTCTCTGGGCTATTCCCCGATACACGGGTTGGGCGTTTCTCCATGAACTCGAACCGGTAGTGCTATAACGTGTCTGCCCGATACCCAGATGTCCATCTAGCCCAGCCAATGTCCTATCGTTAAAGACGTTTGAAACCAATCCCATATCTTTAACCACTGTGATGGTCTCACCATCACTTGTCGCTATTCCCGCAGATTCTTGGCCTCTATGTTGAAGCGCGTAAAGACTAAGGTAGTTCATGTGAGCGACAGCTTGGCCTGGAGCGTAAATTCCAACGACGCCACATGCTTCACGGGGTGAATCACTATCAAAGTTATTGTCATCCACCGCCACTCTGAAATTCTTTCAGATTATTGACCGGTTAGTAATGATGGCTTGCAATAGGTTCGATTTAGTCACTGATGGGTTTGGCATATTTTGAAAGAGGGGGTTCAATGGAATGACCGTACTGTTATCAATTAAGATAAAAGTTGGGTAAGTGAAATGGGGAACCTTAGGAAATGAAACTATGACAACTTCTGAGCATGTTGATTTAAGTAATTACGATCCGATGGATCGAGAAGTCCAACAATGCCCTTTTGATCATTATGCGGCGCTTCGTGATCAGGGACCACTATTTTTTCATGAACAGTCAAACATGTTCTTTGCGTCAAGGTTGGATGTAGTAAACGAAATCCTTCGTGACACAGAAACTTTTTCTTCCCGGATGGCGAGTACGACAGCAAAACCAGATCCGGAGACTTTGAAAGCTATTGCTGAGATACAGAGCCAGGGTTTCCCGCGTCGAGAAACAATGCTTACAATTGATCCCCCGTACCATACCCGCTATCGGAAACTTGTTTCAAAAACATTTTCTGCCCGGCGAATAGCAAGCCTTGAAGATTCGATAAGAAAAATCGCAATAGATCTAATTGAAGCTTTCCCTGAGAAAGGAACTGTTGATTTCCATAACGACTTTGCCGTGGCTTTCCCAGTTCGCGTAATTCATGATGCACTTAATATGGCTCCAGAGGTAGAAGACAAAGTTCGAGGTTGGTCAGATGCTGCAACCGCAGCTATAGGTAACAAGTTGTCCCATGAAGAATGGATCAGCGCTATTACTGAGCAAATGAAAAATCAACAGTATTGGCACTCAGAATATGAGAAGCGTATAGAAACTCCTCAGGATGATGTTATGTCTGGACTGGCTCATGCTGACTTCGCTGATCCTGATTTACCCGAAGGTGAAACGAGAAAACTTGATTTCTCCGAGATTTATAGCATTATTCAGCAGTTGATGGTTGCTGGTAATGAGACGACAACAAAATTTCTAGATGAGACAATGCGAATTCTCATTGAAGAGCCGGAATGGTGGCATGCTTTGGAAGAAGACCCCGAGAGCAACATCTACGGTGTTGTTGAGGAAGGTCTGAGAATGTCTTCACCTAATCAGGGTTTGTTTCGCATAGTGACTCAAGATACTGAAGTCCAAGGAGTACCTGTTCCAGAAGGATCACGGATTTGGGTTATGTTTGGAGCCGCGAACAGGGATGAAAGAACGTTTAGCGATTCAGAATCCTTTAATCCCAACCGTGAGAACATTAAAGAACATATCGCTTTCGGTAAGGGCCATCATTTCTGCATTGGGGCCCCTCTGTCACGGCTTGAAGGAAAGGTCGCTTTGGAAGAGTTAGTAAAGAGGCTCAAACTCCCTACATTTTCAGAAAACAACACATTTGAATATGAATCTAGTTATGTTCTTCGAGGTTTAGCTGGTCTGGAACTTGAGGTTGAAAAAAGGTAGTCCTTAACCTTGTGTAGTCCCTCCCTCAAATGCTGCGGGTAAGTGGCTTTCCCATTTATTTTTCATGTCCTGAAGTTCTAGGTCAAGTAAACCCTTGATTGTGAAGCGGTCTCCATGTGCGAGTCCTATCCGCGCTTTTGGAACTTCTGCAGCAGTAAGAATTTCTTCAACATTGGTCAATTCGTCAGGGTTAACTGCAAGAACGACCCTTGATGAAGATTCTGAAAATAATGCTTCATGGGATGGGATCCGGGCAAGAGAGCATCCGATTCCTGATGCAATTGCCATTTCCGCTGTTGCTACTCCTAACCCCCCGACGGATACATCGTGAACCGCAGTGACTAATCTTTTCTGAACAAGTTCTCTCGTTATCGCACAGATTTTTTTGTGGAGATCATAATCGAGTTCGCCTAGAATTCCTTTGCGGTGACCCTGCGCAAATGCCCATGCGCTTCCTGAGAGTCCTTCTGGTTCAGGGCCAATCACGATTAGTCGGTCTCCTTCCGCCCATTTCTTTCCAGGTGGTGGAGCATCAAGATTGTCTATAACTCCTATCACGCCAACAATTGGCGTCGGGTCTATGTTTGTTCCTTGACTTTCGTTATAAAGACTAACGTTTCCTCCAACAACGGGTAGATCAAATTCTCTACATGCTTCAGACATGCCGTCAACTGCTTCACTTAATTGCCACATGACTGTTGGATTCTCTGGATTCCCAAAATTTAGGCAATTTACTAGAGCTCGGGGTTCGGCCCCGACACAAGCAAGGTTGAGAACGGCTTCGGCGACTGTCATTGCAGTGCCCACACGTGGATTGATAGCGCACCATCTATGGTTTCCATCGGTTGTAACAGCTAAGCCTCGCCCTGTTTCTTGATTAGTTACTGGATCTTTGAGCCGGAGAACCGCGGCATTGCCTCCGGGCCCAACAACGGTATTGAGGAAAAGCTGTGAATCATACTGAGAGGTAATCCATTCGAGATTTGATAATAGACTTACCAAATCCGCACCGAGATCTTCGGGTTCCGGTAACTGTTCAGCTGTTTCCTCCTGAAAGGATTGTAGGTCGTTTGGAGGAGCTATTGGTCTTTCGTAGAGTGGAGCATCTTCGTGGAGAGAAACCGCTGGGACTTCTCCCAAAACAGCTCCATTTAATCCATCCATGATGCGTAGAAGTCCGCCTTCAGTGACCTTACCCACGACTGAGGATCTTATTTCCCACTTTTTACTTATCTCGGTTACTTGTCCAAGGTTGTCGGGTGTGACTATGGCAAGCATTCTTTCCTGCGATTCGCTGGTCATAATCTCATAGGGGTGCATGCCGAGCTCTCTTTGTGGAACTGCTGAAACATCGAAATCCATTCCAACACCTCCACGTGATGCGGTTTCGGAAGCGGCGCAGGAGAGTCCTGCTCCTCCAAGATCCTGGATACCTACAACAAGTCCTGCATCTAACAATTCCAGGCAACATTCAATGAGGCGTTTTTCTTCAAATGGGTCTCCGACTTGAACACTTGGTCTTTTATCCGCATCCTCTTCATCATCTCCGAAACCTGCAGATGCGAGTACGCTGACACCCCCTATGCCATCCCGACCGGTTGTAGCTCCTAAAAGAACTGCTAAATTCCCAACCCCGGAAGCTTGCCCGAGGACGAGTCGATCTTTAGGAAGTATCCCTATACACAACACATTCACCAAAGGATTTCCTATGTAAGTTTGGTCAAATACTGTTTCCCCTCCAATGTTGGGGACACCAACGGAATTCCCATATCCGGAAATGCCGCTGATTACTCCTTCAGCTACCCACTTGCTTCGGGCATCTTCAAGTGGGCCAAATCGTAGAGGGTCCATAATTGCTATTGGTCGGGCACCCATTGTGAAGATATCCCGAATGATTCCTCCCACGCCAGTCGCTGCACCCTGATAGGGCTCTATGTAACTTGGATGGTTGTGGCTCTCGATACGAATTGCGATAGCAATATCATCACCGACATCGATAACGCCAGCGTTTTCTCCAGGTCCGACGAGAACATGCTCTCCCTCTATGGGTAGTCTTTTTAAATGAATTCTTGATGATTTATATGAACAGTGTTCACTCCACATGACCGAATACATTGCTAATTCAAGGTGGTTCGGTTCTCTTTTGAGAATCTCAATAATCTTTTCGAGTTCTTCGTCAGTGAGCCCTAATGTGCGATGAATTTGGTCGGTCATCGTTCCTCAATTTGAGTTGATGCGCAAAAGTTGATCAGGTGAGGTTGAGTTGGTAGTACCTGTTGATTCGTAACGAGGATGCTATACATTGGCACTCTCTAAGAAACTCTGTAACAGCGGTTTTCCGTCTGTGCTTCCTAGAAGGTCATGGCATGCGCGTTCTGGGTGAGGCATTAAGCCAACAACGTTTCTTTCCTCATTGCATATTCCAGCAATGTTGCCCATTGACCCATTTGGGTTCTCTTCATAGGTCAAGAGAATCCTGTCATTGTTTCGTAACTCATTCAGTGTCTCTTCACTGCACGTGTAATTTCCTTCGAAATGGTTAATGGGAATTTTGAGAGCATCCCCTACGTTTGTTCGTGATGTTAGAACTGAATTTGTTGATTCAATTTTCAGATTAACGGTTTTGCAAAGAAATTTAAGTCCAATATTTTTTTGTAATGCTCCCGGAAGAAGCCCTACTTCGGTTAATACTTGAAACCCATTACATATTCCGACAACAGGACCGCCTTTCTCCGCGAAATCCACAATTGATTCCATCGCTGGAGAAAACCGTGCGATTGCACCTGGCCTAAGGTAGTCACCATGTGCGAAACCTCCAGGGATAATGATGCCGTCTATATCTCCGATTTCTGGGGATCCATGCCAGAGTAGAAGGGCTTCTGCTCCAAGTTCTTTAACTGCTTCAACAGCATCCTGTTCGCAATTAGAGCCTGGGAAAACAACGACACCGATGGTAGGGATCACTCGGCACCTTGAATAGTGATTAATGCATCTTCAATAACTGGGTTCGTTAGAAACCGGTCGCAGAGTTCTTGAACTGTTGCACGAGCTGCCTCTTCATTGTCCGACTCAAGGGTGAAACGTATGCTCTTCCCTACTCGAACATTACTGACTCCTTGAAATCCAAGTTTTGGGGTCGCATTCTCAATTGTTGATCCTTGAGGGTCTGCAATTCCTTCTCTAAGTCGTACTTCCACACAAGCTTCGTATTGCATCCCTCAATGCTGCCACAACCGGAGGTACTAGGTGAGTATCTACCCGTCAGTTTCAAAGATTAGATATTGAGGTAGTCCCGAACTCGCTTTTGTAAATGCCGTACACGGATCTCTTGGTAGTTCCCCAAGGTTTGTCCCCGTTTGAAACTTGATTTAAATCCACGGGTTTGTGCCGCTAGATTCGCAGTATCCTGATCATAGATTTTTCCAAGAGGGCCGACACCGTCAACTGATGAGTAACTTACATCTATATCAAGGTTGATAACTTCTGGTGGGCCTGGGGTATTCCCTTCGCTAGGTCTTGGGCGCATAAAGATCAGATCAAAGTAGCAAAAATCTGGGCTCTCAGGATCCGGTCGGAAGCGGTAGACCATGGGTAGAGATAAACCAGGGAAAAAGAATGCGTTTGGGAAAAGGAAATATTCAATAGAATCAAGTGTTAAGGATTCACTGAGATGTGTGAAGTCATGCCCGTATTTCTCTCCCATTTGTTGTTGAACAAATTTGGCGTAGTAATCACGAGCTCTTACTCCTTCAGGGAGATTGAAGTCCCCGCTTCCAAACATTCTTCCACTGAGATGCGCTAAGATATCATTTTCCGAACGTGGGTTTTCCTTTAGTGGACTATTTAAACCTCTGGTATGGATAAAGCGAGAGACATTGTCACCAAAGACGTCGTATTGTGTGGTGACTTCATCTCCGAGTTGCCCTGTTGAGTGGGTTTCGCGCACATGATATGCCTCAATGAATGCTTCTGCTCCAGCTTTCCAGTTACATGGAAGATGTTTGCGAATATGTGTTTCTATATATCTGTCAGAAAGACCCCAGTCTTTCCAATGCTCAGGGAGAACCCCTAAGAAGTCATGTAACGGTTCGGCATCTTGGTCGAAGTTGATGAAAACAAAACCTTCCCATACGTCGACTTTCATTTCAGGAAGTTGATGGGACTCTTGGGACACATGAGGGAAATCCCATGATCCCGGGAGGTCAACAAGTTGTCCTTCCAATGACCAAGTCCAACCATGAAATGGGCAGCGGAGTTCCTTACTATAGCCACAGGTTCCGGGTTGTTTAAGTTGCGTTCCACGGTGCATGCAGGCGTTGTAATAGGCTTTTATAGAACCATCGTTTGTTCGAACGATTAACGAAGACAAATCTCCAATGTCATAGACAAAATAGTCGCCGGATTCTGGAATGTGATCAACATGGCACGCCCATTGCCAGACTTTCGACCATAGGAGTTCATATTCTGCCGATGCGAAATCCGTCGAAATGTAGTTTTCATACGGTATGTCGTTATCCCCTAGAAACTCATAAGATTCATCTAGTAATGGTGCTGGTGGTGGAGTGGGGTCAGCAAGTAACTCGTCGCGTAAGGATGCTCCTTCTTGACGTGCTTCCCCCGGTTTCAATGAATCCTGCTTTTCCATCAATATCCATCATAAATCCTCTTAGGGCATATGCGTCTAGTTCCTCGGAGAGAAGTTCCAGAAATAGTTGTAGAGAAAGGGACTTATCCGGGCCAATGATCCAAATTCTTGTTACTGATAAGTTCATAACCCTCTCGGTATCTTTGTGAACTGGCCGTAATGACATCTTGCGGTAATTCTGGTGGAGGAGGAGATTTATCCCATTCAAGACCGTCGAGGAAATCGCGGACAGGTTGTTTATCAAAGGAAGGCGGCGTTGTCCCTGGCTTCCAATCATCAAGTGGCCAAAAGCGCGATGAGTCCGGTGTCAAGATTTCATCAGCGACTACCAGAGTTCCTTCTACGAAGCCCATTTCAAATTTAGTATCAGCGATGATGATTCCTCGTCCCAAAGCATATTCAGAACCTCTCGTATAGAGTTCTAATGCTTTTTCTCTAGTCATTTCTGCAATATCATCTCCAACTATTTCAGCAGCTTCTGCAAAAGAAATGTTCTCATCATGGAGCCCATCTTCAGCTTTCGTAGAGGGGGTAAAAACAGGTTCAGGCAATTTTTCAGACTCTAGAAGATTCTCTGGAAGTTTCATTCCATGCATCGTTCCGTGTTTCTTGTATTCTTTCCAAGCAGAGCCAGTGATATAGCCGCGAACAATGCATTCAATAGGAAGCATCTCTACTTTTCGCACAAGCATTGATCTTCCTTCAATCTCTGAAACTTGAGCTTGTTTTGGGAAGTCAGCAAGGTCTGTAGAGATTAAGTGCGATTCCATAGAGCCTGATAAGTACTCAAACCAGAAGGTTGACATTGCCATGAGAACTCTTCCTTTGTCAGGAACTGATTGATCCATGACAACATCAAAAGCTGAGATGCGGTCACTGGTCACCATGAGGTACTGGTCGTTTCCAGCATCATAGATATCTCTGACCTTCCCTGAGTACACATGGGGTAGGTTTAGTTGATAAGCGGGCTCTCTACTCATATACGTTCTCTTTAAATTATGGGTTCAGGATTATATTCTAAAGCTTGTGGGAAACGGGATAAAAGTTCTTGTATGCGAAGAGATATTTGTTTAACTTGTTGACTAGATAATCCGATTGATATTTCATTGATTGCCTCATTGAGTTCTTCTTCAGTGAGTGGGAAACGTTCATCACTACCTAATTGACTAATAAGAAGATTCTCGCCTTTATCTTCATTTCGTAACGTAAGAGCTGCTGCAACAGCATGCTCTTTTATGATTTCATGAGCTTCTTCTCTTCCCATTCCATTTGTAACCGCTGCGGTTAATATCCTTGTCGTGCTGAGGAATGGTAGGAAATGGTTAAGTTCACGCTCAATGACACGTGGATACGCCCCAAAATCTTTGAGAACTGTCAGAAAGGTCTGGAGTAGCCCATCCATAGCGAGAAATGCATCAGGGAGAGCAACTCTTCGCACTACAGAACAACTCACGTCCCCTTCATTCCATTGGTCTCCTGTGAGATCTGTAACCATGGATAAATACCCTTTTAAGACATGCGTTAATCCACCGATACGTTCGCATGATCTCATGTTCATTTTGTGAGGCATAGCTGAAGAACCAACTTGGCCTTCTTGAAATCCTTCTGTTGCTAAGTCATGCCCTGCCATCAAGCGTAATGTTTTTGCAAGATTGGCAGGCCCGCTTGAAAGTTGCACAAGCGCGCTAACAACACTGAAGTCTAAAGAGCGTGGATACACCTGACCGACACTTTCAAGAGTCGCAGTGAATCCTAAATGTTCAGCGATGCGTTGTTCGAATTCCATGACCTGATCTGGGCTTCCTAGCAATTCAAGTAAGTCTTGTTGAGTCCCGACCGGGCCTTTTATTCCTCGTAAAGGGTACGTTTGGAACGTATTTTCAAGTCTCTCAAAGGCTAGGAGTATTTCTTCAGCGGTATTGGCGAAACGTTTCCCCACGGTGGTGACTTGCGCCGCAACATTATGCGTTCTCCCCGTTAAAGGGGTTGCACTATATTGGTCAGCTAGCGCTGCTAGTTGGGAAAGCGCTGCAACAGTTTGAGTTTGGATGATTTCAATACTTTGTCGAATCTGAAGTTGTTCAATGTTCTCTGTTAAGTCTCGTGACGTCATACCTTTATGAATATGTTCGTATCCTGCTAGCTCACAGAATTCTTCTATACGGGCTTTCACGTCGTGTTTAACTATTTTTTCTCTTTGACGTATCGATTCCAGATCAATATCGTTTTTCGTTCTTTGGTAAGCAGCAATGACTTCTTCGGGTATGTCTGACCCGAGGTCGCGTTGGGTTTGCAGTACTGCTATCCAAAGTTCACGTTCAAGTAGCACTTTGTTTTCAGAAGACCAGATACCAACCATCTCATTACTGGCGTACCGGTCAGCTAGAACGTTTGGGATGCTCATTTCGCGGCCATTTCGCTTTTGTAAGCCGCTAATTTATCTGCGATTTCTTTATTTTCAATACCTAACATTTGCAAAACAAGAAGCGCCGCATTCTGCGATCCGTCAATTGCAACTGTTGCGACAGGGACACCTTTGGGCATTTGAACAGTTGCGTATAGAGCATCTTGTCCATTTAAAGCCCCACCGGATAGGGGGACACCGACGACGGGTAGGGTTGTATGTGCTGCAACAACTCCCGCCAAATGGGCTGCCATTCCTGCTCCACAGATAAAGGCAACAAACCCATTTTCTCTAGCTGTTGTTACGAGTTCAACTACTTGATCTGGGTTCCGATGGGCAGAAAGGACTCGCCATTCGTAATCAATTTCAAATTCTTCTAGGGTTTCTTTCGCTTTGAGCATTTTGGACTCATCGGATTTCGACCCCATTAAAATCCCAACTTTCATGTGATGCTCCTTTCCTTTAGTCGAACTTTTTGACTGCTCTCTTCCATAATAGAGATTTCATTGAACTGCTCCAGCGATATCTCTTCGTTTATGAAGACCTTCCCAACTTATTTTCTGAGCACCTGCATATGCGTTTTCCTTTGCTGATGCATGTGTTGACCCTCTTCCAGTTACAG
>Ga0208764_10001558_pt1 | contig 14666 bp, 10 predicted proteins | sample ETNtaG_18_FD_185762 | JGI IMG/M metagenome (GOLD analysis project Ga0208764, IMG submission 185762) | Marine microbial and viral communities from oxygen minimum zone, Eastern Pacific Ocean - ETNP201302SV91 (SPAdes) (version 2) | ecosystem: Environmental > Aquatic > Marine > Oceanic ... | reverse complement strand
ATTTGGTGTTACAAGAACATAAGATAAAAATCTATCTAATTTTTTTGGCATGTTAATATTCGCATGTGAAAAGTGTGCAAAAAAAACTGATACTGTCTGGTACATCATCACAAGGCCTAAAGAAGCACCTGTGACCAATACTGCAAGGATCGTGAAACCTAACCTCATTATGTTCTCTCCAGGATGGTGTCGTAGACCAGTAGTAACATCTACATGGGGATCTGTATGATGTATGAGATGGAACCGCCACATCCACTTCACTGAATGTTCGATCCAATGTATCAGCCATGCTCCAATAAGATCCAGCAATGCCAGGCCAGCCACAACGTGGACCCAATTGGGTAATTCAAAGATATTGAGCAGGCCTAGATCATGAACTTCATTATATTTAACGGCAGCCATTATACCCATGGCCCCGATGAGGTTAATGACAAGAGTGATCAGAGTAAAGGCAATGTTAATGACCCCATGTCTAAATTTTTCATATCTCATTTGGAAAAGTGGTACCCCAGACTCTAAGGAAAGAAATAGAAATAGGCCACCAACAATTAATGAGGTTCTTAGTTCAGTGGAAATATTTGCAAAAAATTCAATTAATTCATTCATATCGATATGTTCAAGAGTAAATCAGGTTAGACTAAACTACAAACAAAAATATCAAATGAATATTTTTTGCTTTTTATGGACAGAAAGTTCAAATGCCATTTGATATGAAAAAAATGACATTAGTGAAATAAATCAACTAGAATGAATATTCGAGGTTTGCCCTTGCGATGATGGTATTCTTGCTGACGCCTGCTGTTTCCTTAGACCTGAACTCACCTTGGACATTAAGACCTAGGTCTTCCATGATCTTCCAGCGTAAGCCACCTTTGATTCCAAACCAAGACATGTCGACCATTCCCGAACCATTTGCATAGTTCAAACCACAGTTCGCCATGATCTTGTTATTGAAGAAAGGGTGCTCTCCACCAAAACTTGCAGTAAGAAATTCCTGTGTCCCTCTCTCACCTGGTCCAGTGCTTAATTCACTTGAATTGGTTGTGAGGTTAATCGATGTTTTCAATGGCGATTGGTATCGAGTTCGTAGAGCAATATTCATTACCTGCGTAGTCATGGAGGGGTCCACAAACTCTTCTGATCTATTAGAGAACTGATCTTTCTTTTCAACACTTACAAAGGTACCACTGATCGAATGATTCCATACCAGATCAAAACGATGATTAACGTTCAACATCAGATTATTCGTTTGTGTCTTCTGTCTATTATCGGATGTGGTCATGTCAGGCAATTGTATCAATTCAGTGATACCATTATTCCTGTCCATAGAACGATAGGTAAAATTCAATGTGGGAAGTCCCGGTCCAGGAATGGCATTGAACCCAAGGGAGAGCGTGTTCTGGGTATTCACATTATCAACACTGGTAAGGATGTCATCATCCTGATGCTTGTATCCTAGGTTCAACATCAATCGATTTTGAAATAATTTGAATTTGTCAGTGATCGACCATTCTCTCTTATTTTTCACAAGGTATGGATTGGCCAGTGAATTGAACTCTGGTCCTGTCTGACCATACTCGATAGCTAGATAGTTCCCATAAAAGTTGGTTATGGCTCTTCCGCGATATGCAAGTGATGGCATTGAAAAAACAGCATCCATCAGGTCAACGGTAATACTGTCCCCAAAAGCATTGATATCAATTGGCACCAACGGAGAAAGGTTTGAGTTAATGATGAGATACTTCTCCCAATCAGCAGGATCGGGAAGATCGCTAAGATCAAAACCAGAGAGTTTATTATCCACAGAATCATCGATCAATGTATCTAACTCTGCCAAGGTAAGTGGTCCTCCCCAAATGTTATTATTTGTCATGCTAAATGCGACCTCACCATCCAGGCGTAAACGTTTACTAAATAAGTTCACTCCAAGATCTGTGCTGATGACCAGGTTATCCTTTGGACCATTTCCAGACCAGTCGCTACCATCCAACACCTTCGCCTTTGTCCCCAACTCACCTATTGTATATACCGTCCCTATCTCTAGACCCTCAACAGACCCAGTTGCATCAGGCTCATAAATTATCTCTGCATCCAACAGTAATTGATCGACACTATTCGTGTCATCTCGGGCCTTCATGTAATTAAAGCCCCATTGAAATATTTCCCCTCTGCCAAATGACAGTCTCACAGAGGATACATTTTGCCTATACGTGTAGCCTACCCTGTCTAGGGCAATATATTTTTCTCCAAGGTCATCTGAATCAATCTCAAATGAATATGCCTTGGACAAGTCGCCCTGTACAGCACGGTTAATTTCACCTTTTAGAAATCGAAAATTGAACCACCCATAACTAAGATCCAGGTCCATCCCTCGTATTCTTTTCCCATTCATGGTGTAATTGGATATTCTAGGGTTAGAGTCACCCATTCTCAATGTCAGAATATTTTTTATTCCTAGCGTAAGACCATAAATATTTCTTGGTTGATATAGGTCACTCTCTTGACTCGTCATCTTAAGATTTGTCTTTAGATCCAGCCATTCATAGGCAGAGCCTTTCAGGCCTATGGTCATTTTATTGATGCTCAACGTTTGGTCATCGATCTGATCCATGCTACTGCTTGATCTGATTCTTCCAGAATAATTGAGGATGGCCTCTTTGGCCTCTTTGCCTATTGCTGAAAAATTCCATTTAGTTGATTCCCTTCCTCCGTTAATGACAAGATCTATCTCATGGTAACCAGGATCTATGTCTTCTAGCAGACAACTTACCATATCAGAATCCACGTAGGCCCGGTCCGTCACATCCATTCCATCTAACATGACCTTGACCGAATTAGCATTCAGATCGGTAACACCTATCAATGACACAGCTATCAAAACGTTATCAGAACTGATCTCTGAATTAGGCTCAGGACTCATTATCAAAACACCCGTTTGTGAAAAAATAGTCCCAAGTAGAGAAAAAGCGACCAAGGATGCTTTCATGGATCGAAATATCATTTTTCTATTGAAACTTGATCAAGATCTCTTTGAGGTTTCCGTCCGCGTCCTCTACCTCAAAGCGTAGTTCTTGATTTTGGGGCTCCATGCTTGCTTCCTCAAAGCCCTCTAGGTCCTCGCTTGTTGTCTGGGAAACATCAAGAGAACCCTCTGGCGTGGACATGGCAGTCTCCCCCTCCTGGACCTCTGTGGATTCACCGGTGATGGAATTTGTCACCTCGATCAAACCCTCGATCAAGGTAAATGAGTCACCGGTAGATGGGTCAGACTCAATTGCTAGTTCAGTACCTTTCACAGATGCAACCGATGTCGGAGTTGAGATTCTAAATTCTTTTCCTTTTTGGGGCGTGACCGATGCCGCAACTCTACCATATTTGATGTCCAGCGATTTATTGATCTTGGAACCAGATCGATCTCCAAGTATGATGAGGTTGGAGTTTCCTAATATCTTGACAACTGTCTTATCATCAAGATACATTATTGCAACAAATCCATTCTTTCCCGTCTTGATCTTGTCTTGGTCACTCAGTGGAGATCCCGGCTTTAATGCCTGCGCAGAACTCAAACCTTTGTATATGACAGATACATCACCTTTGGTCTTTATGGCAACAGCAACCTTTGATGAGCCAATGAGAAATGCACTGGACATTATCAATGTAGCAATAAGTCGATTCATTCTACGACCTCAACACTTATTACCTCCATCGGACGGTATGACTGATTTCCATCTTCATCCTCTATCGGTATTCCAGAGGAGACCAAGGATTGAGCCACTGACACATCTATGCTCTCTCCATTCAAAGTGATATTGCCATTGGCAACCATGCCTGCAGCCTGACCACCTGAACCAAATATTCTATTCGCTAGGTCGTCACCCATGATGGTTCGTAATAGCATACCAACAGGAGTTGTATCTTCCGTATCGTTACCATCACCATCAGCAGAAGTGAAATCCTTTATCTTGAATGCTCTTATGTCACTTAATAACTGTTCAGTTCCAGAGGTCGTGACAAGGTCTTTTCTTATTTGCCATACATAGACCTTTCCAGGCTCTAGGTCACCACCATCTGTAGGATATTGAAAGGTGGTCATACCATACCCGATCTGTTGAAATCCAAGTGACTGGTCCAGGGGAAGTCTAGTAACAGACTCTATGGCCTGGTCTGCCGAAGAATGCTCATCTGCTCTAAACTCCGAAACCCTAACATAATACTCACAACCACTTTCACCAGTATTGGGGTTTACGTAATTGCATGGATCGGACTCCCATTGGAAGACAGGGTATGATGTATAGACCTCATTTATGGTGGTATCCGCCAGTATGCCTCCAGGAGAAACAAGTTGGAGCAGTGTAGGATTAGAGATATTGAGGATATCCTCACTTACGATCTCTTCTCCATTTTCTGCTGTAGCTGTGACACGGAAAGTATATATTCCATTAGGAAGTTGGCCTGTCTGAACAATGGCGCTCATCATCTGCCCTGCCTCTGACAGATCCATTTGCTCAGAGATCTCCATGTCTAGTTCCACTGGATTACCACTAACATCGAAAAGGGCATCTGTAGAAAGATTTAGATCCATATTGGATAGGAAAATTGGATCTGTGAGTTGTAGGGGTTGCAATGTCTCAACCTTCACCAGTGTCTCATTGTCCACAGACAGAGCATCCGAGTCAATAATGATCTCAAATTCTATGTCTACCCCTACCTGATCGGGTGCATCGTCTTCACGACTTAACTCTGCCATGAATATCGGCATGTTGGACTCACCTGTATTTATATCAACCATGCTTAAATAATAGGTGACATAGGGAGTCCAAGTTACATCAAATTCTATCTGAGCGAAGGAAATTGATATACCCACTAATGAAAAAATTAATCTTTTTAGTTTGTTATTCTTTCGCATTAAATGGTAATAACCAATTACATGATGTGAAATTTCTTTTAATCTTGATACTTTAAAAACAAAGACCAAGATAGAATATCATTGATCATAAAAAAACCACTTCTTAGAAGTGGTTTTTTTATGAAATGGAACCAAGGTTAAAGTGGATTAACCTTTTTAGCCACTGGTCCTTTAGGACCTTCGCCTACTTCAAATTCAACTTTCTGCTCTTCAGCGAGAGTTTTAAAGCCCTCCATGAGGATTTCATTCATATGAACGAAATAGTCTTTCTCTCCTTCAACCTGAATAAAGCCATAGCCTTTTGAATTATTGAACCATTTTACGGTTCCTTCTTTTTTGTCCGGCATTTTCTGTTTTTCCTTTACTTTAAATAAATTTTCGTTAAAAAGCCCAGTGGGCGATGAGAGATTCGAACTCCCGACACCTGCGGTGTAAACGCAGTGCTCTAACCAACTGAGCTAATCGCCCATAAAATGGGTTGGGTATATTAATTATTTCTTTTGCGAATTATTAGATTTTTTTATAGAAGTATATATTTTAGGTACAGCCACCTTTAGAACGTCTTTTATCTCCTTGGCAAAATGAAACACCATGTCCTTTGCAACATTATCGGGCACATCTTCAAGGTCTTTTCTATTATGATCAGGTAGTATGACCTCTTTGATCCCCGAACGATGTGCTGCTGTTACTTTTTCCTTTACACCACCAATTGGGAGGACATTCCCCCTAAGAGTTATCTCACCTGTCATTGCGACTTTTGCCTTTACAGGTACCCCAGATAATAGCGACACCAATGACGTGACCATGCTAACCCCAGCAGATGGACCATCTTTTGGAATTGCACCTGCAGGAACGTGAACATGTATATCCGTTTTTTCATTGAATTCAGGATCTATTCCTAATTGCTCTGAATTTGATCTTACATATGTTAGTGCTGCTGTTGCCGATTCTTTCATGACATCACCTAACTGGCCTGTTAATGTCAACTTTCCTTTACCATTCATTTTTGTGGATTCGACAAATAAAATGTCCCCACCTGCAGCTGTCCATGCAAGACCAGTGACCACACCAGGCTTTGTGGACCTCTCTGCCAACTCAGAATGAAACCTTGGCGCTCCTAAATATTTACCTACCTGTTTTTTTGTTATTTTAATCTTATCATATTTTAACTCTACCAAATCACGAGCAACCTTCCTCAGAACATTAGCAACTTCTCTTTCTAGATTCCTTACGCCAGCCTCTCTTGTATAAGAACGAACTAATTCCTTTATGGAAGGAAGGTCAAAGGACACCTGGCTCTTTGTTAAGCCATTCTCTTCAATTTGTTTTGGTAATATATGTCTTTTTGCGATCTCTATTTTCTCGTTTTCTATATAGCCAGAAAAATCAAGTATCTCCATCCTATCTCTGAGCGCTGGAGGAATGGCATCTTGATAGTTTGCAGTCGAAATGAACATGACATTGCTAAGATCAAAGTCTACCTCAAGGTAATGATCACTGAAAGAATGGTTTTGCTCAGGGTCCAATACTTCCAATAGAGCAGATGATGGATCACCTCTAAAGTCTGACCCTAATTTGTCAATCTCATCTAACATGAATACAGGGTTTTTCTTGCCTGCTTTTTTGATACTTTGAATAACACGTCCAGGTAATGCACCAATATAGGTTCTACGGTGTCCTCGTATCTCAGCCTCATCGCGAACACCACCAAGCGAAAGACGTACAAATTCCCTTCCCATGGCTCTGGCAATTGACTTACCTAGGGACGTCTTACCTACTCCAGGAGGCCCTCCAAAACATAGAATAGGACCGCGCACAGTTCCATTTGGATCTTTCTTTTGTTTTAAATTTCTAACTGCTAAATATTCAATGATTCTTTCTTTCACCTTATCTAGACCATAGTGATCCTCATCAAGAATCTTTTTTGCCTCTTTAAGATCAATACGGTCTTCAGTGCTTTCACTCCAGGGTAGATCTGCCAGCCATTCAATATATGTCCTAGAAACATTATACTCAGGAGATTGGGTTGGAATTCTAGAAAGTCGATCTAACTCTTTCATGGCTACTTTTTCTGACTCTTCTGGCATTTTTGCAGCCTTGATCTTATCCTCTAGTTCTTTGGACTCGACAGTTCCCTCATCCTCACCAAGTTCTTTTTTGATTGCCTTCATCTGTTCTCTAAGGTAGTATTCTCGTTGTGTCTTAGTTATCTCATCGTGGACTTCAGACTGAATCTCTTCCCCTAATTTTATGCGTTGTATCTCACGAGATATCAGGTTCAAGGCTTTCTCAATACGTCTTTTTATATTTAATTCTTCCAGGATCTCCTGTTTTTCTTTATTTGAGATCGTAATGACAGAAATTGCACGATCTGTTAGGCGATTAGGCTTTTGGATATTTTTTAACATTCCAGAATGTTCTTCAGTTAGATTAGGTGCAACCTTCATAAGATCCTCAAATGCCTGTCTAAGATTAGTGGTCAATGCATCTAATTCTAATTGATCTGATATTGTTTCGTCTACCATTGACTCAACAGCAGCCGTAAAATAAGGTTCATGGTCTGTGTATTCTAAGATTTTGACCCTCGATATTCCTTGAACAATCGCCGATTTACTGTTATCTGGCATATCAAACACCTTCAGTACTTGAGCAAGAGTGCCATATGCATACAGATCTTCTGGCTTTGGATCTTCAATTGATCCATCTTCTTGCGCAACAACAACAATATAACGTTTCTTGGATTCCAAATCATTGATCAGTTTCAGACTTCGATCCCTACCAATATATATTGGTATGACCTGCTGAGGGAATAAGACAGTATTCCGAAGTGGCATCACAGGATACTGATCAGTTTCCTCTATATCAAAGTTCTCTATTTCTTTTTCTGATAATTTTTCAGTCATGAATGTCCTCTAGATAAAAATATCTATAAATGAAATTACAAGGATTATGCCAATTTGTTCAATATGATCATTAGTCTTGCAAAAAGACAATAGTCTGCAAATTTGGCATATATATTAAAAACTATTGATCAATTGAATTTGGTTATACACCTTCATCCGCATGATAGGAACTCCTGACCAAGGAACCAGACTTGACACTATCAAAACCCATTTCAAGACCAATTTGTTTGAAGTCAATGAATTCTTGATCTTCTACGTAACGACCCACAGGAAGATGGTCTTTTGTTGGCTGGAGATATTGCCCTATGGTAAATAGTTTGACCCCTAGTTCAGCCACCTGCCTCATGGTATCAATCACTTCATCAAAACGTTCGCCTAGCCCAACCATCATACCGGTCTTAGTTCTCATTCCATTACCAACAGAATACCTTAGGACATCCAAACTTCTTTGCCAATTTGCTTGAGTCCTAACCTGCTTACTAATTCTTTCAACACACTCCACATTGTGACTAAAAATTTCAGGACCTGCATTGAATACCTTAAGTAATGAAGGTTTATACCCTTTAAAATCTGGTGTTAAGACCTCAACATTGCAATTCGGTACATGGTGATGGATCTGATCGATCGTATCAGCCCATATAGATGCACCATAATCATTTTTAAGATCATCTCTATCAACAGAGGTTATAACCACGTGCCTAAGATCCATCTTTTTGACCGCCATGGCTGTCCTATATGGCTCCAAAGGGTCATCCCAGTTTGGTTTACCTGTCTTGACAGAACAAAACCCACAAGCTCTTGTACATATATCTCCTAAAATCATTATGGTCGCAGTTCGCCTATCCCAGCATTCATAAATATTGGGGCATCTTGCTTCTTCACATACCGTATTAAGTTTGTTTTTTTGTACTACATCATTAACAAACCTATATCCCTCAGTAACCTGAAGACGAATTTTTGGTTTAATGGTTTTTGTTATCACTTTTGGAGTTATATTTTTTTAAATAGAAAAATCATGTATCTCCGATATTTTCGGAATAGGGCACTATCAAGAAGATCCAACTGGTCTTTTTTTGACTGAAACTTTGGTTCAATTAATTTCCCAATAATTGATGCTGTCTTTGGATAGTTCTTTTTTGCAGAATAAATAACATAATCAATAGTGGGGTTAATGAATCTCTCCATGAGATGCTTTCCATAATCAAGAGTAAGCATGGTATTCTCCGTTTGGTCATATTCCTTAAGCAACTCAAAACCATGTTCTTTAGCAGATTCCAAATAACCATTGATATCATGTGAAGACCTTAAATGGGGGCTACTAGAAGTATCTCTAAAGTGTACAAAATAATCTGAGGCAAGCAAGTATCCACCCTCTTTTAAAACTTCTCTTGCTTTCATGAAACCCTCTTTGATCTTGATGTAGCAGGCGCTCTCACTCTCTAAAACCAGATCAAATTTTCTCACCGCTTGAAATTTCTCAAACTTACAGTGATGAAAAGGTATTTTATGGTCAAATTTTTGTTCAATAATTCCCTGCTGGTAATTATCTGGAGAAAGTGTTTCAATTTCAAAACCATTGTTTATCAAAAATTCAGCATTCCCACCAATTCCACAACCAACATCCAAAATACTATTCACGTCTTCAGGAATATAAGAGGCAAGATGCTCAATATATCTATTCTGCGCATCCTTTATGTCTTGGAGCGTCATGGTATCAAGTTGCATTGAACTAGGCTCATCCCAAAAACCATAATGAAGATAAGAAGACCGTATGGTCTCAGAATACAGTTTTAAAACGTGATCTACTGCCATTAAAGAACATCTCCTAGATCCATATTCTCAATATTATGGCGCACGCTCTCGAGAAACCTAGATCCCCCAGCACCATCTATGAGTCTATGGTCAAAACCAAGGGTCAGCATCATCATGCTCCGTATTGCAATGGAGTCACCTTCACTTGTCTCTATTACAACTGGCTGCTTCTTGATCGCTCCAACACCTAAGATTCCAACATTTGGTTGGTTAATAATTGGTGTACCAATGGAAACACCAAATACTCCAAAATTCGTAATGCTAAATGTTGTACCAGACAACTCCTCTGAATTGATATTACCCTCTCTTGTCCTTGTAGCGACATCATGGACGGAACGACAGAGCCCTAAAAAGTTCTTTTCCTCACAATTTGACATTGAAGGTACCATAAGGCCATTTTCGATTGCTACAGCGAGTCCTATGTTGATCTCTCTATGATAATTGACCTGAGTTCCAGAGATAGAAGAATTCATTTCAGGATATTCCTTGAGTGACCTTATTACTGAATCAACTATGAATGGTGTATAGGTCAAGCCATAACCTTCCCTATCTTCAAATGATCTTTCTTCTGTTTTCACAAATTCTACGATTGATGTCATGTCAACCTCTGTCATTACATAGACATGCGCTGAAGTAGCCAAACTTTCCATCATATGCTTGGATATTAATTTTCTCATATGGTGCATTTCTTCAGAACGACCAGTCTTTGTGATCAAAATAGGCTCATTTTTGTGATCATCTATCGATAACAACTTTCCACCATCTAGATAAGATAAAATGTCTTTTTTTGTTATCCTACCACCTCTGCCAGTACCTTTTATCAATTCAAGTTCGTTTAAGGGTAGCTCATTTTCTGCAGCGATTTTCATCACGATCGGAGTGTAGAATACTTTACTTTTTGTGACTGGTTTATTTGGAACATTCTCCTCTTTCTTTGATATGGAAGATGCGGGCTTTGAAAGGGGCTCATTTTCTGTTTCTATCACTGGAGGTTCTACATTAGAAATCACCTCACCTCCATCTGTATCAATTCGTGCGATAACTTCGCCTACGTCCTTTACATCATTGGGGTTTGCCAAAATCTCTATTACGGTTCCAGCGGCAGATGAAGGAATCTCTGAATCAACTTTGTCTGTTCCTATCTCTAAAAGAATCTCATCCAACTGGATTTTCTCTCCTACTTTTTTCCTCCATTCAAGGATTGTACCCTCGTTTATGGACTCGCCCATCTTAGGCATTACAACATCAACGATCATCTAATACTCCAAAAGTTCTTGAATAACATTCGATATATCCTCAGCTTGGGGGAGCACTCTCTCCTCTATGAGCCAGTTGAAGGGTACTGGAGAATCCTTGGAAGCAACTCTGCGAACTGGGCCATCCAATAATTCAAAAAATTTATCTGCTATCAATGCTGATATTTCTGCCCCAGGACCATTGGTTATGTTATCCTCATGAACCACTAGTACCTTACTTGTCTTTGCAATAGAAGATTCAATTAAATCCAGATCAATTGGATTTAATGTCCTCAGATCAATAATGTCTATTATACCATCGGGAAGATCCAATAATTGCATTGCCTCCATTGATTTTTGTACCATTGCGCCCCAAGTAACAATTGTCAGTTCATCTCCTTTAATTACAAGACGCCCTTTTCCAAAGGGTAATAAATAGTCACTGTCCGGCTCCTCTGTCGCAGCATACCCTTGCCTGTACAAACCTTTATGTTCCATGAAGATGACGGGATCATCCATTCTACAAGCCATTTTTAGAAGCCCTTTGGCATCAGCAGCGCAAGAAGGATAGGCAATATATATCCCAGGCAAGTGAATGAAATAACCATCGATTGACTGGCTATGGCAAAGCGCGCCATGTATGTAACCACCAACTGGGACTCTGATCACCATAGGGCAAGTCCATGCGTTATTCGAACGATACCTCATGGTCGCTACCTCATTTCTGATCTGCATCATTGCTGTCCAAATATAATCTCCAAACTGAATCTCAACCACAGGCTTGTAGCCGGTTACAGCCATCCCAACAGCAGTCCCAACAATGGATGACTCTGCCAGTGGTGAATTAAATACCCTATTCCCTCCAAAATGATCTGAAAGACCTTTCGTTGCTGTAAATACACCACCTTTGGGGTCTGCAATATCTTGACCATATATTATCATTTTCTCATTGAATTCCATCTCTTCAAGAAGCGCATGGTTTATTGCATCAACAATGACAATTTTTTCAGAGATTGAATTGAAGTTAGTCTCTCCTACAACCTCTTGACTACTATAGATGTGGTCTAACGCAGTGTCTGGGTCAGGATAATCTTGACCATCAGCCCATTCGGCATCATCATCGACTTGCTTGTCAACCTGAGTCCTTATTTTTTCAAACTCATCAGGCTTAATGAAATTTTCATCAATGCATTTTGATTCTAAAATAACCAGCGGGTCTTTTTTGATATCTTCAGCAAGATCTTTTTCACTCCTATATTTTCTCTGATCATCTGAACTAGAATGAGGCAATAGACGAACAACATGAGAGACAATAACAGAAGGACCCTTGCCCTTTCTTGCTCTTTGCACTGCTTCCTTGAATGCTAGATTGGTCTCAAAAAAATCTGTTCCATTTACATCATATCTTGAAAGATTACCATACCCAGATGTCATGTTATAAATCGTACTGGCAGTTTGTTCTGATCTATGGGTCGATATTGCATATTCGTTATCTTGGATATGAAATATTACAGGCGCTTTGGAATTGCTTGCCCAATTCAATGCCTCATGAAAATCGCCCTGGCTAGTGGTGCCTTCTCCAGATGAAACATATACAACCTCTTTTGTCTTTTTTAATTTACAGGCCATTGCACAACCCACGGCTTGCAAAAACTGTGTTCCTGTTGGACTTGATTGACTAACGACCCTTAGATTTTTATGTCCATAGTGCTGAGGCATTTGTCTTCCACCAGAGTTTGGATCCTCAGCTTTGGCTAAAAAAGATAATAATTGTTCACGTGCAGTCATACCCAGTCCAATACAATACGCACCATCCCTGTAATAAGGAAATGACCAATCCTCACCAGGTTTTATCATCTCGGCTGCCGCTAACTGAGCAGCCTCATGCCCTGAGGCTCCTATATGGAAAAAACTCTTACCCTGTTTGAGCAAAATAAGCATCTTATCATCTAATTTTCTTGATAAGGCCATCTTGCGATAGACATCAATAATTTGTTTTTTTGTAAATCCGTTTAGCCTTGCCATTCCAATTAACTTCTTGCAAAAATCTGATTAAACTTATCAATAACCAATGATTTTACCTTTGCCATTTTTTGAGTTATTCCCAATAATTGCTGAATGGACGTAACTCCACGATCAAAAATCCCGCAGGGAATGATACCATCGTAAAAAGATAGATCAGGATTAACATTTAGAGAGAATCCATGCATTGACACCCATCTGCTGAGCCTAACGCCTTGCGCAGCAATTTTTTCATCTCCCACCCAGACTCCTGTTAAACCTTCAACTCTATTTGCTAAAATTCCAAATTCCTTGAGAACCTCAATAGTAAGTTGCTCAAGAGAACGCATATACCAACTTACACTTTTATTATAATTTGCAAGATCTAGGATCGGATACCCGACCAATTGCCCAGGGCCATGAAAGGTAATATCACCTCCACGCTCAATATTAAACACATCTATCGACCGGTCCCTGCTTTGTAGTAAATGGTTTACATCTGCATTTTTACCAAGCGTATACACAGGATCATGCTCAACCAATATTAATAGGTCATCTATCTCTTTATTGATACGTTTCTGCTGCATGTCTTTCTGAAGATTCCATACTTCCTCGTAGGGCCTCTTACCAAGGTCCATCACATTTACACTGACTTTTTCTGCCTCAACCATAATTATTGATGAATGGATTGCCCATAAGCATCCATTGCTGCTTCCATAATAGCCTCAGATAATGTTGGATGCGCATGTATTGTCGTAGCAATATTTTCCCAAGTGGTTTCCAAGGCCTTAGCAATTCCGAGTTCTGCGATCATTTCAGTAGCCTCTGATCCAACAATATGCGCTCCTAATAGTTCACCATACTGTTTATCAAATATTAATTTTACAAACCCTTCTGTATTGCCAACTGCCATTGCTTTGCCACTTGCTTGAAATGAAAATTTACCAACCTGAATTTCATAACCTGATTGGATCGCTTGCTCTTCCGTCATTCCTAATGATCCAACTTGAGGCTGACAATAGGTGCAACCTGGAATATTTGAATAATCAATGGGGATAGGGTTAATGCCAAAGGCATGCTCAACTGCAACATGACCTTGAGCAGATGCTACATGTGCTAACCAAGGAGGCCCGCAGACATCACCTATTGCATAAATATTCTTGATATTGGTCTTGTTGAATTGGTCTGTTATAATTGCCCCAGATTCTAACTGAATCCCTATGTCCTCTAATCCTATATCCTCGATATTTCCTACAACACCCACTGCCATTAGTACCTTGTCTGATTCTATGATCTCTTTGGATCTTTGACCATCAACATGAACCTTGACCTTTGTCTTCATTGCCTCAATTTTTGAAACCTTCATGTTTTTAGATATTATTATTCCAGATCTTTCAAAATTTGTCTCAACTTCTTTTGAGACATCTGCATCCTCATTAGGCAAGATCCTATCCATCATCTCCATCACATGTACTTTTGTACCAAACTCATTGAAGTAATAGGCAAATTCAACTCCTATCGCCCCTGAACCAATAATAATCATATCCTTTGGTGGCGCTTCAAGCATCATTGCTTCTTTTGAACTGATAATTCTATTACCATCAAAATCCATCCCAGGAAATGACCTAGGCCTTGCGCCAGTAGCAATGATTATATTATCTGCCTCTATGGTCTGTGTTTTGGTACCTTTTTTTACAGAAATCGAATTGGATGACACAAGACGACCAAACCCATTGACATGTGTAATGTTATTTTTCTTTATCAAAAATTCAATGCCCTTACTCAAGCGCGTAGATATGTCACGACTAC
>Ga0208764_10001554_pt1 | contig 14688 bp, 7 predicted proteins | sample ETNtaG_18_FD_185762 | JGI IMG/M metagenome (GOLD analysis project Ga0208764, IMG submission 185762) | Marine microbial and viral communities from oxygen minimum zone, Eastern Pacific Ocean - ETNP201302SV91 (SPAdes) (version 2) | ecosystem: Environmental > Aquatic > Marine > Oceanic ... | reverse complement strand
GTCATTGGCTTCAATTTCAAAATAAACTAGTTGGAAAAGGCGTTCTTCTTGTTGTTGGCGAATTGTTGCTTCTTTTCCAATAAAATTGTCTTTATCTAATTTAATAAAACGTTCCATATCAGAATCAATCATGGTTACCTCATTGGTTAACTCACCACCCCAATGACGATAAGCTTTTTCCATTCTTAAGCTATCCACGGCATAAAGACCAAAATCAGCAATACCCAATTCTTCTCCGGCTTGCCATAGAGCATCGTATATCGCTTCCAAATGCTCAATGGGTGGATGTATTTCCCAACCCAATTCGCCCACATAATTGATTCGTAATGCACGAGTTGGCAACCCAGAAATGTTTATTTCTTTTCCTGTTAACCATGGAAATGAAGCATTATCGAGTTTCTCTTCCGTAACTTTTGCCATCACCTCTCGTGCTTTTGGGCCAGCAAGCACAAGTACTCCTCGAGCATCTGTGACATTAACAATTTCGATATTTTCTTTTTCAGTCATGGCCTGAGTAAGATAGTCAAAATCACGAATTTCTGCTATCGCTGCTGAAAGAAGATAGAAATGATTGTCCCCGATTCTGGTAATTGTCATTTCTGCATTAATTCTCCCAGCATTAGATAGAATATGAGCAAGCACAATGCCGCCTTCTTTTGTTGGCATGGTATTGGCAAAGATTCGATTTAAATAAGACTCGGCATCAGGACCGGTAACTTCATATTTAGCAAAACCTGTTAAATCGAGAATGCCGACACGTTCACGGACAGCAAGACATTCATCCCGAATCACATCGAAGACATTATTATGGCGGCGACTATAGTCTTCTTCGCGTCCATCTAACGAAAACCACTTTGGTCTTTCCCAACCAAAGGTTTCAGTGTAGACACAGCCCTTGCTTTTTAGTTTGTTATGCAATGGACTAAGCCTTCGAGACCTACCTGCTGACAATTCTTCACCCGGCATTGGGGTTATATATGTCATTTTATAATCTTGAAAACCAGTTTCATTCATATAGTTTTTATCAGCGTAACTACCGTATCGTCTTGAATCGAAACCTGTCATATTGATTTCTGAATCTCCATATAACATCCATTGAGTTAGGTATTTTCCAATACCAGCACCTTGAGCAATTCCAAATGACGCGCCACAGCAATTCCAAAAGTTCTTCAAACCAGCAACTGGACCAAGGAGAGGACCTCCATCAGGAGTGTGTGCAATAGCGCCACAAACAACTCTCTTAATTCCTGCATCTTCAAAAATAGGTATTCGTTCCATTGCATGTTGAAGCCATGGCATTAACCGATCTAGATCGTCTGAAAAGAGCTCACTGTCTGATTCCCATGGAGGGAGCCCTTCGGGTGTCCAGGCTTCGGTAATGCCTTTTCTTTCATAAATACCAATTAGACCTGATTGTTGCTCTTGTCTGAGATAAGAAGAGGCTCGTGGATCTCTTATTACCTGGATTTCTTCATCACGTTGAGTAAATTCTTCTATTACATCGGTCACAATATAGTGGTGTTGTACGTTGACAATTGGATAATCTCTTCCAACCATTTGAGCTATTCTTCTAGCATAGCAACCCGCCGCATTGACCACGGTTTCTGCAATAATATTTCCTTTTTCTGTAATCACTTGCCATTCTCCAGAGGGCATTTGCTTGATATCAAGAACTCGATTGTGTCGCTCAATACTGGCGCCCATATTCTTAGCACCAATGGCCATGGCATTGGTTAAACCTGCTGGATCCGCATGGCCATCATCGAGTGTCCATGCACCCGCAATGACCCCTTCTGTATTGATAAAAGGATTGATCTCTTTGATTTTTTCAGGATCAATGATTTCCATACGAAAACCCACATTGTTAGCAATCCCTTTCATGTAATGAAACCAATCAAGATCATCCTGTGTTAAAGCAAGTCGAATACCACCCGAGGGATGCCAACTAACATATTGACCAGTAATCTCTTCGAGTCGAGAATACAACCAGTTTCCGTAATTGTGGATTTTTGCCAAGTTATAGTTTCCTACCATACTTGGACATTGACCAGCGGCATGCCAAGTTGAACCTGAGGTTAATTCCCCCTTTTCAATCAATAGGATGTCTTCGCAACCTTCCTCTGCCAGATGGTAAAGCAGTGACACACCCATAATGCCTCCACCTACGATAACAATCCGTGCTTGATTATTCATAATAGTCTCAGTGTTATTTTTCGCTTGTTTTTTCTAGTCATTAAAGCTTCTGGAAATTCTTTAAGTTGATTATATCAATTTCCCTTCTTCTACCCAGATAAAGATTGGGCAATAGGGCTTCTTTATAATTCCTCATTGTTTTTATGGTCAATCATTACGTCCCATAGATTCTTTGCTAAGGAAAATGGGAAATTCATCACGAATTCTATCATCGACTTCATTACTGACATGTTTAGGAAAATGGGTGGATAGAATATGCTTTTTCTTTTCTATGGCTACATCCAAGGCTTCAGGTTTTCCAGCATCACTCCATTGGCTGGGACTTAGGCGATTATAAAATTCCGGATAGATATACTCAGTTTGCATGACTTTGATGGTTTGATCAGAACTCAGATAATGGCTCTTATTGTTTAGACAGACATTTTTAATTTCATCAAAGCCTAGTGTCTCTTCATTTACTGTTAGACCCTTTACCATTCGCATACATGCACCCAGTAGATCATTATCAAGTAGTAAACTCTCTAAACAGGCGCCCAAGAGACTGGAATACATACCAGCTGATTCATAGACAATATTAGCTCCAGATAAAGCACTGGCTACAACGTTTGAAGCATGTTCTGCGCCTCCCTGAAAATCAGGTAACTTAGCATCTGACATTCCAGCACCAGTACCCATAGGTAAACCGAAGTGATGACCTATTTGTGCACAAGCAGCAGATAAAATTCCCTGCTCTGGTGAGCCACCGCTCATTGCACCTGTTCTTAAGTCTGAGACAAAAGGCCACGTGCCTAATATCGCAGGAGCTCCTGGTTTTATGGCATTGACATAAATCAAGCCACCGAGGCATTCCGCCCATGCTTGAGAGACCGTGCCAGCAAGGGTGGGAGGTGCTGTTGCTCCAGCCTGTCCTGCTGAAAGTAACAGTACCGGCATACCACCCTCTACAGCTATTCGTAGGCATTCTAATGCTTCTTCAGCAAACTTCATTGGAGGAACTACAAAACAATTGGATTGGCTGACAAATGGTCTCATCCGCCAAGCTTCTTCTCCACCAGCCATGAGATGTAAGAGTTTGAGTGTTTTCTCAAGATGATGGGCTTCCGTCCAGCTCGAACCAACATGCTTAGTGGTGCCCATGACACAATTATAGGCAGTGTTCAAATCCATGGCATAGTTATCTTTGATATCATTGAGCACACAAGTACGTTGAAACATGTGAATATGTTCACATGTGTCAGCGATGCGAGCCATATCATATAAATCTTGAGCCACTGAATCACGATAAGTTTTGGTTTCTGCATCTGCAATCATCACTGCGGCGCCGGCAGTAGAAAAATACACACGACTGCCGCTAACATGTAAATCATTAGCAGGATTTTGTGCATATAGGATTAAATCCTTATTACTCATATCAATAGCTTTTTCTACCACTTTTCGTGGAAAACGGAGACGACCATCATCACTCATTTCTGCTCCAAAAGCTGTGCACACCTCAATACAATGAGGAGTAGCTTGATTAAAGCCAATTTCTTCTAGAATACGAAAGCTATTTTCAACAATATCTACAACACCCTGATCATTTAGCGGTTTATATTGACCGCCTGACTCCCCTGGGTGAACAGGCTTTGATTTTTTTGATAATGGCGCTGATCGTATTGCAACTTTAGCTTTATGACCACCTCTTCTTCGAGGCATTATTTAATTCCTCCCTAATTACAACTTGTTGTTAATAATCTCAAATCAGTTTTACGATTTATTTCTATCTAGTCAATTGAATTCTTTTGAGTCCAATTCTAGAAGTGGCTCCCCGCGTAGCTCATAATTGATATAGATGAAAGAATAAAAATAGGTATCTAAAATCTATCATCTGCTTTCATAACCATAATCCTAATAAATTTGCTCTAGTCTGGCAAACTAGCTCTCAGGATTACTCCATTACTTAGTCTTAATCGACCCATTTTATTTATACTATAGAGAATGAATCAGAAAAATTTAGAAAATAATCATATTAATTCAAATATGCGTAAAGTTGCTCTTACAGCTTTAGCGGGAACCAGTATTGAATGGTATGATTTTTTTCTTTATGGGGCAGCAGCAGCCCTTATTTTTCCAACAGCTTTTTTTGGAGAAGTACCACCTACAACAGCCTTAATTTTATCTTTATTAACATTTGCAGCTGGTTTTATAGCTAGGCCAATTGGTGGGATTATCTTTGGACATTTTGGGGACAAAATAGGAAGAAAGAAAACACTTATGAGTGCTTTAATGTTAATGGGCATCTCTTCGACATTAATAGGACTATTGCCAACCTATGCCATGATTGGTGTTTCAGCTCCTATTCTTCTTACAGTATTAAGGTTTTCTCAAGGATTAGCTATAGGCGGTCAGTGGGGCGGAGCCATGCTTTTAGTCACTGAAAGCGCACCATCCAATCAAAGAGGATATTACGGAGCTTTTGCTCAGGCTGGTGCTCCAATTGGAGTAATTCTGGCCAACTTAGCCCTTATTATTACCAGCGCTTTGGTTTCAGAAGAATTTTTTAATACTTGGGGTTGGAGAATCCCTTTTCTAGCTAGTGCTGTTTTAATTATTATCAGTATGTATATTCAATTAAATCTTGAAGATACTAAAGCATTTAAAGAATTAGCAGTTCACAGAAATCAACAGCATAACAATGTTGAAAATGTCATCAAAAAATCACCAATTATTAAGGCAATAAGAAAATACCCTAAAAGGATAATTCTGGCTGCTGGAGCTTTCCTTAACATTCAAGTTACTTTTTATATTTTAATAGCATTCTTACTAGCGTATGGAGTCGAAAGTGCAAAGATGTCAAGGGATGACATGCTGGCCTCAGTTTTAATCGCTTCAGCAATAATGGTGCCAATGCAGTTTTTATTCTCTTCATATTCTGACAAAAACGGAAGAAGAGGTATCTTTATGGTGGGCGCTGTTTTATCGGGTCTATGGGCTTTTGCTGTTTTTCCATTAGTTGATACAGGAAATTTTTGGTTAATAACTTTAGCGGTTTCAGGAGGACTGGTTTTTCTAGCGATGATGTATGGCCCTCAAGCAGCTTTCTTCACAGAACTATTTAGTACTGAAGTCAGATATTCAGGAGCAACTTTAGGGTATCAGTTTGGAGCAATTATTGGAGGAGCTTTTGCTCCAACAATAGCTGTTAAATTGTGGACAGAATTAGATATCTTTTGGGTTTCAGTTTATATGGCATTTTCAGCATTGCTAACTTTGCTCTCAGTAATGGCTTTAACTGAGACCTACCAATCTGATTTGAATCAGACCCAATAAGATAATACCAAGATCTTCTATTAGGTTAAAAAGATGTTCTGCATATACCAATGAAGAAACTTCTCCGCTTTTTGACATGACTGATTCTACAGCCTTATTTATATCTTTATGAAGAACGCCAAAATCTTTTGAGCGAAAATATCGCCCCTTAAGCTCTCCACTCATTATTGATTTAATTAGATTCTTGAAAAAAGTCATGTGTAATTAGTCATTTATTTTGTGGATTTATATTAGTTTTGAAATTGTCTCACTACGCCATTTTTCAGATGTTTCAATCTGGTTGAAACAAAATATATGGTATCCAGCAAGATTAGAGTCAGCAATATCTCTATACTCAGAAATATTTTTTACTAATTTATCTGGACTATAAATACTAGATTTCATTAACTCTGCAGCAACTTGAGATTTTTTTCGCAAGAAACGCAGGGAGTCCCCAACACCTATTCTAAGGGAAGTTCTAAGAAGACGGCCACGCTCAATCACGCCAGGCAAACCGACCCAAACAGGAAGATTAACACCTTGCTGATTAATTCGAACCAACCAGTCACCTAATATATTTGCGTCAAAACACATTTGAGTAACAATGTAATTTGCTAAATCTTTCTTCATTTCAAGTGCTTCCATTAAGACTTTTTCATTAACATCTGGATGACCCTCAGGGTGTGCAGCAATTCCAATATTTTTTAAATTATGGCCGCATTTATGCAAAGCTTTAAGAAGATCATGGGCATTATTAAACTCACCTATTGGCTCAGGTAGATCGCCGCCAGGTACAAAAATACTCTCAATATTCAACGCATCGAGCCTTTTGACAATAGTTTCAAGATGTTTTTCCCCACTTACGCATTTCGCTGCAATATGCGGTGTAACCTGAAAACCTTGTGCAATAAGTTTTTCACTTAGCTCTATGGTTTCATCCACACCTTTTGTTGGCGAGCATGTGATAGCCAAATGCGAGTTTGGCTGTAGAGCCCCGAGCCTGTCTTCTATCCCTGGAACTGGAATAATTTCCATATAGGCGTTTTCTAGATCCTCACGGATGCGCTTACACACAGCGTCTGAAGGCTTGTTTGTGTTAATAATTCTCTCCCATCAAGCTTAATCTTATACCTAAGGAAAGCATCTGATTTATTCTCTCTATATAATTTATTCGGAAGTTTTAACGGTACGGTTTCTAAAATACTTCTTAATGTTTTAAATCAATAATCCCTATCTTCAAATGCAGATTTTCTCTTAGCAATAAACTCAAGTAAAGCTTCATCAATTGCAGGATCTAATTCTGGAGCTTCATATTCCTTTAACATCTCTTTCCATTTCAAATTGGCGCGCATTGCAGTGTCCAAACTACCTTCTGCTTCCCATTGTTCAAAAGGATTGTTATCAGCAATTTCAGACCGATAAAAAGCAGATTCAAAATTAGCCTGTGTGTGTGCTGCACCTAAAAAATGACCCCCTGGGCCAACCTCCCTAAACGCATCCATTGCTTGATCATTTTCAGATAATTCAACACCTTCAAGCATCACAGCAAGCATTCCTGCTTGATCTGCATCCATTATAAATTTTTCATACCCCATCGAAAGACCGCCTTCAAGCCAACCGGCTGTATGGAGCATAAAATTGACTCCCGCTAAGGCAGAAGCTTGCAATGTATTAGCTGATTCATAAGCCGCTTGTGCATCTGGAATTTTTGATGCGCATAATCCGCCCCCACTTCGAAAAGGGACGCCTAATCGCCTGGCAAGTGCACCGACAATCGTCATTATATGACCAGGCTCTGGAGTGCCAAATGTGGGGGCTCCAGATTGCATAGAAACTGCGCTTGCAAACGACCCAAATATTACCGGCGCTCCTGGTTTAACAAGCTGGATATAAGCCATGCCTGCAAGTGCTTCGGCGAGAATCTGTGTAACGGTACCTGCTATGCTAACCGGTGACATTGCTCCAGCCAGAATAAAAGGTGAGATGATTGTTGCTTGATTGTGTTCAGCATAGACAGTGGCAGAACCAAGCATTGTTTCATCAAAGGTTAAAGGTGAATTAGCATTTATTAGACTGGTTAAGACAGTATTTTCTTCGAGAAAATTTTCGCCAAAAACAATCTTCGCCATTGACACAGTATCTTCAGCTCTTTCTGGGTGTGTTACCGATCCCATAAATGGCTTATCGCTGTATTTGATATGACTGTATATCATGTCAAAGTGACGCTTATTGACAGGTAGATCAACTGGTTCACATATAGTTCCACCCGAGTGATGAAGATTTGGGCTCATGTAGGCTAATTTTACGAAATTTCTAAAATCTTCAATTGTTCCGTATCGTCGACCTTTATCCAGATCTCTAACAAATGGCGGCCCATAAGCTGGAGCAAGAACTGTTCTTCTCCCTCCAATAATAACGTTATTAGCTGGATTTCTTGCATGCTGTATATATTCACTTGGGGCGTGTGATTGAATAATTTCCCGACAAAAACCTGGCGGAAAATGGACACACTGACCATCAACATCAGCACCAGCATTCTTAAATAAATCTAGCGCTTTTGGAAAATCACGGAACTCAATTCCAATTTCCTCAAGTAGGATGTCGGCATTCTTTTCTATTAAAGCTAGACCCTCCTCATTTAAAATCTCAAAATAAGGGATATTGCGCTCAATATATGGACGATATTTACTTGCGCCTTGCTGTCTGGCTTCTATTTTCTTTCTTCTTCCACCACCTTGTCTTCTGCGTTTCCTTTCTGACATAAGAATACTTGCTTCAGTTAAGAGCGAACCCTTTCATTATTGGGATCGTAAAGAGATCCCTTACCAACTATCTGAACGGTTATAGGATAAATTCCATCGCCGTTTTCATTAAAGTACTCCAGAGACAGTGACTTCCCTGGTATAGCTATGTTTTTAGGTAGATAACCCATGACCACATGTTTTTTGATGGATGGGCAATAAGACATACTGGTGCTATAAGACCTGCGTCCTTTGCTATCAACCGGCACTTCACCTGTTTCAGGATCAATGATTGGAGAGATACCGACTGGGTAACGCGAACCATTACTCGATACATTTAGGTTATCCATCGTCATGGTGCATAGAATAGCACTAGGCTCTTCTTCTCGATGAGCAAGGTGTGCTTCTTTGCCATGGAAGTCCGCTGCTTTGACCTTAGGTCTTTGAACGGCCGATTCACAAGCATTATACTCGGTCAATAGGTCCGCACCTTGAAGTCGAAAGCTCTTCTCAAGACGTCTACTGTTAGCGTAAGTTTCGATACCAACTGGCGTAACTCCAACCTCAAGAAGAGAATCATAAAGTGCCAGACCTTCTTCAGTGTCATTGTTCAAATAGATTTCCCAACCGCTCTCCCCAACATAGGAAATGCGTGCTGCCCAGACATCGATGGCCTTCCCGCCAGTTAAATTGAGGGTCAAGTATTTTGCACCAACAAAGGGGAAATTCTCAATACTGATTTCATTAGGGTCAATGAAATGACCCAAGGCGTCTTTTGCTGTAGGTCCCCATAACCCCAAAGTTGCCATATCGTGTGTTCGAATATTGATTTCTGCTTCCAGCCCCATGTCATCCCGATAATTACGCAAGGTGACCCAGTCTCGGTTGCCATCAGCACCACCGGTAACGACCCGATAACGATCTTTGCCTAAACGGGAAATGGTCAAGTCTGCATGAACACCCCCATCCTCGTCTAAAAAGTTGGTATAGATAATTCGGTCTTCGGGGGTATCGCCGCCAATTTTAGCCACAGAAAGATACTCCAACATACGTTCTGCATCTGAACCCTCGATGTCCATGATCGCAAAATGTGACAGATTGATCATCCCAGCCGATTCACTCATGGCTAGATGCTCTGCGTTAGCAATCTCGTAGGGTACGTGACGTCGATCCCATTCGTTCTCCCTAATTGGGATCTCCTGTATATAATTATCTAGTTTTTGTTGATTGCTTTCGTAAGCAAAAGCACGTTCCCAACCACCGATTTCATTTTCAAAGTAACCACCAAGCTCTTTTTCTCTCGAATAAAAGGGGCTGACGAATAGCTCTCTTTGACTAATATAGGGCTCTTTAGGGTGAACAGGCGGGGTATAAATGGTCTGTGCATTTTCAAACGATCGTCTTTTGACAAACGCTTTTTCTTTTTGTGCAGGATAGAATCTGGCAATGTCAAAAGAGTGCATATCCATCTGTGTTTTGCCATTGATCATCAATTCTGCACACAACCTTGCACAACCTGGGCCATCTTTCACCCATACGGCTTCGCACAACCAAAAGCCTCTGACTTCTGGACTTTCACCAATCAAAGAACCGCCATCAGCAGTTACGGACAGCAGGCCATTAAAAGAACTTCTTTCATCCCAACCTAATTCATTAAGTATAGGCGTTGTTTCTATGGCCCTCTCTAGAGGTTCGGCGACTTCCTCAAGATCCAGATGCCTCATTGAGTCAGACATCATGGTTTTATCAGGATTACCAATGTCCTCAGGATCAACCAGTCGAGGTTCTTTATCCTCGTAAAATCCCCATTCAAGCATACCCCCATGCAGCTTGCCTGTATCCCTAACATAAGCTGAATTGCCTTGGTCTCGAAGCAGTGGATAAACGAGAAAATCTTCTGTTCCCTGTGCTTCAGGAAGTGGGCCAAAAAATAATAATGGGTGCTCGACTGGCATGAGTGGAACTGAAACACCAGCCATCTCTCCAACTAATGATCCCCATATTCCTGACGCAATTACAACTTTTTTGGTCTTGATTGTGCCTTTATCTGTTTTTACTCCAGTAATACGCCCATTCTCAATTTCAAAGCCTACAGCTGGTGTGTCAGTGTAAGTGGTCAATGTGCCTTTCTCTTTAGCGCTTTCTACAGCATAGTTCACCACATCCTGAGAGCGCGGTACTACTAGACCTGCATCCGGATCCCACATTGCCCCGCGAATTGATTCTTGTTCTAATAAGGGAAACTTTTCTTTGGCTTCTGATGCTGAAATCAAACTAACATTAGATCCAAAGGCTTTACCTGATGCGACCTTCCGCTTGAGTTCTTCCCAGAGCACGTCGTCGTCTTTACGACAAATTTCTAAACCACCTTTTTTTAGGAAGAAACCATTATCTTGATAAAATTTTCGGCTAAAGGCGGTCGTCCAATTGCTTAGTTTGTCGTGAGTTGTGTTGTAGACAAAGTCAGAAGCGTGTGCAGTGGATGCAAAATCTGAAGGAATAACGCTAGATTTTTCCAAACCCACGATGTTTTTTTGACCGAGTTCTGTAAACCAATATGCAAGCATTGATCCAACGATTCCACCTACACCCACTATGACTATTTCTGCGTCTGTAGAGAATTTAGAGGATTGCTGGGTCATAAGCAGTATAGTTTATCAAATTTCAATATCTTAAAGCTATCAAATTGATTCAATAAACTCTCTATCATTAGGCTTTATAAGGTCTGATCCAAGCCCATCCAATAAAGGTTGTAGATGTTTCGCATATGGCTTCCATCGATCCATTCCCGACTTATTTATTGGTTTTCTTACCTGTTCTGAGCTTGCTGTTCTAACAGACCTATCAGTTTCATAAAAAGTGATACAAGAGTCCTCAAAAGGTAATTCTAGAAATTCTAGCATTCTGGTAACTTGACCTTCTAAATCATCAATTATGTCCTCGTTATTAACTCGCAATATTTTATTTGGTAGAACCTTATCCCAATGATTCATTAAATTAACATAACTCTTATAGTAGCTTCCCGCTTCAGATAAACCATATGTAAATTCTTGTCCTTGGGCAAATAGCTGTTTAAACATGCTAAAGCAACAATCCAAAGGATATCTTCTTGCATCAATAATTTTTGCATTTGGCATGATCAAGTGAATTAATCCAATATGACGAAAATTATTAGGCATTTTATCAGTAAATCTTGGTGCCTCTTTTCTATGCATTCTTGTATCATCGATAAACATTTTTCCCATTTCTATTCTTCTCTCAAGGGATAAATCTTCCATGCTTTTAGGGTAGTTGCCCTCTTTACCGTAAATATCATCGCCTCTAAGACTTTGTGCCATAGAAAGAATATTAGGAAGCTCAAGCGTTCCATCAATCATTGAATGAGAAGCCAGGATTTGTTCAATTAATGTTGAGCCCGCCCTTGGTAGACCGAGTATAAATATTGGGTCTTTTGTTTCATGTCCGCCATCACCAAGTTTTTCGAAGAATGAATCATTGCATACATCAATTTGAGCCTGAAACTCTCTGTCCATTCTTTCAGTAGAATATTTGCTTTGCTTATTCTTAATCTTATTTCCATTATCAAGATTTAAAAAAGCTTCATCGTATTCGCCTATTGCTTCACACCCCTGAGCTAATGCAAAGTGAAAATAGGTTTTATCTTGCAATGTCAGATCAACTCTTTTGAGTTGGTGCCTCATATTATTTAATTCATTTTTAGTGAAGTTGTATGTTTTTAAGTTAGATAATGAAAAAAAAGCTTCGCCATGATCTTGTTTGACTTTGTATGCGGATTGATAACTTTTAATTGCTTGATCTGTCTTACCTAAAGTCTTTTGTGCGTGCCCTTTAGATGTAAGAACACTAAAATTGAAAGGATTCTTTTCAAGGATATTATCAAATAAGTTAATTGCACCACTGTGATCACCGTTTTGCATAATTTCACTTGCTTTTTGAGCTTGATATGAAAGATTTTCAGGAAAGTTCTCACACAATATATTGACTTGTTCCATGGTCTTTTCAAATTTTTGTTTTTTGCGAAGAATCATTGCATATTTCATTCTAAGCTCGCCATCATCGGGGTTAAATTTAACTGCACTTTCAAGTAAAAATTCTGCATCATCAAAATATCCCATACGATCAGCAATTTGAGCTAACAATGACATTGCGAATGTATTGGTTGGATTCTTTTTAAGAAATTCTCTACATTTTTCTTCTGCAATGCCTAATTTTCCTTCGTTAAGAATTTGGCTTATGTAAAGTAAAACGCTTGGTATAGATTCAAGAGTATTTATTTGCATGAATGCATGATCAGCAGCAGGTTTATTGTTCCCAGTCCTAAAGTAATCATATAAGGCCTTCCAAGATGACAATAAAGCAGGGTTTAATTCACAGGCCTGTCTATAATGTGCAATTGAATTTTCTTGATTGCCAATATCTCTATTCAAATGACCTAACTCTTGGTGGGCTCTCCCCATGTCTGGAGCTTGAGTTAACAAACTCTGAATATATTTTTTTGCGTCATCATAATTTTTTAAGTACCTTGATGAAACTGCAGCTAAATATAGGCTATCAATATGGTTTGGATCTTTTGTGAGATTTGATTCTAATAAGCTAAGCGCATCAACAAATCGAGCATCTTTTATTGCTTCAGTAGCTCTGGAGATATCTAATTTATTTTGTGTCATTTATGATGATAATAAAAAAAAATAGTCATTTTTCTTATGCAATTAAAAAGGGAGCCTAGACTCCCTTCTTAAATTATAGCTTACTTTTAAAAACTAAAAGTTATGCTTATACCTTATGCCAATAGTTGTTGGTCTTATGTAAGACACACGCTGTCTATCAAATACAAAGGTATTGCTAATTTCACCTCTTTCATCAGTTACATTGTCAATGTATAACTCAGCAGTCATTGTATCGTTACTCATGCCGAGACGAACATCAACAGTGCTATAGCTATCTTGTAAAGCTTTATTTGGCTCCATGATATCTGAATAACTGCTATCAGAATGTGTGAGTTGAAGTTGAGCATGCCCAAGATTCCCGTTTGACATATCCCACTCCTGTCTAAACCTTAGATTAAATTGCATATCAGGGGCAAATGCCATATCACCTCCAACAATTACATCATTGGTAGGCACTAATTTCTTAGTAAGCTCAGTATCTAACATCGAGAAAGCACCAGAAACTGTCAATCCCTCTCTATCAGGGTAGTAAGTAAAGTCACCTTCTACGCCCTTAATATCGCCATCTGCAGCATTATCAGAGAAGAATAAGTTAACAATACTTGGATCAAATATCGTTGATTGAAGCCCTTCGACATCTACCATAAATACACTTCCGTTAAATCTTAGTTGACCATCTTTAAGAACAGTTTTCCAACCAAACTCGGTGTTTGTGATTTCATCCGACTTAATTTCTGGTGGAACAGTGTATGATCCATCTGGACTTGTTCTTCCGACAGGCCTATTTAGAAGACCAGGCCTAAACCCTTCAGACCATGTAAGGTAATACATAACATCATCACTTGGATTCCATGAATAGGTTACCTTTCCAATAGTGCCATCTGTTTTAGCTTTATCTGGATAACCATTTGGATTACCTGGTGCATATTGAGCTGATAAGTTAGATCCAAATTGTTGAGTATCTGGAGAACCAAACCCATTATAGAATGATGAGTTAGCACTACCTTCAAAATCAACTTCAATATCATACCAGCGAAGGCCTAGAGTAAGCTCTGATGTATCACTCGTTGCAATACTTAGTTCACCAAAAAAGCCTTTCTGTTCGTCAGTTCTCTTAATATCATTAAAGAAGATGACTGGTTCACAAAAAGGTCCAGCTGAAAACCAGCCAGGAGATGCGTTATTGATTGAGCCTGATACAGAAGTATCGGTAAGAGCATAGTTACAGGCATAATCTATATTATTACCGACTGAACCCGGATAAGTAAATTGGTTCAATTCAGTAAGAGTAGTGTCGCTCGTAAAATAACCAGCTGTAAGTGACATAGTGTCACTGATGTCTGTATTTATTCGAATCTCATGACTTTCAACTTCAGTGTTTGTGTATGAGTCAACAAGCAAGTTTGGAGCGCCACAAGTCCCAGTAGGAACTCCGCCAGGTGCATACTTTAGGTAAGTTACATAATAATCACAAATGTAATATGGAAGATATTGACCGACAAAAAGATAGTCAGTGTAATCCACCATTTGATTTGTATCCCTATCTGTATAGGCGCCGGCATAGACAACTTCTAGTTCGCCAATTGTCCCTTCAAGAGTTAAGCTCATGTTGTCAAATTCATCTTTGATCTCATCTTGGGTATATCTTTGTATTTCTAGATCGCCTAATGTCGGATCAGCAAAGAAAACACCATCAGAATCAATAGTTTGCTGTGCATAAACCAATGTAGCATCCCAATTATCACCAAGCGCAGCTACTAGAGTAGATCTAAAACCTT
>Ga0208764_10001553_pt1 | contig 14690 bp, 9 predicted proteins | sample ETNtaG_18_FD_185762 | JGI IMG/M metagenome (GOLD analysis project Ga0208764, IMG submission 185762) | Marine microbial and viral communities from oxygen minimum zone, Eastern Pacific Ocean - ETNP201302SV91 (SPAdes) (version 2) | ecosystem: Environmental > Aquatic > Marine > Oceanic ... | reverse complement strand
TACATTATTTTATGTTCTTTTTAGCATGGTCAACTTTTCTGTATTAATACCATTGTTAAATGTTCTTTTTGATCAGGTTGAGATTTCCAAAATACAAAACATTACTTTTAAGCCAGATTTTTCATTTTCAATAGAATATTTTAAAAATAATTTTTATTATTATTTTGGAAAATTTCTTAATGAAGGAGGAAGAAAAGAGGCACTAAAATTTGTATGTATAGTAATAATTACTTCAGTGTTTCTTGCAAATATTTTTAGATACTTATCTTCTCTGGTTTTAGCTAAGATTGGGGTTAAAATTATTACTAACCTAAGAAAGAAAGTTTATGAATCTATTTTATTATTTCACATAAGTTATTTCACAAATAAAAAGAAAGGTGATATTATTTCAAGATTGACTACCGACATTCAACAAATTGAAACATCAATTATTAATTCATTAAGAATTTTTTTGAAAGAACCCGCTTTATTAATTGGACTGTTCTTTATTCTTGGATATTTATCATTAGAGTTAACTATTTATACTTTTATTCTGATACCAATCGGTGGGTTAATAATTTCTTATTTAGCAAACAAATTAAAAGTTAGGGCGGCATTGAGTCAAAGTGCTCTTGGAAAAATAAATAATGTAATTGATGAAACTTTAAGTGGCATAAGAATAATAAAAGCTTTCACGGCAAATTTATTTATGATCAAAAAGTTTGGTGCAGAAATCAAAAATTATGGAAATCAAAATTTATCCATGTATAAAAGATATGAATTAGCTAGTCCAATGTCAGAGTTCCTTGGAATTGCAACAGTAACAGGAATTTTAATTATTGGAGGAAATATGGTTTTAGATAATAAATCTTCTTTAACAGCATCTGAGTTTATTGCATTTATTATAATATTTTCACAGGTTCTCAAGCCTGCAAAAGCTATATCAGATGCCTACACAATAATTCAAAGAGGGTTAGCGTCTGCAGATAGGGTGTTTGAACTTGTAGATATAAAGCCTATAATTAATGAAAAAAATCAAGGATCTGATATTAAGGATTTAAAATCTGAAATCATATTTTCCGATGTTAACTTTTCGTATGATAAAACTTCAGTTCTAAAAAATATTTCAATTAAAATAAATAAAGGAGAAAGTGTAGCTTTGGTTGGCCCATCAGGAGGAGGCAAATCAACCTTAGTCGATCTATTAAATAGGTTTTACGACTGTTCAAATGGAAAAATAATAATTGATGGAAAAAATATAAAAGAATTTAAAATAGAGAATCTAAGAAACATGATTGGAGTAGTAACTCAAGAATCCATCTTATTTCATGATTCTATAAGTAAAAATATTTCATTTGGCCATTCAAAAATAAATTCAGAAAAGATAAAAATGGCATCTAAAGTAGCTAATGCAAGTGATTTTATAGAAAAATTGGAAGAAAAATACGATACTATAATTGGAGAAAGAGGAATGAAATTATCTGGAGGACAAAGACAAAGAATTTGCATCGCAAGAGCTATATATAAGAACCCTCCTATTTTGGTGTTAGATGAAGCAACATCATCTTTAGATTCAGAATCAGAAAAAAAAGTCCAAACTGCTATTGAAAAAGTTATGAAAAACAGAACATCAATTATAATTGCTCATAGACTTAGTACAATAAAAAATTGTGATAAAATCATTATAATTGATAAAGGAAAAATTGTTGGAGAGGGAAACCATAATGATTTAATTAAAAAAAATAATAAATACAAAAAGCTTATAGAAATGCAAAATATAACTTAAATGGATATAATTAAAAGAGAACTAAGCGAGTCAAAAATTCTTTTAGAAACATTTATTAAAGAGGAAGAAACTTTAAAAAAAATAAATGATGCTTCTAAATTAATGATTGAATCGATAAGAAAAGGTGGAAAAATAATTTCTTGTGGAAATGGTGGATCCATGTGTGATGCAATGCATTTTGCTGAAGAACTTACTGGAAAATTTCGTGAAGAAAGAAAATCATTACCAGCCATTGCAATTTCAGATCCTTCTCATATTACATGTGTAGGAAATGATTATGGATTTGATCATGTTTTTTCAAAGTTTATAGAAGGAATGGGGAATAATGGAGATACACTTTTGGCAATAAGTACTAGCGGGAATTCAAAAAATGTAATTAATGCTGCTAAATATTGTAAAAAAAATAATATAACTGTTGTCTCTTTAACCGGAAGAGATGGAGGAAAATTATTAAATCATTCTGACATTGAAATAAGGGTACCACATTTTGGATATTCAGATAGAATTCAAGAGATTCACATTAAAATAATTCATATACTTATATTATTAATTGAAAAGAACATATGAGAAAAATTGCATTTTTAATATTAACACTAATCATTTCTTGTGATATGAAAAAAAAAGAACTTATTGAACCTAAAGCAAAGAAAATTGAGAAGATTCTATCAATTCATAGTGACGATAGAATAGATGAATATTACTGGCTTAATCAAAGAGGCGATGAAGATGTTATCAATTATCTTAATGAAGAGAACGATTATCGAGATGAATTTATGAAAGATTATAAGCCACTTGAAGATAAAATTTTTCAGGAGATAAAATCAAGAATTAAAGAAGATGACAGCTCTGTACCCTATTTTTATAATGGCTACTACTACTATACTAGATATGAAAAAGATAAGCAGTACCCTATATATTGTCGTAAAAAAGAATCATTAGAGAGTATAGAAGAAATTCTAATAGATGCTAATTTAATGTCTGAGGGTTACGATTATTTTAGAGTTGGAAATATTGAAGTTAGTCCTGACAATAAGACAATGGCTTACAGTGTTGATACTGTAAGCAGAAGAATATATACTATCTACTTTATGGATTTAGAGTCAAGAATAATTTCAAAAACGAATCTTCCAAATACCTCTGGTTCCATCACCTGGGCAAATGATAACAAAACCATTTTTTATAATAATAAAAACCTAGAGACACTAAGAACTGATAGAGTAATGAGGTTCGAATTAGGAGAAAATGGGACTGGCAATGAAGTTTACTTCGAGGAAGATGAGACCTTTGGTGTATTTTCATACAAGACAAAAACCGAAAAATATATTGTGATAGGATCATACGCAACGCTATCACAAGAGTACAGAATTTTAAATGCTGATAAACCAAAAGGCGAATTTAAACTTTTCCAGGAAAGAGTTAATGGTTTGGAATATTCCATATCTCATTTCCAAGATAAATGGTTTATAACAACCAATAAGGATGATGCAATAAATTTCAAAGTAATGACTTGCTCAGAGTCAAAAACAGGATCAGAAAACTGGGTAGATTACATTAAACACAGAGAAGATGTCCTTTTAGGAGGAGTTGAAGTTTTTGATGATTTTCTTGTAGTCTCAGAAAGGGAGAATGGATTAAGAAGGATTGATATTAGACCATGGAATGATAAGAAAACACACTTCATAAATTTTGACGAAGAAGCATACTCACTTTATTTAAGTTCAAATCCTCAAATGGAGACAAAAAAATTAAGATATAACTATTCCTCAATGACCACACCCAGCTCTGTAATAGAATACGATATGGTAACAAAAGAGAAAAAAGTATTGAAAGAGACTGAAGTTCTTGGAGGTAAATTTGATAAGACTAATTACCAAACTAAAAGAGTTTGGGCCACAGCAAGAGATGGTAAAAAAGTGCCTATTTCATTAGTGTATAGAAAAGATATGTTTAATGAAGGTCAAAACCCTCTACTTTTATATGGTTATGGTTCTTATGGAATAACAAATAGTGCTAGCTTTAGCTCAGTTAGGTTGAGTCTATTAGACAGAGGTTTTGTATATGCTATAGCACACATAAGAGGCAGTCAGTATCTAGGAAGAGGATGGTACGATGACGGAAAATTGTTTAAAAAGAAAAATACATTTTATGATTTTATTGATGCTGGAAAATTTCTTGTCAAAGAAGGATATGCAAATGAAAATAAATTATTTGCTATGGGTGGAAGTGCAGGAGGATTACTTATGGGTGCTGTTGTAAACATGGCGCCAGAGTTATTCAAAGGTATTGTAGCTGGAGTACCATTTGTAGATGTTATCACAACTATGCTTGATGATGACATACCATTGACAACATTTGAGTATGATGAATGGGGTAACCCTAATAATAAAGATTCCTATGATTATATGTTATCCTACTCTCCTTATGATCAAGTTGAAGAGAAAGGTTATCCTGCAATATTTATAACAACAGGTTATCACGACTCTCAGGTTCAATATTTTGAGCCTGCAAAGTGGATTGCAAGGCTGAGAGATAGGAGAACAAATAAGGAACCTCTCTTGATGTATTGTAATATGGAGGCAGGACATGGTGGCGCTTCAGGAAGATTTGAAGCATATAAAGAAACGGCTATGGAGTACGCGTTTTTTATATCGCTTTTGGATAATTAACTATGAATAAATTATTCAAACTACTAATAATTTCATCTTTTGTTTTTTTATCCTGTAATAAAAAGCCTAAGCAACCTAATATAATTTTTATTATGTCTGATGATCATGCTTTTCAAGCAGTAAGTGCTTATGGACATAAGTTAAATAATACTCCTAATATAGATAGGATTGCAAAAGAAGGTGCAATTTTTAATAATGGATTTGTTACCAATTCAATATGCGCTCCTAGTAGAGCTGTAATGCTAACAGGGAAACATAGTTTTATCAATGGAAAAGTAGACAACGTTCAACCATTTAATTGGGATCAACCTAATTTTGCAAAAGATCTACAAAATGCTGGTTATGAAACAGCTCTGATTGGAAAAATTCATCTTAAAGGAGCCCCTCAAGGATTCAATCATTGGTCTGTTTTACCTGGTCAAGGTCATTATTATAATCCAAAATTTATTGAAAATGGAGATACAATTCAAATTGAAGGACACGTATCACCAATAACAACAAATATGGCATTAGATTGGCTAAAAAATAAAAGAGATAAAAATAAACCATTCCTCCTACTTTATCATCAAAAAGCTCCCCATAGAAATTGGATGACTGAAGAAAAATATTTGAATCTATTTGACGAAAAAACTTTTGAACCACCATCAAATTACTTTGATGATTATAAAGGTATGGGTAGAGCAGCAAAAGAACAAGAAATGCAAATTGATGGCCATGCTTTTTGGGGTCATGATTTTAAATTTTTGATCGATCCTATATCAGGAGAAAAAACAAATTTCAATATACAACTGAACAGACTTACAGAAGAACAAAGAAAAAAATGGTTAGAAGCGTACACTCCTAAAAATAATGCTTTCAGAAAGGCTAACCTAACCGGAAAAGAGTTAGGGAAATGGAAATTTAATAGATATATAAAAGATTACTTGAGGACAATTCAATCTATTGATGATGGAGTAGGTGATGTTCTAAATTATCTTGACAATAATAATTTAGATCAAAATACGATTATTGTTTATACTTCAGATCAAGGATTTTACCTTGGTGAGCATGGATGGTTTGACAAAAGATTCATGTATGAAGAATCTTTAAGAACTCCTATTCTAATGAGATATCCAAAAGAAATAAAAAAAGGAACTCAGATTAATGAACTAATTCAAAATTTAGATTTTGCTCCTACATTACTGGATTATGCTGGTGTTAAAATCCCCAAAGAAATGCAAGGTGAATCTTTTAGAAATATTGTAAATAAAAATAAATCAGACTGGAGAGATGCTATATACTATACATATTATGAATACCCATCTGTTCATATGGTTAAGAGACATTATGGCGTGAGAACCAATAGATACAAATTAATTCATTTTTATTATGATATTAATGAATGGGAAATGTATGATTTAAAGGAAGATCCATCAGAAATGAAAAATGTTTACAATGATCCAGAGTATAATGAAATCAAAGAAATGATGCATAAGAAATTAATTGCAATGAGAGATAAATACGGAGATTCAGATGAGCTAAACAAAATGCATCTTGAAAGATACTTAGGATATAAATAAAAAAATTAGAATGAACTATACCAAAATAATTAATTTTTATATCCAGAACCTTTAACATATCGCCCTGGATATTTATTAGTAGATTCTCCATCAATAAGAACAAGAACTCCATTTACAAGAACATGATTAACTCCAACTGCATATTGTAAAGGTTCTTCAAAAGTAGCATTATCATTAACTTTTTCTGGATCAAAAACAACAACATCTGCAAAATAATTTTCTTTTAACATCCCTCTATTTTTTAATTTTAAATTTGATGCTGGAAAATGAGTTAATCTTCTTATTCCTTCTTCAAGAGGAAATAAATTTTCATCTCTGGAATATTTTCCTAAAACTCTTATAAAACTACCAAAGGCTCTAGGATGAGTTCTAAAATTTTTTGTTATATCGCTATATACCCCTGCATCAGAACAAAATGATACCCATGGAAGTTTAATTTTTTTTCTAATATTTTCTTCAGACATACTAAAATAAATACATTGAATTCTATTATCATCCTCTATAACCATATCAATGATTGCCTCTTCAGGAGATTGACCCCTCATCTTTGCAGCTTCTGCAACTGTTTTTGATAGATATTTTTTAGACATGTCAGAAGTTTTAAATCCAACCATTAATATACCTTCCGGTGGTTGTTCAGATAATTCTTTTCGTATATCCACCAATAACCTTGGTCTTATTTTGGGATCTTTCATTCGTTCAATCCAAGCGCTATGACCTCCTTCTTGCACCCATGTAGGTATTACTCCCGTTAAGCCTGTAGAGCTGGCATTATAAGTATATATGTCAGCTGTAATTTTTAATCCTTGACCCCTTACCTCATCAACTCTCTTTATAATATCATCAATTTTACTCCAGTTTGGTTTTCTAGATGACTTAAGATGATATATTTCTGCTGGAATATCTGCCTCTTTTGAAATTCTAATTAGTTCTTCTAGTGCAGACATAACTTTACTATCTTCATTTCTCATATGAGATATATACATACCTCCATAATTTGATGCAACTTTACACAATTCAATAAGTTCTTCCGTAGATGCATAATCACCAGGAGCATAAATTAAAGATGAACCAATTCCCATAGCCCCTTCTTCCATTGCATTTTTAACATGACCTCTCATTCTTTCCATCTCCTCGTCTGTTGCAGACCTATTATCATATCCTACTTCTAAAATCCTAGCCGTAGCAGCTCCAAGAAATGAAGCTATATTCACAGCAACTCCATTATTTTCTAAGTTTTGCATTGCCTCACCAAATGAAATTAGTTTTTTATCTTTCCAAAAAGGTCCTGGCGATGTTCCCTCACCAAATATTTCCAATGTTACTCCTTGTTTTAAATCCGATAGAGCTTTTCCATCTTGCATTAAAGTACCATAACCCCAACTAAGCATATTTATAAATCCAGGTGATATTGCAAGCCCAGTTGCATCGATTGTTGTGTCAGATTCAAAAAGAGTATTTTTTCCTACATATATAATTTTATCATCCTTTATTGCAACAGAACCAATATAAGGTTTATCTCCAGAACCATCATAAATAGTTCCATTATGTATAAGAATATCAGATGAAATGGGATTCTTTTGCTTTTGAGTACATGAATAAGGAAAAATTGCTAATAGGATTAAAACTTTGAGGAAATAATAATTTTTCATAAGTATTATTGTTATTGATTTACATTTTAATATAATAAATATTTATTTTTAATGTTTAAATCATATGAAAAAAAAGATATTTTATACCATATTCTTTCTAATAATAACTTCACAATTTGAAGCTCATAGTCAAAATAAACAAAATAAATATTATAAACCAATAAGGTTTACTATGGCTGGGGGAGGAAAAATCCCTTTAGAATCAACCCCAGAATTTAACTATAATTTTGGAGCAGGAGCAAACTTTGGTATAGTTTATACATTGAATCAAACTGCAAGTTTAGAAGTAAGTTTAAAATCTGGATTTTCCATTTTATATAATAGTAGCAATAATAATTCAGCAAATATGATTCCAATTGTTTTAGGAATAGATTTTTATTTATATGATAAAGATTTTTCACCTTATTTTGGAATTCGACCCGGAATTAACCTTATAGATAATACAATGGAGCCATCAGTCTCTGGAGAAATAGGTATATCATATAAGAAAATGAAACTATACGGAGCATATAACTATATGCAAATTGGAAATATGATTGAATTTGGAATAGGATATTTTTTTAGACAAAGACCATGTGGTTGCTTTCCACATACTAAATAATCTATTTATTTTTCCAAGGGCAGGTTTTTATAAAAATAATAATTCCAATTATAACAAACGGGATACTTAAAATTTGACCCATATTCAATTGACCAAACATAGTGTTAGGTAAATCTGACTCCCAAGCTACTTGGTCCTCCTTTAAATATTCAATAAAGAATCTTTGACCCCACAGGGCAATAAACCAAATAGAAAATAAAAACCCGTTATTTAATTGCTTCCTTTTATAATACCATAGATAAATTAGAAAAATAAAAAGTGATAAATAAAATAATGATTCATATAATTGAGATGGGTGTCTAGCTATACCAAAAGTATAAATTTCTCCATAATAAATATTTTTATTTTTAAAAATTGAATATGACAAAGGTGTATTAGGATCTTCATAAATGTGTTTACTAATATTAGAATACCCCAAAATATATCTTTTTAATTCTTTTTCATAAAATGAATTTTCAAATGATTCATCAACAACAAATTTATCTTTATACTTAATTTTTATAGTAATAGGCACTTTCCCATTTGGTATATTTTCTGATTCCTCATTACGTTTTGAAAAAGAAATTTTATCAACTCTTTCTCCAAATCGATATTTTAATATATCATGTGCATCTCTAGCAAAAACTACACCATTATTGTTATTTGTAGGAAGACCAATAATTTCAGAGTTTGTAAAATTTCCTAATCTTATACACGTCCCTGCTAAACAAACAACAATTGCAATAATGTCTAATAGCCAAAGAAAAGATTTTTTATATTTTTTTGAAAAAATATATAAGGCAGGAATTATAGTAAACACAGCGCCATGACTTGCTAAACCTCCTTCCCAAATCATCAAAATCTTTATTGGATTTGACAAATAATACTCAGCATCATAAAAAAGGCAATGACCTAATCTAGCTCCAATAATTGTTGAAACAACTAGATAAATTGTTAACTGATCAACTTCCTTTGGATCTTTGTTTTCTTTAGTATAAATCCAAGTTACAATTATCTGACCTAATATAAATCCAGACGCAAACAATAATCCATACCATCTTGGAGCTCTATCAAGAAATGAGATTGAAAACATTTCAGGGTTTAAATTCCATATTATATAAATTAATTCATCCATATTTAATTAATTAATTAATTAATGATCCCTCCAAAAAAATGGCGTTAAAATTAATAAAACAGTAAAAAGTTCAAGTCTCCCCAAAAACATTAAAACACATAAAATATATTTTCCTGTTGTTGGAATTGAACTATAAGTCTCAGATGGGCCAACATCTCCTATTCCTGGGCCAACATTTCCAATAGCAGACCCGGATGCTCCAACTGCTGTAATAAAATCTACACCAGTTAAAGACAATAAAACTGTACCTATCGAAAAAAGAAATATATATAAAATTATAAAAGCCTGGATATTTAGTATGACATCTCTAGTTACAACTGTATTATTAATTCTAACTGGAATAATTGCAGATGGATGTAATTGCTTTTTTAATTCAACAAAACTATTCTTTAATAAAATCATATGTCTAATCAATTTTACTCCTCCTGATGTTGATCCAGCAGTTGCACCAAAAAACATTAAAAGAAAAAATAAAACAGTCATAAATGTACTCCAAGAGGTATAATCAGCAGAAGCATAACCAGTTGTCGTTAGTATAGCAACTACATTAAACAATGCTGTTCTAAAAGTTTTTTCAATGTTATTGTTATCAATATTATATAAAGTGAAAAAGACTATTGAGGTTAAAATTATTATAAATAATAAGTAAAACTTAAACTCCTCATTTTGTAAAATCTTTCTAAATTCAAATTTTAATCCAAAATAAATTAAGGTAAAGTTTGTTGCAGAAAGCGCCATAAAAAATGCAATTGTATATTGTATAACCGGTGAATCAAAATAACCTATGCTTTCGTTTTTTGTAGAAAAACCACCAGTTGCCATTGTTGTCATTGAATGATTTACAGCATCAAAAAAAGTCATCCCTTCACCATATAATATAAAAAATAAAATAATTGTAAAAGATAAGTAGATTAACCATAACCTTTTTGCTGTTTCTTTAATTCTGGGACGAAGTTTATCAGGAGAAATCCCTGGTGCTTCAGCAACAAAAAGCTGCATTCCTCCAATTCCTAAAAAAGGTAAAATAGCGACAGCTAGGACAATAATACCCATACCTCCCATATATTGAGTTAAACTTCTCCAGTACATTAACCCATGATCTAATGTGCCATCAATATCATCAAGGATTGTTGCTCCAGTAGTTGTATAGCCTGATACTGATTCAAAAAATGCATTTGTAAAATCCGGGATTTGATTAGATAATATATAAGGTAGCATTCCAAACAAGGAAAGGAAAAACCAACTTGATGTTACAATTAAATAACCATCTCTTTTTTTTAAATTGGTGGTTGTTTTGGTCCTAGTAAATACATAGAGAATACAACCTACAATCAAATTAATTACAGAAGATAAAGAAATCTCAAACCAAGACGATTCATTATTATAAAAACTAAATGGAAGGCATGTTAGCATTAAAATACCGTTGATAATTAAAAGTATTCCAACAATATTTACAATAACCTTTATATTAAATTTCATTTAAAAAGGGTTTGAACACTTTTTCTTGAATCCTGCAAACACATAACTACAACTTTATCATTATTTTCAAAAACAAAATCTCCTCTAACGGTTACACCTCTATTATTTCTTATAACCCCCCCAATAACAGCAGATTTTGGAAAATCAACATCTTTAATAGTATTATTACAAATTTTAGATTTCTCATTGACATTTAACTCAATAACATCAGCATCTAATCCATAAATAGAATGAAGATCTTCAAGCTCTCCCTTTTTAATATGCTTAGAAATAAAATCAGCAGCTATAAGTTTTTTGTTAATTAATGTGTCAACGCCCATATTTTGAGAAAGAGGTATATATTCCATATTTCCAACTAAAGCAATTACTTTTTTTATACCAGTCTCCTTTGCAGCTAGTGCAGCTAAAATATTTTTTTCCGTCTCACCGGTTAAAGATAAAAAAGCATCCATATATTCTAAATTCTCTTTCATTAAAAATTCTAAATCGGTTCCACTTCCATTTAACACCATGATATTTGGAATTGCAGCTGCAATTTCTTCAGCTCTTTTTCTATCTTCTTCAATTAATTTTATTTTATATTTTTTTGACAAATGCTTTGCGGTAACAAACGCCATTGGTCCTCCACCATAAATCATAAGGTCTTTTATCTGATGTTGTTTTTTACCAGAGAGAGCTAAAACTCTATCAACTCCACCATCTTTTTGAGCAACAAAATATGCATGGTCTGATGCCTCAAAAATATCATCAGCTCTAGGAATGATAGTTTTATTTTTCACTACATCTTCTTCATCTCTAAGAATTGCTACTGGAGTAAAGTTTTGATCAGGATTTAAGTAATTTGTTTCTTTAAGTGATTTACCATTCAAAACAGAATCTTTTCCTATAGGTATCCCAATAAATTCAAGAACACCTCCCTCAAAACTAAATGTTGTTATAGCTGCAGATTCTTTCAATAACTTTCTTATTTCTTTAGCTGCCAATGCTTCAGGAAAAATTACTTCATCTATTCCAACTGATGATAAGTCAAAAGCGTCTTTTCTATGAATAAAATCAGAATTTGAAATTCTTGCAATTGTTTTTTTTACTCCTAGATGTTTTCCTATAGTGCAACAAATCATATTTGTTTCTTCTGATTCAGTTACCGCTATTAATAAATCTGAAGATTTAATATTTGCTTGCTCTAAAACCTTGTATGATGTAGCGCTTCCAACTATACTAATAACATCTAAAATTTCAGTTTGAGATAATATATCTGAATCTTTATCAATTATTACTATATCATGCTCTTCTTTTGCAAGAAGTTTAGACAAATGAAAACCCATTTCACCACAGCCAGCAATAATTATTCTCATAAATAATAAATTAATGGATAACAAATATAAAAAATTGACACAAAAAACCTACAATTAAATTTTTTCAAAATATTTTATTGAAAGAGCATTTATTTTTGGCATCAATATTAAAGTAGATATCATCGTAGGGAAAATCATTATTCCATAAGAGAGATCAATCAAGCTTAAAACAAAATCTAAACTTGAAACAGAACCTATAATTATTAGTGATATATAAAAAAATCTATAATAATAACTATATTTTTCCCCAACTAAATAGGACAAGCATCTCTCTCCAAAATATGAATTACCAAACAAAGTAGTTATTGCGAAAATAAATGTACAAGCAAATAAAATATACTTTCCAAAATATGGAATAGATTTCTCGAATGATAATAAAACTAACTGAATCCCAGAAGCATTACTAAAATCCCAAATACCAGACACTAATATACTAAAAGCTGTAAGTGTACAAACAATTATGGTGTCAACAAATGGACCAATCATAGCTACTAACCCTTCTTTTATCGGATTGTTATTTTTACTTGCAGCATGTATTATAGGAGATGTTCCAACACCTGCCTCATTTGAAAATGCAGCTCTTCTTGCTCCTATTAAAATTAAAGATCCCACAGCCCCTCCTAAAACAGAATTTGCTGAAAAAGCATCTGTAACAATTAGCTTTAATACAGGGAAAAATAAATCATAATTTAAAATAAGAATATAAAGAACAGCGCCCATATAAATTATAACCATTAGAGGAACAAGTCTACTTGCAACTTTTCCAATTCTTTTTATTCCCCCAAATATTACTAAAGAAACTAAAAATGATAAAATTAACCCTAGAGAAAAGTTCATTAAAAAATTAGAATCTAAATCCTCGAATAATACTGAGTTTGTAATTTCAATAATTTGATTAGCTTGAAATATTGGAGAGACACCAAATAATCCAAAAAAACAGAAAATTAAAGCTAAAAAATTCCATTTTTTTCCAAGACCTTCTCTTATAACGTACATAGGACCGCCTTGATAATTACCTTTTGAATCTTTCCCTCTATATAATACAGCTAAAGAACAAGTATAAAATTTAGTTATCATTCCAAAAAAAGCAGTCACCCACATCCAAAAAATTGCCCCAGGTCCACCTGTAACTATTGCAACCGCTACACCACTTATATTACCTAGTCCAACTATTGTGCCTATTTGGGTAGAAATAGCTTGAAAAAAAGTAATTTTTCCAAAATTAGATGAAAATGATTGCCTTTCTTTTATAATATTTAAAGAATGAAAAATATATTTAAAAGGAAGGAGCTTTGAATAAAAAAAAAGTATAATTCCCCCACCCAATAATACTGTGATTAAAATAGGTCCATTCCATAAAGTATTAGCTAGATTTATTATGAATTGCTCAATAGCTTGAAAAAAAATCATTTTTCAAAAAATGAATTAACAAACTCTTCCTTATGAAAAAGTTGTAAATCTTCAACTTTTTCACCAACACCAATATATTTAATAGGAATTTTAAATTGATCGGTAATTCCAATTACAACACCTCCTTTTGCAGTTCCATCTAATTTAGTGATAGCAAGTGAATTCACTTCTGTTGCCTGAATAAATTCTTTTGCTTGAATAAATGCGTTTTGGCCAGTTCCTCCATCTAAAACAAGTAAAATTTCATGCGGAGCATCTTCTTTAAATTTTTTGATTACATTTTTAATTTTAGATAATTCATTCATAAGATTAATTTTTGTATGTAGTCTACCTGCGGTATCTATAATTACTACGTGATAATTTTCATCCACTGCTTTTTTAACCGAATCGAAAGCAACCGAAGCAGGATCGGTATTCATGCCGTGAGAAACTACATCAACACCAACTCTTTCTCCCCATTTTAAAATTTGATCTACTGCAGCAGCCCGAAAAGTATCCGCTGCGCCAATTAAAACTTTTAAACCACCTTGTTTAAATTGAGCAGCTAATTTTCCAATAGTTGTTGTTTTTCCAACACCATTAACCCCAACAACCAATATTATATAGGGTATTTGATTATCAGGCACATCAAAAGCATCTAAATCAGAAGTATTTTCTGCTAATAATTTAACTATTTCATCTTTTAATATTTGATCTAATTCTTCAGTGCTAGTATATTTATCTTTAGCAACCCTTTTCTCAATTCTTTCAATAATTTTAATTGTAGTATCAACACCTACATCTGATGTAATTAAAACTTCCTCTAGATCATCAAGAACTTCATCATCAACTTTAGATTTTCCTATAATAGCTGATTTTAGTTTAGAAAAAAAACTTTTTTTCGTTTTTTGAAGACCTATATCTAACGCATCTTTTTCTTCATTCTTAACTAGCTCTTCCTTAACCTCTTCCTCTTCGACTACTGGCTCTTCCTTAACTTCTTCGACTACTGGCTCTTCCTTAACTTCTTCGACTACTGGCTCTTCTTTAACTTCTTCGACTACTGGCTCTTCTTTAACCTCTTTTTTGACTACTGGCTCTTCTTTAACT
>Ga0208764_10001552_pt1 | contig 14691 bp, 10 predicted proteins | sample ETNtaG_18_FD_185762 | JGI IMG/M metagenome (GOLD analysis project Ga0208764, IMG submission 185762) | Marine microbial and viral communities from oxygen minimum zone, Eastern Pacific Ocean - ETNP201302SV91 (SPAdes) (version 2) | ecosystem: Environmental > Aquatic > Marine > Oceanic ... | reverse complement strand
CTCTTAATATTTTATTACTAATAATATTTAAATACACCGATTTTATTATTCAAAATATTAATTTATTACTATCAACTAACTTTGGTTATTTAAATTTACCATTCCCGCTAGCTATTAGCTTTTTTACCTTTCAAAGCATTACTTTTTTAGTGAATGTATATGACGAAGATATACTTGATGTAAAAGCTAAAGATTTTTTCTTATTTATCATTTTTTTTCCTCAATTAATTGCAGGACCAATAGTTAGATATCATCACATGATGCCTCAATTTAATAATGAAGCTAATTGGATATTTAATAAAAGAAATTTTATTATCGGATTGATTATATTGTTCATAGGATTGGTTAAAAAAGTTTATTTTGCTGGTACATTGTCTGAATTTGTTGACATTGGGCATCAAAACCTTGGTGAGCTAAGTTTTCTTTCAAGTTGGTTATTAAGTCTATGTTTTACATTTGAATTTTATTTTGATTTTAGTGGCTATGTTGATATGGCAACAGGATCGGCCTTGATGTTGAATATCGTTTTGCCTCAAAATTTTAATAGTCCACTTAAAGCAACATCTGTCATCGATTTTTGGCAGAGATGGCATATGACTCTAACTTACTTTTTAACCACCTTTATATACTACCCTTTATTAAAATCTTTAAAAAAAATAAATTTTTTTAATACAATGATCGTTACTTTTTGTGTTTTTTTAATAGCAGGTATTTGGCACGGACCTTCATGGAATTTTATTTTATTTGGTGCATTTCATGGTTTAGGGTTAACAATTAATCATCTTTATAAAAGGTATTTTATTTTTAATATATCAAAATTCATTTTATGGTTTTTAACTTTTAATTTTATAAATATTTCTTTTATTTTTTTTAGAACTAAAGAGATTGAGAATATAATTCTAATTTTAAAAAAAATGTTTGATATAAAATCTTTTTTCTACGGTGATTTATTGGTGGATAAACTTTCTATGAAATTTTTTAATGATATAAATCTTTTTATTTGTTTTTTATTATCCATTATTGTTTGTATGGCTTTTAAAAATTCATATGAATTAGTAAACAAAAGATGACACACAGATATAGATGGGAAATAGATGGATTGCGAGCGATTGCTATTGGCTTTATCATTCTCTATAACGCTCAAATCACAATTCTTGGCCATCAACCTTTCAAAGGCGGTTTTATTGGGATTGATATATTTTTTGTCATCTCTGGTTATTTAATTACCTCGATTATTTTAAAAGAATTAGTCACAACAGGTTCTTTTTCATTTAAACATTTTTATGAACGAAGAATAAGACGAATATTTCCAGCATTACTATTGGTGATGTTAGTATCGTTTCCGTTTGCTTGGATGTATTTGATGACAAATAATTTTGTTTCTTATGCTAATTCAATTATAACTTCACTTTCATTTAATTCTAATTTTTTTTATCATTATTCAGCAAATGCATTTGAACAATTTGGAGCTTTACACAAGCCATTCCTTCACACTTGGTCATTATCTGTTTTGGGTCAATATTATATTTTATTTCCAATTATATTAATCACTACTTTTAAATATTTTAAAAAATATATAATTCATATTCTAATTTTAGGATTTATCATCAGCTTAAGTTTAGCAGATTGGGGAAGTAGAAATGATCCTTCTGCTACATTTTTTTTTCTTCACACCAGGATTTGGGAGTTAATGGCAGGATCTATTCTTGCTTATTTGGAAATAGAAAAAAACTTAAAACATAGATTAAAAGATAACAATAATTTTTTATCTTTTTTAGGTCTAATATTGATTTTTTTATCATTTTTTATTTTCTATTATTTTGATAATTTAAATCACCCTTCTTTTTTTACTTTGATACCAGTTATTGGTGTTTGTTTGGTAATTCACTATTCTACAACAGATACAATTGTAAAAAAGATTTTATCAATAAAAATTTTAAATATTGCTGGACTAATATCTTACTCTCTATACTTGTGGCACTATCCTCTTTTTGCATTTGTTAGGACTGGTGGAATTGTAACTGGCAGTATAACTAAAAAAATTTTATTAATAGTTATACTCGTTTCATTATCTTGTTTTTCTTACTATTTCGTTGAAAAAAAATTTAGGAATAAGAACTTTAATTTTAAAAAAGTTTTAAAGATTCTCTCTTCTCTTGGGTTAATAATTTTAATTATAAGTTTTCTTATTATTTTTAATAAAGGTTATGCCGATAGATTTAAAAATCTTAAAAATATAAATGAGAATTATGTTGCAGATAATTTTCATTTGTCAAAATTAAGAATACCTAACGAAAGTAAAGAGAAAAAAGACTTTGATAGAAATAAAATAAAAATTTTAATAATTGGAGATAGTCATGGTGAAGATTTACATAATGTCTTCTTCTTAAATAAAGAAAAATTTGACAAATATGATTTTGCATATCTTCCTTTTGTCGATTCGCGTAATGCAAACGAAGAAAATGAAAAAAGAAAAAAAACTAATATTTTTCTTGAATCTGACTTTTTAGTATTTTCTTTTAGATGGAACAAAGATAAAATAGATATCATTTCTAAATATATTGCAAAAATCGAAAATAAAAAAATCGTTATTGTTTCAAGCACAAATGAATACAGGACCCATAGTACAGCGTACACTCTGTTAGATAAGAAGGTTTTGTTTGAAAAAGAAAAATTTGATTATTACGGTTTAAAAAAGATTTATTTTGAAAATAGATTGTTGCATTCTAGTTCAGAAATAAATAATAAACTAAAAAATTTTTCTCGATCAAATGAATTTCTATTTTTAAATAGAGAAGATTTTATGTGTAATGTTGTTGAAAAAAAGTGTGACTATATTGATAAATCAGGTAATAAAATTTTCTTTGATTATGCTCATTACACTCGTGAAGGCGCAAAATACTTTGGAGAAAAAATTCATAAAATTAATTGGTTTAAACTTAATTAAAAGATTTCGTTTATACCCGTAATTGGCGGAGAGAGTGGGATTCGAACCCACGAAACGGTTTCCCGTTTACACACTTTCCAAGCGTGCGCCTTCAACCACTCGGCCATCTCTCCTTAGGTTTCTTTATTAATTTTTAAAACTCCTATAAAAGCTTCCTGCGGTATCTCAACTCTTCCGAACTGTTTTGCTCGAGCTTTTCCTTTTTTCTGTTTTTCTAATAACTTTCTTTTACGATCTCGTGCTCCTCCGCCATGGATTTTTGTTAAAACATCCTTCTTAAAACCTTTGATGCTTTCTCTTGCAATAATTTTTCCACCAATAGCTGCTTGGATAGGAATCATAAAATTGTGTCTTGGTATTAAGTCTTTTAATTTTTCACAGACTAATCTCCCTTGATTTTGTGCAAATTCTTGATGGATAATCATTGATAAAGCATCTACCGGTTCGTTATTAACTAAAATACCAAGCTTAACTAAATTACCTTCTTTGTAGCCAGTAATCTCATAATCAAAACTAGCATATCCGCTCGTAATAGATTTTAGTCTGTCATAAAAATCAAAAACAACTTCATTAAGAGGAAGTTCATAAACTAAAACGGCTCTATTTCCTGAGTAAGATAAATCTTTCTGGATGCCTCTTTTATCTTGGCATATTTTAATTATGGATCCCAAATATTCATCAGGTGTAATGATGGTTGCTTTGATCCATGGCTCTTCAATAAATTTAATTTGCGAAGGATCGGGCATAGTAGTTGGGTTTTGAAGATCTACTATCTCGTCATTAATTTTATTAACTTTATAAACAACTCCTGGGGTTGTGGTTATTAAATTAATATCAAATTCTCTCTCTAGTCTTTGGGTTATAATCTCCAAATGAAGTAAGCCTAAAAATCCACACCTAAAACCCAGACCTAAAGCGCTCGAAGATTCAGGTTCAAAAGAAAAGCTGGAATCATTTAGTTTTAATTTTCCTAATCCGTCTTTTAATCTCTGGTACTCAGAACTATCGACAGGAAATAAACCGCAGAATACTACTGGCTTACTTGGTTTAAAACCTGGCAACGGCTTATCTAAAGGATCTTTTGAATCACATATCGTATCTCCCACTTTTGTTTCTGATAAGCTTTTTATTCCTGTAATTATGAATCCAATCTCCCCTGAATTGAGTTCTTCTACATCTTTTGGTTTTGGAGTAAAAACTCCAACTTTTTCTATTTCATAATCTTGTTTTGTGGACATTAATTTTACTTTCATTCCTTTTTTGATTTTTCCATCTAATACTCTGACAAGAATCACTACACCTAAATAACTATCGTACCAACTGTCCACTAGTAAAGATTTTAGCTTCGATGACTGATCTCCTTTTGGAGAAGGCAAATCTTTTACGATTGATTCTAAAATTTCTTCTATACCCTCTCCCGTTTTACCAGAACAGGAGATAGCTTTTGATGTTTCTATACCAATAACATCTTCAATTTGTTTTTTCACTTTATCCGTATCTGAAGCGGGAAGATCTATTTTATTTAGAACTGGAATTATATGGTGGTTAGTATCAAGTGCCTGATATACATTTGCTAAGGTTTGAGCTTCAACACCTTGTGAACTATCAACAATCAATACTGACCCTTCGCAAGCAAGTAGGGAGCGGCTCACTTCGTAACTAAAATCTACATGGCCAGGAGTATCAATTATATTTAATATATATTCGTTTCCATCTTTTGATTTATAATTAAGTTTTACTGTCTGAGCTTTAATAGTAATTCCTCTTTCTCTTTCTATATCCATAGAGTCTAGAACTTGCTCTTTCATTTCTCTTTTTGAAAGGCCTCCACAAATTTGAATCATTCTGTCAGCAATTGTTGACTTTCCATGGTCAATATGCGCGATAATCGCAAAATTTCTTACTTTGTTGATATCTGACATTAGGATCTTATTGTTCCGCCAGTCTTAGCTTTAACAATATCTATTATTTTTTGACTTACTTCGTCTAAGTCTTTTTGGGAAAGCGTTTTGTCCATTGATTGAATTGTTACATTAACAGCAATGGATTTCTTTCCTTCTGGCATGTTTCCACCTGAAAAAACATCAAATATTTTTACTTTTTTTATTAAATTCTTGTCTGATTCACTTATTAATTTTTTTACTTCACCAGCCTTGTAATCTTTGTCTATTACGAAAGCAAAATCTCTTTCGGACTTTTGAAACTCAGAAATAGAATAGTCTTTTTTAGTAAGTCTAATTTTTTTGTTAGGCTCAGGTATGTTTTTTAAAAATATTTCAAATCCACTAACATTTTGCTCCTTTAAGTCTAAATTAGAAAGTATAGCAGGGTGTATTTCACCAAAAAAAGCTAATACAGAACCACTTTCTGATTTTAAGTTTATAGAACCAGATCTTCCCGGATTGTAATAGTCCTGAGTTTTATTGCTCACGTGTAGATGGTCCTCTTCTAAACCTAATTCTGTTAATGTTTTAATTGAGTCAGCCTTAACATCAAAAACATCTACATTTCTTGGTTTAGCTTCCCAGCTTTTCCTGTTTATTACTCCAGATTTCAAACCACCTATAACAATTTGTTGTTCTCCTGGTTTTTTTCCAAAAAAAGTTGGTCCAATTTCAAATAGTGAAAGGTCTAGATAACCTCTGTCCTGATTTTTTTTTAAATAAATAATTAAATTCGAGAATATAGATGTCCTCAATACATTTAAATCACTTGAGATAGGGTTAGTAATTTCTATTTCTTTTTTTCCTTGTGCGAAGTGTTTGTCAATACGAGAGTCTGTGAATGACCATGTAACCGCTTCAAGATATCCTTTGTTTGCCACAGCTCTTTGGGACAAATGGAATAGTTTCTGTTTAAAGCTTAAAGTGTCTTTATTTCTTGTTCTTTCAGGATGAATTAATGAAATTTTGTCAAACCCCTTTATTCTTATAAGTTCTTCTACAATATCTACATCTTGATGGATATCTGGTCTCCAAGTTGGAATTTCAATTTTTAAATTATTTTTTGAAATTTTTGTTTCAAAACCCAATGAGTTGAGAATCTTTTTTGTCTCATTTGAAGAAATTGAAATTCCTATAACTTCTTTAAATTTATTATGATTAATTTCAATAACTCGATTTTTTATTTGAGATTTTCCAGCAATGGAAAACTTACTTGCTTCTCCACCGCAAATTTTAATAATCAAGCTTGCCGCAACTTCAAGACCTTCTTTAATTGAATTGGGATCTATACCTCTTTCAAATCTGTATTTAGCATCTGTATCGATATCCAAAACATTTGCTGTTTTTCTTACAGAAGTTGGGTCAAAATACGCTGACTCTAAAAGTATGTTTTGTGTTTCAAATTCAGTTCCGGAACGTGTGCCTCCTATAATTCCACCAAGTCCTAGTGGTCCAGACCTGTCGGAAATAACACACATATTGCTTCCAAGTTTATACTTATTTCCATCTAAAGCTTCGAAGCTCTCACCTGGTTTTGAATTACGAACTATAATTTCTTTATCTATTTTATCCACATCATAAGCATGCAAAGGTCTGTTGAGATCAAACATAACATAATTTGTAACATCAACTACTGCAGATATCGGTTTAAGCCCAAGAGAAATTATTTTTTCTTTTAACCAAATTGGGCTTTCTTTGTTTTTAATATTTTTTATATAACAAGCACCAAAAGACAGACATCCTTGGTTTTTCTCTTTTGTAATAGAAATTTTTATGGGCTGAGAAAAACTTTGTTTAATTTTAATTTTTTTTAAATTAGAAAGTTTGCCCAGGCCTGCTGAGGCTAAGTCTCTCGCTATTCCTCGAACACCCAAACAATCTGGTCTGTTTGGAGTGATTGATACATCGATTGACTTTTCTCCTTTGCTTTTAAAATAATTTTTTCCAATATCTTTTTCTTTATTCTTTAACTCGATTATTCCTTCACTCTCATCTGAAATGTTTAGTTCGCTCTCAGAGCAAAGCATACCGTGGGACTCTACCCCTCTTATCTTTGCTACCTTTAACTTCATTTTTGTTTTTGGAATCACCGAACCTGGAGGAGCATATATGGTAACCAATCCATTTCTTGCGTTAGCAGCACCACATACGACCTTGATTATCTTGCTATCTCCAAGACTAACATCACAAAGTTTCAGTTTATCTGCGTTGGGGTGTTTTTCTGCCTTTAGAACTTTTGCAATTTTAAAATCAGATAGTTCATTTTGTCCTTCTTTTATTCCTTCTACCTCAAGACCAATTCCAGTTAGTTTATCAATAATTTTTTCTAAGTTTGCAGAAGTAGCCAGGTGATTTTTTAGCCATGACAATGTAATTATCATCTGCTTAACCCTCTGTAGTTTGTTGGAATATCTAAAGGATCAAAACCAAAATAATTCAACCACCTGTAGTCGGCCTCAAAAAAAGATCTAAGGTCATTTATTCCATACTTTAACATTGCAAGTCGATCTATTCCCATTCCAAATGCAAAGCCTTGAAATTTTTTTGGATCAACTTTAGCGTTTTTTAAAACATTTGGATGAACCATTCCACAACCCAGTATCTCAAGCCACCTGTCTCCCTCACCAACAATAATTTTTCCATTTTCCAATCTATAGCCAATATCAACTTCGGCCGAAGGTTCTGTAAATGGAAAATGACTCGGTCTAAATCTCATTTGAAGTTTTTTAACTTCAAAGAATTCTTTAACAAAATAATCTAAACATCCTTTTAGGTGACCCATGGTTATATTTTTATCAATATGTAATCCCTCGAGCTGATGAAACATAGGTGCGTGGGTTTGGTCGCTGTCACAACGATAAGTTCTTCCTGGAACAATAATTTTAAATGGCGGTTTGCCGCTTAGCATTGTTCTAATTTGAACCGGTGAAGTATGAGTCCTTAGTAAAATTTTTTTATTATCATCCAAATAAAAAGTGTCATGCATATCTCTGGCCGGATGATCTTCGGGGGTATTTAAAGCTGTAAAATTATTATACTCAGTTTCTACATCCGGACCCTCTGCAACTGAAAAACCTACCTCGGAGAATATTGAAGAAATCTCATCGATAACTTGTGAAACAGGATGTATTTTTCCATTTGGTTGTTCTCGAGCTGGTAATGTTACATCAACTTTATCTTTTTGAAGTTTTTTATTTATTTCTGATTTTTCTAATTCTTTAAACCTACTATTAATAGCTTCAGTAATTTTTTGCTTTTCATTATTTAGAGAGGCTGCTTTTGTTTTTCTTTCGTCTTCAGGTAAAGAACCAAGTTTTTTAAACTCTTGATTAAGTTGACTATTTTTTCCTAAGAACTGAGTTTTTAGATTTTGCAGTTCTAACTTGTCTTTAGCTTGTGATACTTTTTGAATTAATTCTCGTAAATCTACCATTAGTTAGTTTTTACTCTAACTTTGTAAAAGAAAAAACAAGTTTATTTTATTGATAACTGAACTTTTTTAACAAGTGATTTGAAAGCTTCTGGATTATTATACGCTAAATCAGCTAAAACTTTTCTATCTAATTTAATTTTTGATTTATTTAAGCCATTTATAAATCTAGAATAAGTTAAGCCTTCCGCTCTAACACCAGCATTGATTCTCTGTATCCAAAGTGATCTGAATTCTCTTTTTTTAGCTCGTCTATCTCTATAAGCATACTGCATTGCTTTTTCCATTGCCTGGCGAGCTATACGAATTGTATTTTTTCTTCTTCCCCACTGACCTTTTACAGCTTTAAAGACTTTCTTGTGTCTTGCTCTACTAGTAACTCCTCTTTTCGTTCTAGACATTTTATTATCCTCTTAAACTGTAAGGCATATACGATTTAACAATTTTAGAATCTTGTTTTGACATTATCGTAGTACCTCTCTGTTTTCTAATTTGTGAATTTGTTCTTTTAATCATGCCGTGCTTTTTCCCAGCTTGGGGCATCTTCACTTTTCCTGATTTAGTTAGTCTAAATCTTTTTTTTGCAGAGCTCTTAGTTTTTAACTTCGGCATGGTAACGGATTTATATATATATTGGTTTAAGTTTACAATGATTAATTAGGGTGAATAATCATGATCATTTGTCTGCCTTCAAATTTTGGATTTACTTCGACTTTTCCAACATCCTTGGTATCTTCGATTATTCTATTCATTAAATCTCTACCTAACTGAACATGTTGCATTTCTCTTCCCTTAAATCTCACGGTAAATTTTACCTTGTCTCCTTTTGTTAGAAATTTCTTGGCATTTTTTATTTTAAAAGTATAATCATGTATCTCGGTTCCCGGTCTTAATTTTATTTCTTTAAGTACAGCAATTTTCTGATTTTTTTTTGCCTTGCTAGCTTTTTTTTGCATGTCGTACTTATATTTACCCATGTCCATAATTTTACAAACAGGGGGGTTGGCATTTGGAGATATTTCTATTAGATCGAGGCCCTCTTCCTTTGCGGCTTCAATTGCTTTTTTTATTGGTAAAGTTCCTAAATTTTCTCCGCTACTGTTAATAACCTGAACATCTAAACTTCTTATTCTGTGATTTGTCCTAGGACCTTGAAATTTAGTTCTTCTCTGAAAATAATTTGGTTTTTGCACTTAATTTATCGGTAGGTTATTTAATAACTTAATATCTTGAAGGGCTTTATCAAACTTTTTTATATCTTGTTTTTCGGATCCAAGTTTTCGTATAGTAACACTCTTGTCTTTAATTTCTTTACTTCCACAAATCAATAATAATGGAACTTTAGATAAAGAGTGTTCTCTAATTTTGTAATTAATTTTATGATTTCTTAAATCCACTTCGCATTTTATACCCTCTTTAAAGAGTTCTTTAAATATTTTTTTTGCATATTCATTGTGTTCATCAGCTATGGGTAATACAACAACTTGTGAAGGTGACAGCCAGAATGGAAGTTTGCCGGCATAATTTTCAATTAAAATTCCAATAAATCTTTCTAAAGAACCAAAAAGTGCTCTATGTAGCATAACTGGTACTTTTTTAGTCCCATCTTTGTCTACAAAAATAGCCCCTAGTCTTCCTGGTAAATTTAAATCAACTTGCAATGTTCCGCATTGCCAGTCTCTGCCAATTGCATCTCTTAAAACAAATTCTATCTTTGGCCCGTAAAAAGCTCCTTCACCTTTATTTACACTATATTCTAGTTTTGTTTTTTTTATAGCTGCCAGCAATGCTTTTTCAGATTTGTCCCAGATACTATCGTCACCAACTCGTTTTTCAGGTCTATCAGAATATTTTAAAAATACTTTTTTAAATCCTAAATCTTTATAGATGTCTAAAATTAACTTAGTAACACTAATACATTCATCTGTTATTTGTTGCTCTGTACAAAATATATGGGCATCATCTTGGGTAAAAGCTCTGACTCTTAAAAGTCCATGCAAGGCACCTGAGGGTTCGTATCTATGAACTTTTCCAAACTCAGAAAGTTTTAAAGGTAGATCTCGATAACTTTTAAGACCTTGATTAAATACTTGAATACACCCTGGGCAGTTCATTGGCTTAACAGCAAAAACTTTTTCATCGGGAGTTTCTGATGTAAACATTAGATCCCCAAATTTTTCCCAATGTCCAGATTTTTCCCAGAGACTTTTGTCTAGCAATTCAGGTGTGTTAATTTCTCTATAACCCGCATTTCTTTGTTTTAACCTCATGTACTCAATGAGTCTTTGAAATAAATTCCAACCTTTTTCGTGCCAAAATACAGATCCTGGGCTCTCTTCTCTAAAATGAAAAAGATCCATTTCTTTTCCAAGTTTTCTGTGATCTCTTTTTTCAGCTTCCTCTAGTCTGTGTAAATAATCATCTAGTTCCTTTTTAGAACTCCAGCATGTTCCATAAATTCTTTGTAACATTTCATTATTGGAGTCACCTCTCCAATATGCACCAGAAACTTTTGTTAATTTGAAAGCTTTGCCAATTTTGCTTGATGAGGCTAGATGAGGCCCTCTACACAAATCATGCCAAGTATCTCCATGATGATAAACTGAGAGTTCCTCGTTTCCAGGTATGCTCTCAATGATTTCTGCTTTATACTTTTCTCCTATCTTTTTAAAATGCGCAATAGCTTTGTTTCTTTCCCATACCTCTCGTTTCGTTTTTACATCTCTATCAATTATTTCTGACATTTTTTTTTCAATTTTTTTTAAATCATCACTTGTAAATGGTTCTTTTCTAACAAAATCATAATAAAAGCCATTTTCAATTACAGGGCCAATTGTTACTTGAGTTCCTGGAAATAATTCTTGAACTGCCATTGCCATTATGTGAGCAGCATCGTGTCTTATTACATCTAGGCCCTCTTTATCTTTATTGGTAATTATTTTAACTGAAGAATCTTTTTGTATTGAAAAACTTAAATCTTTCAATTCACCATTCACGCTCATAATAAGTGCTTGTTTTGAAAGTGATTTGCTTATCTTCTCAGCAACTTCTAAACCGGTTACCTTATTTTTAAAGCTTAACTTTTTTCCGTCGGGTAAAGTTATATTTGGCATTTATTTTTTTTGTTTTAAGAGTTTTTGATACTCAGTGAATGTTGATTGACACATTTTTTCTACATCAAATTTTATCAATATATTTTTCCTACCTTCATTTCCAATCGATTGCAACTTGTCTTTATCCATTTCAATTATATTGTTTAGGTTTTCTGCAAGCGAATCTGGATTTCCATTTTTAAACAAGATTCCTGATTTGCCATTAACTATGGTCTCCTTTGAGCCCCCTAAGTCACTAGCCAGTATTGGTCTTTGCATTGCCTGTGCTTCGACAGCAACTCTACCAAAAGCTTCGGGTTCAATAGATGCTGAAACGACAACATCCGAACTATAGTAAGCAATGGGCATGTCTTCACAAAAATTCAAGAAAACAACGTTATCCTTTAATCGATATTGTTCTACCATCGCAAGTAATTTCTTAAAATAAACTTTGCGACCTTGGTGGGAGCCCAATATAATTCCCTTAAAATTTGTTTTATAATATTTGGTTTTTAATAAACTAAGAGATGCCAAAAACATTTCTTGCCCTTTCCATTTTGTTAGTCTTCCAGGCAAAAGAATTTTGAACGTTTCATTCTGTAATTTCAAAACTGAATTGAATTTTTCTACCTTTTCGTCTGAAATACTCGATTTACTATAATACTCAGTATTAATACCTCTGAAAATAACCAGTAGCTTTTTTTTAGTACCAAGCAAATCACTATAATTTGAGTTGATATGGTTAAAAATAAAATTTGAGCCTGCAATTGTTAAGTCAGATCTTAACATTATAGAGTTATAAAATTTTTTTATTTTGCCTTTAAAATTATAAGTACCGTGAAAAGTTGTTACAAATTTTCTTCTTGTAATAAGATTAGCAATCCAACAAGACCAGGCTGGCGCTCTGCTTCTAACGTGAATAATATCAATATTTAATAAAATAATTAAAAAAGAAATTATAATTGCATTGATTATCATTAATATTGGATTTTTTGAATGGACTGGCAATCTGAAAACTTTTACCTTGTTTTTTCGAATAAACTTTAATAGTGGTCCACCGCTCGTAACAATATAAGAGTTGCAATCTTTCTCTGCTAAATAGTGTGCCAAATCATAGCAGCCTGTTTCTGCTCCACCATAACCTAGCTTTGGAATCACTTGTAAAACTTTTATTTTAGATGACATATAATCAAAGATATATAATAACAGATTAATCGGATAAACTTTATATGAAAAAATATAAACATCTCAAAATATCAAAAACAAAAAAACTCAGATATATAGGCAATTATTACAAAAAAAAACTGTATATAATTTTTCTTCCCGGTTTTATGTCTGATATTGAAGGAAAAAAACCTCGAGTATTTAATAAATATGCAGTTAAAAATAAGTTGGGTTTTTTGTCCATTGAATATTCTGGTCATGGAAAATCATCTGGGAAATTTATCGAGGGAAATATTAGCAAATGGACTAGTGAAGTTAAAATTTCCATAAGAAAAATAGTTAAAAAAAATTATTTTATTTTGATTGGTTCTAGTATGGGAGCGTGGATTGGCTTAAATCAATTTAAATATTTTAAGAAACAAATTAAAGGTTTTATTGGTATTGGTTCCGCTCCAGAATTTTTAACAAGAATAATGTGGAAGCAGTTTACAAAAAAAATAAAAAGAGAAATTATTTACAAAGGCATATCTGTTATAAAACATGGACAATATGAATATCCTATTACTCATCAATTGATAAAAGATGGGAGAAAAAATAAAATTTTATCAAAAAAAATTAAATCATCAATTAATGTAACCATGTTTCATGGAGAAAAAGATGAGTCAGTCCCAACTTCGTTTTCAAGAAAAGTTTTAAGAATATTTTTTGGTGCCAAGAAAAAGCTTATAATTATTAAAAATGGCGACCACAGTCTTTCTAGTAAAAAAAGTTTAAAAAGAATGCTTAGAGAATTAGACGGCTTTAGAAACTCTGCTTTTTAAGCTAACTGGATTTTCAAGCTTATCCAGCATTTCTAAAGGACAAACTTGTTTAAAATTATTTATCTCGTTTGAAAAATTATCTAAAACTTTTTTTGCAATTTCCGAGCTTGTCTCCGTACTATACTCATCCAATAATAATCTGAGCTTTTCTTTCCAGTATTTAGTTTCTGGTTTCTGCCATATCACCGAAGCTGGGTTTACATAATTTTCAAAAATATCATTAGGATCGTATACAAAGGCCATGCCACCAGTCATTCCGGCAGCAAAATTATCTCCAATGCTTCCCAATATCACCACTGTTCCTCCAGTCATGTATTCACATCCATTAGAATCACAACCTTCAACCACTGCTGTTCCTCCTGAATTTCTTACCGCAAATCTTTCACCTGCTTTTCCTGCTGCAAATAATTTTCCAGAAGTTGCTCCGTACAAAACCGTATTACCTATAATGGTATTTTCTTTTGTTTTAAGTTGGTTTGATTTGGACGGCACAACAACGATCTTTCCTCCTGACAATCCTTTTCCAACATAATCATTTGAGTCTCCAAAAATTTTTAGAATAATAGATTTTGATAGAAATGCTCCAAGAGACTGTCCTGCGGAACCATTTAAAGTAATTTTAATTAAATTCTGTTCTAAATTATTTTTAAACTTTTTATAAACATAGTGTGAAAGCTTAGTTCCTACTGCTCTATCAGTATTTTTTACATTTCCCTCATAAAAAGTTTCTTTTTTGTTTTGAGTTTCATCTTTAATTTTTGACCATACCTTCTCATCAATATTATTATCTGGCACACTATTTATTAGCTGGTTGTTTGAATATCTTTTGTTAGTGCCAGGATCAGCTTGGACCAATAAAGGATTTAGGTCTAGATCATCTAAATTTGGAGATCCTCTACTAACTTGGGCAAGAAGATCTGTTCTTCCTATAATGTCTTTAAGGTTTTTAAATCCTAATGAAGCTAAAATTTCTCTTACCTCCATAGCAACAAATGTAAAAAAGTTAACTACTTTTTCTGGTGTACCGGTAAATTTTTTCCTAAGTTTTTCATCTTGAGTGCAAACTCCAACAGGACAAGTATTCGAATGACATTGTCGAACCATAATGCAGCCCATGGCAATCAATGATGAAGTTCCCATTCCAAATTCCTCAGCACCCATCATAGCGGCCATAACAATATCTCTTCCTGTTTTGATTCCACCGTCAGTTCTGAGAGTAACGTTTTGTCTAAGTTGGTTTAAAGTTAAAACTTGATTAACCTCTGTTAATCCCATCTCCCAAGGTATACCGGCA
>Ga0208764_10001550_pt1 | contig 14702 bp, 17 predicted proteins | sample ETNtaG_18_FD_185762 | JGI IMG/M metagenome (GOLD analysis project Ga0208764, IMG submission 185762) | Marine microbial and viral communities from oxygen minimum zone, Eastern Pacific Ocean - ETNP201302SV91 (SPAdes) (version 2) | ecosystem: Environmental > Aquatic > Marine > Oceanic ... | reverse complement strand
TAAATTAAGAAAAATATAAAATAAAAAAAGATTATTCTGTGGAATCAGGCCACATCATTTTTCGCATTTCTTTACCAACTTTTTCAATTTGGTGTTCATCATATTTTTTCATGTATTGATCAAATGCTTCTGAACCTTTTGATTGATATTCAGAAATCCACTCATTGTTGAAAGTACCATCTTGAATCATGGTGAGAACTTTTTTCATGTTAGCTTTACTTGCAGCATCCATTACAATAGGTCCACGTGTTAAACCACCATATCTAGCAGTTTCACTTACACGTCTCCACATACCATTAATTCCATATCTTTGAATCATATCTACAATTAGTTTGAGTTCATGTAAAACTTCAAAGTATGCAATTTCTGGTTGATATCCTCCTTCAACTAGAGTTTCAAATGCATTTGTTACCATAGAAGCTGCACCACCACAAAGGTCTGCTTGTTCACCAAACCAATCAGTTTCTACTTCTTCTTTGAAAGCAGTTTTGATTAATCCAGCTCTTGCACTACCAATTGCTTTTGCAATTCCTAAAGTTCTATCCCAAGCCTTTCCTGTAAAGTCTTGTTCAACTGCAACAATTGATGGAGTACCAAAGTTATCAAGATAGGTTTCTCTAACTTTTGAACCAGGTCCTTTTGGAGCAACCATAATAAGATCTACATTACTTGGTGCTTCAATCCATTTCCAATAGATTGCAGCTGCATGAGAAAATGACAATGCTTTTCCTTCTGAAAGATTTGGTCCGATTTCATCTTTGTAAACTTGACCCTGAATCATATCTGGAAGTAAGATGTGAATAATGTCGCCTTGTTTAGTTGCATCTGCAACAGACATTACTTTATGACCATCAGCTTCGGCTTTTTTCCAGCTTTTACCACCTTCTTTAAGACCGACAATAACAGTAAGACCAGAGTCTTTCATGTTATTTGCTTGAGCATCACCTTGAATTCCATAACCAATTACAGCGACAGTTTGATCCTTTAGAGGATCTAAGCTGATATCGTTATCTTTCCATGTTTTTGCCATACATAATCAAAAGGACTAGCAAATATTAACCATGAAAAGACAGACAGATTCAAAAAAACTAAATTTCAATAACATTATCACAAGAACGACATTTCACAGTAACTTTTTCTCCAGGAAGTCGTATGAATCTTTTAGAACCACATTTAGGACAAATTGGACAAGAACGTGCAGGCTCCATCAAATAGTTATGAAATGATAGATTTTATTAAATTACGCTATAGAATTTTCCCACTGCCTAAAATCCTGATAGTAGTAGATTCAGGTTTTAAGATTACTGCAACATCATTTTTCTTGCAAACAATGGGTTTCTCAAATACTAATTTTAATGGAGTTATGGAAGAGAATTTTGCAGCTTTAGTTTGTAATCCAATATTCACAAGGCAGCCTTGATTTTCAGTAATTTCACTTTTGTAAAATGGGCTTTTCTCAAAATCAAGTTCAATTTCAGTTTTAATTTCAACTGCACCCTCAACAGAAATCACATCACCGCGTCCAACTTCATCAGGCTTTGCACCCTTTACTGCAAGACCAACCCTAGCAGGACAAACAGATTCAGGGACAGGATCATCGTGCATCTGAATGGATTTTATTAAAACGTCAATGTTATGAGGGTATAATTTCAAATTATCATATTGTTTAATTGTTCCATCAGATACTTTTCCTAAAATAACAGTTCCAACACCTTTGACATCAAAACAATGATCAATTAATAATTCAGCAGGATTATCATTTGTAATTGGTTCAAGAGTATTCATCTCTTCTTTAATTTTATCTTGTTCCACACGAGTATAATTTTCAACAACAGTTCCCTTAATCATCATATTTAATTTTGATTCATCAACATCAAATGTATGAGACAAAATTCCTTTTTCTTTTTTTAGAGAATCTAAAGCAATAATTTGTTCTCCAGTAAATTTATCTAATTTATCTACATGAAAGATTACATATTCAGCTAAATTAATTGCCTGAAATAGGGGTTGAATTTTTTCAGGAAATCCATTTGGGATTACCCAAGTTTTGATAATGTCAGATTCTTTTCGATCATAAAGAGTCAAATCAGATTCGGTACCTTTTTTTCCAAATTCTGATGCAATATCTTGCTTACCTAATACAACAAAATTGATAGATTTTACCATAATTATAAAACAAAAAAATCGTTCTTATGAATTTTTGAATTTAAGATAAATGATTAATGCTTGTGGTTTTTGATACAACTATCACAATATTCATTTCCACAGTCATCACAAGAAATTAGCTGTCCTGGCCTATATCCTGTAAAACATTCATCGCAACTTGTGCCATTCATATTACAATTTTGAAGTATAATTTTAAAAAGATTTTACTGCTTGAGGGTAAATTTAGGCATGTTTTGAAATAAAATTACGGAAATTTTTTCAATACAGAGACATAACTTGCAAATCTATGATTTTTTGGTTTTAGTAAAATTTGAGTATATTTTGATATGGGTTTTCCAGTTGAACCATTTAGTCCCAAAGGACCATTAACAAATTTCTCCTTTTCTGCCCAACCTAAAACCTCATCAGATGGAGCATAGTGATTAACAATTTTTTTATTAACAATTTTTTGAAGAATTTTTCCATATTTTTTTGATGAAGGAACATCTTCAGTAATAGATGCACCAAAAAAATACACACCTTCAACAATTCCAATGTTATTTTTCTTTTTTGCAAGATATTCCAAAGTACTCAAAATAACTTGAGTACCAAGAGAGTGTCCAATTAAACGAATTTTTGTATTAGGACTATCAGATTTAAAATCTTCAAGAAATTTTCCCAAATTACGTCCATTTTTCTTTGCAATAACTTGTCCTGCAGCTAATGATCTTTTTGCATATTTCATTAAATGGGCACCTGTAGTGTTTGAATCATAACTATATCCAATTACAGGATAAGAATATCTTAATTTTTTTAGTTTATTTTTTGCCAAAACAACTTTTGCAATTGCTCCAGCATTATCATTTCTCAAACCATGAATCATTATTGTTAATTCTTTTGAATCAATTAATTTTTTGAAATCTTGTTTTGGATAAAGATAGTATGAATTATTTTTGATAGTTTTTCCATTTAGTAAATTATAGTATCCACGAGTTGAAATTCGGGCAACAGGTTTCATAATTATTCAGACGGACCTAATTCTTTTTTGTATTTCTCAATATCAGATTTTTCAATTCTTGCAAACAATGGAGAAGCATCACCAAGTGTATGTCCAGATGAAATACCCAATTCAGATTGAGAAGACCATGGAATTTCTTGAATATTTCCATCCAAACCTAACTGATCCCAAATTTTTTGGGCAGATTCAGGCACAAATGGGAATATGGCAATAGCAAAACTCCTAACTGCATTTACAGATAGATATACACAATTTGTAGTTCCAGGACCATTTTTCCAAGGTTCCTTGTGTTGGAAATACTGATTGAAAAATGAAGAAACCTCCATGATTTTCTTCAATGCCCTATCCAAGTGATTTTGCTCCATTAAAGTAGACACATCAGTAGCAAGAGATTTTATTTTTTGCTCTGCTTCAGAATCTTTTTCATCAAATGATTCAGTTTCAGGAATTTTTCCATCAAATGATTTTTTTGTAAATCCTAAAGCACGATTAACAAAATTTCCCAGATTACCAATTAATTCAGAATTTATTCTAGTTGTAAAATCATCCCAGTCAAAATTCAAATCATCTTGAGAATAGGGATTAATAGATACAAGATAAAATCTCAAATAATCAGCAGGATAATATTCTAAAAATTGTTTTAATCCAATATACCAATTTCTACTCTTGGATATTTTTTTCCCTTGAAGTGTGAGATGACCACGAGTTGGAATGTAGGTGGGTAATTTGAATTCTTTATCGATTCCCAATCTCATAGCAGGTAAGAATAGATAATGATGGTAAACAATATCTTTTCCAATAAAATGATAAATGTCTGCAGAATTCCAAAACTCTTTTCCGTCTATTCCCTTATCATTTAGAAATTTTAATGCAGTTGAAATGTATGCAAGGTGATTGTCAAACCATCCATAGAATACTTTACCATCTGCATCGTCAAGTGGGACAGGAACACCCCAAGGAATATCTCGAGTAATATCCCAATCAATTAATCCAGATTTAATCCAATTTTGAACATATTTTTTCACATCCTTTTGAAGTGTACTAGTTTCTTCTAGCCATTCAGACAAGGAGTCACCAAAATTTTTGAGTTTGAAAAAGTAATGATTAGTTTTTTCCTTTGTTGGAGTTTGACCACAAAGAGAACATTTTGGATCAGTAATCTCTTCAGGCACACGTCCACAACTCTCACACAAATCAGAGTATTGGTCCTCAGCCTTACAATGAGGGCAAATACCTTTTACATATCTGTCAGGAAGGAATTTTTTGTCATTATTGCAATAAAATTGAATTATTTCCTTTTCGTAAATATGACCAGCGTCATTTAATTTCTTAAAAACATCTTGTACGAATGCAATATTTTCTGAAGAACTTGTTTTGTAAAAATAATCAAAATTAATACCAAATGCAGTAAAATCATCATAATCACGTTTGTTCCAATGAGCAACATAATCAGCAGGAGTTTTACCTTCTTTTTCAGACTGGATCAAGATAGGAGTTCCAAAATCATCAGATGCACAGACATAGTATGCTTCAACACCATTTTGTTTTAGAAATCTTGTAGTCACATCTGCTGGGAGATATGTAGATGCAACATGACCCAAATGGATCTCACCATTTGCATATGGCAATGCACTTGTAATTATAGCTCTTTTATTCATTATATAGTTCTCAAAAGTAAAATCGGAGTTAAGAAGTTTTACCAACCTCTACTCATTATGAAATTTATACAGTTAGATCAGTCATTATAATAATCCCCAATAATTGATTATCAGAAATTACAGGCAATCTTTTGATTTTATTATCTGTCATTAATTTTACAGCATTAGAAATTTCTGCATTTTTATCAATTGAGATCAAAGGATAGCTCATTAATCGACTAATGGGCGTATCAATTGGATATGCATGAGAACCAATCTTTATTGTAAAATCTCGGTCAGTAATTATTCCTACAAATTGTTTATCTTTAACAACTATTACTGCTTCAGCATTACATGTCTCCATAATTTTTGCTGCATCAGAAGCAGTTGCAGTGGATTCTAAAGAAATAACTGTAGGATTCATCACATCTTTAATTTTTTTAGTATCTAAATATGGATCAAATTGCATTATTGATATTTATTCACATCATATTTCAATACATTAAGTAAATTTCAACTTTGAAAATCATGTTCGTCAAAATCTAAACCTAATGAAACTTTCAAAATTACTGTAGAGTCTGTAGTTTGAAAGTTTAATTCTTTGTCAGGTAAGAAACTTCGAAAGACTTGTTTTAGTAATTGTTCAGTAAATACTGACCATTTTGTTCCTAAATCATGTTGAATTAGAAATGTGTGCATATTTCCATTTACTCTATGATCTGAATTCATTCCAGATGCTTTCATGTAATCTTCTAATGTTTCAATACATCTTTTCAAATCATATCCACCTTTGATGAACATCACGGTATCTTTTATCGTTGGAAAAATCAAATTAATTATTTCATCAATTTCTTGTCCATCTAAATCATCTCCAAGTGATTGTAAAATTCCTACTGGAACAGGGATTAACCCAATTTTTTGTGAAAATCTATCCCACTGAATGTATTTTTCTAAAATTTGTTTAACTAGAACATTTTGAGATATGCCTTTTTGATTGGCTTCAGTTTCTAATTCTGAAACTAATTTTTCTGACAATCGATAAGTAATACTTCTAGTCGGATCTTTTTTATTTACATGTACTTGTCGTTTTGATGAATCCATATCTCCAATCAATGTAACAGCCCCATGTGATATTAATTGATGTCTTCTGGTCTTGGATTATTTAATACACAATCAATTTTTGTTTCAGTTACACTCCAATGGGTGTTAATTTCTCGAATTTTACTCATATAAAGAAAATATTTCTTACCATCTTTGTTAATTGAACCTGAAATTGCCAATAATTTTCCATCAGAGAGTTTTTTTATTTTTCGATAAACTGTGCTTAAAGGGATTTTCTCTTCTTGGGCTATAATCATTGCAGATTTGGGGTTTTCAAGAGTATTTTTTAAAATTAGTTTGCAATATTTGTCTGCCATACTTTCTAAGATTATTTTCTTTCTTTGTTCATCTATTATTTTCTTGGTATGAATTAAATCTAACATAAATAATTTTTTTCCAAATTAGTTATAATGCTGATGTTTACATTGTATTGCAGTGCATTCTAATTTGTTATATTTCAAATATTAAAAAAATAGATATCATGAATAATTTGAACCTGAAATTGATCTTCTTTTCAATCTCAGTAATTATTTTAATTTCAGTATCCTCAAGCACCGTAAATGCAGAAAATGTACCTGCATGGATAAAAAATAATGCATTATGGTATGGTCAAGGTGATATTACTGAGATGGAATTTCTAAATTCAATTAAATTTTTAATTGAAAATGACATCTTAGTTCTAGAAAATAATGAACCAATTAAACGAAATCAATTACAACAAATTATCATTCCTAATGGAAATTATGTTGTCTCAGGTGGAAATTTTTACTTGCCATTAAATTTGGAAATACATCCCATGACAACAGTTCAATGGATTAATGATGATATTGTTTTACATACTGTTCAAAGTCAAGATGAATATGGGGAAATTATTGGATTATTCAACAGTGCTCCTCTAAATACAGGTGAAACATTTGAATTCAAATTTACAGAAGAAGGAGTTTACAATTACTATTGTTCATTACATCCATGGCGAATAGGTTTAGTTACTGTAAGATAGTTTAATGTCATTAATGACATTCGAGTTCTCTGTTTAATAATAAAAAATTTAAAATTAATTTCTGAGGATGACTCATTTAAAATTAGATTTGTTCAGGTCTGCCTAGAATTCAGTCATCCTCCACAATACAAAAATATTTTTTAAAACCAAAATATGTCTGCAAAATCACTCTAAAAAATAGATTTGATTGCAAAGATTGTTTAACTAAATTAACTAACTCTTTACCAGTTATTTGCGTATTTTACTTGTTCTGGAGTTAATTTATCAATTTTAACATCCATGGCTTTTAATGCATCAAATGCAATTTGAATATCAATTTCTTTTGGAACATCAATAATTTTGTTTTCCATTTTTTTATGATTTTTAAGAATATACAATACAGACAAAAGTTGATTTGAAAATGATTGTGCCATAACTTCAGGAGGATGTCCTTCTGCAGATACCAAGTTAGCAAGACGTCCTTGTCCAATCAAGTAAACTTTTTTACCATTTTTCAAAGTACATTCATCAAGTGTAGGTCTAACTTCTTTAACGGATTTTGATTTCTTTAGTAAAAAGTCTGCATCAATTTCAACATCAAAGTGTCCAACGTTGCCCATGATTGCACCATCTTTCATTTTTAAGATGTGTTCTTTTCGAATTACACTAGTCATTCCAGTACATGTGATAAACATGTCACCAACTTTGGCTGCTTGTGCCATTGGCATTACTTCAAATCCATCCATGTGAGCTTCCAATGCCTTTACAGGATCAACTTCAGTTACAATTACTTTAGAACCCATGCCATTACATCTTGATGCAACACCACGTCCGACCCATCCGTAACCAACTACTACAACACGTTTAGATGCCATTAGTAAGTTCATGGCACGTAAGTAACCATCAATTGTACTTTGACCAGTACCATATCTATTATCAAACATGTGTTTAGTGTAAGCCTCATTAACAAGAATTACAGGATAGCGTAATTTTCCTTGATTTTCTACTGCTCTAATTCTAGTTACACCTGCAGTAGTTTCTTCAGTTGCTCCTAAAACTTCCATGTCTTTGAATCTTTTATCAAAATGTGCTTTGATATTCATGTCTGCACCATCATCAGTTAGAATTGTTGGCTTGTGTTTGAGTACTTGATCAATTGACCAATCATAATCTTTTACAGATTGTCCATGCCATGCATAAACATTGATTCCCTGTGAAGCCAAAAATGCAGCAATATTATCTTGTGTAGTTAGAGGATTACCACCACAAACTGCAACTGTTGCACCTAATTCTTTTGCACCCATAAGTAAAACAGAAGTTTCTTTTGTAACGTGTAAACAAAAACCAAGAGTAATTCCCTTGAGAGGTTTTGATTTTTTTAATCGATTAATTGTATTATCCAAAATTTGCATATGTGATCTAGCCCATTCATAAGAGAGTTTTCCTTCTTTGATCAGTTTTGGACTAGACTTTACTTTACTCATAACAATTTGCCCCATCGAGGAGTATAAAATGTTATCATGCGAATGTAAATAAATGACAAATAATTCAATAAACCAATGGCATGGAAGAAAATTGCAGATAAAGGCGATGTGCCAACAGGCGGAGGTAAGGCATTCAAAATTGATGGAAAACAAATTGCAATTTTTAATCAAGATGGATATCATGCCATGGATGATCTTTGTGTACATCAAGACGGATCAATTGCACCAGGTAAACTAGAGGGAGACATTGTAGAATGTCCATTACATTTCTGGCACTACAATATCAAAACAGGGGAATTAGTCGATTATCTCAAAGATGTCAAATTAGAGACATACAAAGTTGAGAAAAGAGACGACGGTCTATACGTAGACATTTAGAAAAAATCAACTAGTAATTTCTTTAAATTCATTCAAAAGTTTGATATCAACAAAATCAACATCACATTTTGCTTGAGTTTTGTAAGAAGAATCTATTTGGATTAATTCTGACAAAATTGCCAAACCATCTTTTACATTACCAGATTTAATTACTGAAGAGGATTTGTTGTATAATGCAGTCTTATTTTTGGGTTTAATTTTCAATACAATGTCAAAACATACGATAGCCACATCATACTGTCCAATATTATGATGACACAAACCCTTGTTCAGTAATGCCAGTAAATTTTCTTTTTCTTGCAAAAGAACTTTTTGATAGCAAATTATTGCCTCATCAAATCTACCAAACCTTCCAAAAATATTACCTTTTTTTAGTAATGCCTCAAGATGGTTAGGGTTTTGATCAAGAACTTTTTGATAAAAGGATAATGCCTCTTTAGGATTATCTAAATTTAATGATCTTTGGCCATCACTCAATAATTGTTCTATTTCAGACATAATGAAAAACCTCAAGCAATTACATTTACAAACACATTTCCAAATGTATAACATTTGTCATCAATAGCCACATCAATTGGAATAGGTTCTAGAGATGTATCCAACATAGATTTAATTTCATTTTTGGTAAACCACTGACTTCTAAAACCAATACTATTATGAAAAACTCTATTTGTTTCATCAAAAGAATCATCATCTATTTGTTTAATCATGGGGAGCATAGAGTGATACATTTTTGGTGCAACAAAGCCAAAATCATCACCATTAAACATGGTCAGAATTACCAATCCGTTTTTTCCAGCAATAGTTTTCATATTGTTAATGAAGCTTAGTCGTTTATCTGATGGAACGACACCCAACGTATTATATGAACACATTACAATATTGGAATTTTTTAACTCAAAGTATTGAGGTAGTTTTGAATCAGTCAGATCATATTTTAAAAAAGTTATTTCAGATAACCCATCATGAGATATATTTTTCTGATTTGCATAATTCAACATAGAATCAGAATTTTCAACACCAAAAAATTTAATGGAATCATTACATAATTTTTTGTCCAGGGCAAAAACTACTCTACCAGTACCAGCACCCATATCAATTATTGAAAAATTTTTGTGTGAATCACCATGTTTTTGGCATAAAGCATCCAGAATTTCAATTTCTTTTTCAAGATAATTAATAATTAATGGATTTTGATTGTCTTCCACACTTTTATCATAATCAGCAGCCAAACCATCCCAGGATTTATTATCCATAAATTTCTCCATTTTTCAATTAATTTAAAGTCTAAGATGATTATCCGATTAAAGACTAGAATTACAGGTCAATTAATATTCCAAGAAATTTTTTAGATATATCATTGAATCAAGACATCATAAACAAAATAATTTCTCAAGATTATGCTTCAATCACAAATAAAATTGAAGAATTTATGGAAAATGAATTAAAGAAAAATAATTCAAAAGGGATTATTTTGGGACTAAGTGGAGGAATTGATTCAGCAGTTTTAACATACATTTGTAAAAGAAAATTCAAAGAAAAAACACTTGCATTAATAATGCCAGATACGGACATCACACCAAATAGTGAAACTGAAGATGCAATGAAAATAATCAGTTTGACAGGAATTGAACATAAACTAATTGACATAAAGCCAATTGTAAATGAATATTCCATGTATTTGGTACCTAATGAGAAATCCAAAGGAAATCTCAGAGCAAGAATTAGATCAAATATACTCTACTATTATGCAAACATTGAAAATTATTTGGTATTGGGTTCCAGTGATAAAAGCGAATATCTAATTGGATACTTTACAAAATATGGCGATGGTGCATCAGATATGACACCAATTGTTTCGTTGTATAAATTGCAAGTTAGAGAAATTGCAAAATACTTGGGAATTCCAGAAAACATAATATCAAAAAAGAGTAGTCCACACCTTTGGAAAGATCATGAAGCAGAAGCAGAACTAGGCACACAGTACGAAGAAGTAGATTCAATTTTGTATTGTCTTATTGAAAAAGGACTTTCAATTCAAGAGACGGTAGAGACGACCGGGATAGACAAAGAAATAGTTGAAAAAATTTATAATTTAAACATAAACAGTGAACATAAAAGATTACTACCACAAAAATATGATATAAAATAATATGAATATTCAAGACACCTTATCTAATACCGAACAAAAATTAGATAATTCAGAAAAAATTAAGATTTACCTTTGTGGGATAACGGTATATGATGAGTCACATATAGGACACGCTAGAACAATTATTGTATTTGACGTATTAAGAAAATATTTAGAAAGTAAGAAGGTACAAGTGGAATTAATTCAAAACTTTACAGATGTTGATGACAAAATAATCAATCGAGCAAAAGATGAAAAAGTATCAGCACAAGAAATAAGCAAAAGGTACATTGATAATTATTTCAGAGATTTTGATAAATTAAACATTCAACGTGCCACAAACTATCCTAAAGCAACTGAACACATTGACGACATTATTCAATTTATAAAAAAATTAATTGAAAAGGGAATTGCATATGTTTCAGAAAACGGAGTATATTTTTCAGTATCAAAATTTCCAGAGTATGGAAAACTATCTAAGAAAAAAATTGATGAATTAAAATCAGGTTCCAGAATACAAATTGATGAAACAAAAAAAGATCCATTAGATTTTGCAGTATGGAAATTTTCAGATATCAAACCAACATGGGATAGTCCATGGGGAAAAGGTAGACCAGGATGGCATATTGAGTGCTCAGTTATGAGTATGAAGTATCTTGGAGGTAATTTTGACATTCACGGAGGAGGAAGAGACCTAATTTTTCCACATCATGAGAATGAAATTGCACAGTCAGAGGCACACTCCGATTGTAAATTTGCTAAAATTTGGATGCATGTAGGAATGGTAACCATAACAGGAGAAAAAATGTCTAAATCCTTAGGCAATACAAAATCAATTAAGCACGTATTAGAAAATTGGGGACCAAACATAATTAGATTATTTTGTTTATCTGGACATTATTCAAAAGTAATAGACTATTCTGAAGAAATGCTAAAAGAAAACATTACAAAATGGAGACAAGTAGAAACATGTTACTTTGAATTAATTCATGCCAACAGTAATGAGCAAGAAGATATTTCAGACAAAATTAAAAACATAAGTTTAGAATTTGACAAGTCATTAGAAGATGATTTAAACACACATCTGGCATTATCAACATTTTTTCAACTTGTTAAAGAAACAAACAGATTGGCTGCATCAGAAAAACTAGGAATAGAAAATTCGCAAATCATAATGAGGGAATTTGAAAGAATTTCAAATATTTTGGGATTAGAAATTCCTAAAATGAATCAAGAAGAAAAACAAGAAATTGATAATTTGATATCAAATAGGGAAAAATTACGAGAAGAAAAACAATTTGAAAAGGCTGATCAAATTAGAGATGAATTAAATGAAATGAATATAGAACTAATTGATCATAAAGGAAAAACAATTTGGATGAAAAAAGAGAAAATTAAAAAAGATTGTTGAAAAATTAATTAAATTTATTTTTAAAAACTACTTCATCCAAGCTTAATTGACCGCCGCGTGGTTTTGCAGGTTCAAGGGATTTACCAACAACAATCATTAAAACAATCAAGTGATCATCTGGAAGTTCAATAATTTTTGCCATTTCATCATAATTGAATCCAACCATAGGACATGAATCAAGTCCCATTTGTCTTGCAGCAAGCATTATAGTTTGACCTGCAAATCCACAAGAACGAATTGCTTCATCTCTTCTATTCTGAGGACTTTCAGAATATTTTTTTTCCAAAGAGGCTTTAACCAATTCTTGTTTTTCAGGAGGATGATTCTTCCAATATCGCACTGGATCATCTTTCCAGGCACTCATGTTTCCACACAGCAAAATGACTAAAGAACCATCAACAGGTTGTGCCTGATTTCGAGCAGCAATTCCAATTTTTTCTTTTATTGACTGGTCAGTAACGGTAACAAATCTCCAATTTTGTTGATTATAACTAGTAGGGGAGAGAATAGTTAATTTCATCAGAGAGTCAACCTCCTCAGAAGTCATTTTATGATTGGGATCAAATTTCTTAATTGCACGTCTAGTAGATATTGCTTCAAAAGTATCCATGTACTAAGTAATTTCAATTATCAATTTAATTGATTCCAAATTAGCAAGAAATGATCGAGTGTATTACAAGATAACCTTTGTCTCATATATTCAAATTAAAAAAAAAGTCATGGGAATTCAAGATTTAAATAAATTATTTGAAATACACAGAGAAATTAAAAGAATAGATACAGAAAATAAATTTAATTTTGTCATAGACACAGACACAAAAGAAGGAAAGACAAGAATTGTTATAGATGAATTTGGAACCTGGAAAAAAACACCATGTTTAACAGAAGAACAAGCATTAGAATTTAGAAAAAAAGGATTTAGACAATTTGTTCCAGATCTGATCGATTTTAAAAATAAATTGATAATTGAATATCAAGAAGAATGCAAAGGCAGGCAAGGAATACTAAGAAGGCGAGGCAAGATTAACAAAAAAGGCCATGATGAGTTTAGTGACGAAGATAAAGATACGTTCTATGAGTTAGCAAATTTTAATCAATTAAAAATTTGGGAAAATACAGATGTTAAAGAACAAAGAAAAGAAATGAAAGAATTTTTAGAAATATTTACTTCTAAAAATAATTTTAAAAATTAGAAATTAATAAAAAAATACAGTTATGGTAGTGGTTCGTGTCCACGTTTGTAACCACTCCATTTTCTATATTCATAATCAGTTAATGGTGTGTCACAACCACATTTACAAAATGTCTTCATAATAATGCTAAGAAACAATATCTATTTTTAGATTATCTTTAATTCAAACTAACTATTGATCAACATCATTTCAATTTATAGAGATCAAAATGATCGGATAATTAAGAAAATTAACAAAATTATTTGGAGTGTATTTTATTCTGAATTTGTGCCAAAATTAAAGCAGCTTTATCCTTATTCTCATAAGTATCAACAGTTTCATCCATAATTGCGTCAATTTCATAACTTTTGTCAACCAAAATACTAGCAACATGGTCATCCAAAGTACCATTACCAATCAGATAATATGCAAATACAGTATTTTTTTGACCAATTCTGTGAAGTCTATCCTCAGCTTGTCTATGAATAGCAGGACTCCAATCTAGTTCTGCAAAAATAACATATTTTGCTTTGGTTAAATTAATACCAACATTACCAGCACGAATACCTGCAATCATTAATTTAGATTCACCTTTTTGGAATTTGTCAATTTGATCTTGTCTTGTTGAATCAGATTGTCCACCAATAATTGAAACTGGGGAAAACTCTTGAAGACTTTCATGAAGTAATTTGTGAATTACTTTATGATGACAAAATACTACAACACTTTCTTCAATTTCCATAATATTTTTGACAAAATTAATTACATGAGGCAATTTTGCAACACCAGCAATTTGGCGTTCACTTTGAATTGCTCTGTGATATGATGCAGATTTTGAAAATTCAGTCTGAGCTTCTTTTTGTTCGTCTTCAAGTTTTTTCCAGATTTTATCCAACTCTTCAAGATAATAATCAGTGTCAGATGCGATTACTTCCTTGTATCTTACTTTATCTTTTAATTCTTTTAGTACGTCAGCTTTCTTTCTTCTAAGCATTACATGTTTTTGTAATTCATTTCTTAATGATGCACGTTTATTTTCTAAAACAATTGCTTTTCCTTTATCATTAACGTAACAAAAGTACTCACAAAATTCTTTGAAGCTTCCCAACAAACCAGGTTTCAAAATATCAATAATTGGCCAAATTTCAGAACCTCGATTATAGATTGGAGTTCCAGATAATCCTATTCTATATTGTACAGTAGGTAAAGCAGCAAGTTTTTTCACAGCCTTATATTTTTAAGTAGT
>Ga0208764_10001549_pt1 | contig 14705 bp, 14 predicted proteins | sample ETNtaG_18_FD_185762 | JGI IMG/M metagenome (GOLD analysis project Ga0208764, IMG submission 185762) | Marine microbial and viral communities from oxygen minimum zone, Eastern Pacific Ocean - ETNP201302SV91 (SPAdes) (version 2) | ecosystem: Environmental > Aquatic > Marine > Oceanic ... | reverse complement strand
TTCTAAATTAACGTATGAAATTTTATAATAAAATCTGGTTGGCTGTTCATCTTTTATTATTTGAACATTCCAGTCTTTTATGTCAATTTCTGTTCCAGATGCTTCAGGTAAAATGGAAAATTTTTCCAATCTAACATCTGTTCCAGTGTATCTTATTTTGTATTTTTCTTCTCCAATTGTAACTGTTTCATAAATGGCACCTGGTTTTCGTGTTGATTCATTTATCATACATGAAGTATCCTGACCAATTATACATGAACCATCAGATGTGGAGACTTGAATATTTACATCCGCTTCTTGACCTCTAGCAGTGGTAAATAGTGATCCTTGAATTACACGTGGTTTAAGTTCTGAGTCAGTATCCATATCATCTATTGTAATTGAAATTTCTGATTCAGAAATTCTGTTAAACTTTTTAATTAATTTTTTTAATGCAGGTGATTCTTCATCAGAAGGTGTAACTTCGACAATTGATGATTCTTCAGTGACAAAGAATGATGTTTGTGAGTCTGGAGTGACTGATGTGGCTGCACGTATTGTGTATTTGCCAATGGCAGCTTCACTTGAACCTAATTCATACGTAACCGAAAAATCATGCTGGGTTAATCCTTTCTCAGGAATAACTTTCTTTTCATTATTATCCACAATACAGTCAATTACTGCGCAATTATACGCTGAAATGTCAGGTGATTCAATATAGAGGACTATCTGATCAGTGACTAATGTGTTCATAATTTGACCTGAAATTTGAACTGTTTCTCCTGGATTGTATTCAGTTTTATCAGTACTGACAATTAATTCCGCATCTCCTGCTCCAATCATAGAATCATGGATTATTCTGACCGTATCTTCAACAGTAACTCCCATGTATGTTGATGTTACAGCGTATAAACCACTCTCAAAAATTCCATTACGTAAATAAAAAGAGGTACTAAAATTACCTTCACTATCTGGAAGTATATTTGCAACCACATCAGTGAGTTTTTCTTTTATGACAAGTACCTCAGGGGTGGAAGTAGATGTAATGAAATTTCCTTGTGATGTTAGAATCATAGCTTTTGGATATGGAATAGAAACTGTAATGAATTCGGGAATAGCCCCTGCAGATACATTCTCTCTAGTAACTTTACCTTTAACAACTATTGTATCACCAACAAGAAAATCATCACTACTTGAGCATTCCGTTGATGCCAATTCCTGTTTGATATTTTGCATGACTACATCACAGGTTTCAAAAACAATTCTCTCTGGTTCTGGTGCAGCTTCTTCTTCCTCTGGTGCAACTATTTCAAATTCAACAGTCTCCTTAATTGTACCACTTTGATATGTTGATGCTTGAATCGTATATGTGTCATAATTGAATAGAACAGAAGTCAATAAAGCATCAATTGAGAAACTACCAGATTGATCTGGCATTGTTTTAAAAATAAATGATTGGTCACTGGTGTTTAACATACAAGTATCATTATCACATAATGTACCATCGTCTGTATATGATGTAGTAGGGATTTTACCAGATGAATCCATGAAACGGATTTCGACAATGTTGTTAATTGGACTGGTGGTACTTGGTGTGAAATTTAATACTTGACCTGAAACTACCATCTTTTGGTTTAGATCATATGTCGTGCTATCAAGGTTTATTATGATTCTTGGTTCTTCTTCATCTGTTTCAGTCTGAGCCATTCCGGGTAAAACAGTACCGCCAATAAGTAAAACTGCTACCAAGCCAAATAATAGGTGATTTTTTATTTGCATCTTATATCATTTTTTCACAAAATTAGTAATAATACAATCAAATAGAGAAAAAGTTGATCTCTTAGTCAAAGTCATATATGCTACTAGCCTCAATGAATGAAATTACGCACGATGATGTTTAAAGAACACGTAGAATTTGTCTAATTTTCAGTTTTTTTAGCGTCACAGTTTGGGCATTTTTTATTAACGATTTTTTCACCACATGTCACGCACAATCCCTCACCAACAGATTTGGCAATAGCTTTTTTTCTACGCCCAACAATGACTCGTATTCCAATGTAAATGGTAATTGAGATAATAATTGCATAAATTGGTTGTAAGCCAACTCCAATCAAGCCAATCAAAAAGAAGAAAATTCCAGCGATTAGAAGTATCTCACGTCTTTCAAAACTCAATTTATGATTTATCTTATTGAATTGATTAAAAAGTTATGCCAAGACTCAGAGCCAATAAGATTACTTCATACTAAAGTCATCACTCTAACTCTTCTTCATTGTCTGGCAACTGATAGAAATCTTTGTAATATTAAAATTAAATGGGAGCGGCGAGATTTGAACGCGCGACCTCTGCGTCCCAAACGCAGAATCATACCAAGCTAGACCACGCTCCCAGCGAACAAAAACAATAGCCCAATTTAAGACAATAGATTTTAAATGAGTTAATTCGAGAAAGCCCATGGAATTTGATGATTATATTAAAGCCGGAAAAATTGCAGGGGAGATTAGAGAGAATGTCAGGAAAACAGATTGGGTAGGAAAAACTGTTTTTGAGATCTGTGAACATGTTGAAAATGAGATCAGAAAGCGTGGAGCCAAATGTGCATTTCCTGTTAACACTAGCATTAATGAAGTGGCAGCACATTATACAGCGGAACCAAACGATCCACTTACAATAAAAGATGATGACCTAGTAAAAATTGATCTTGGTGCCCAAATCAATGGTTACATTGCAGATACTGCAGTTACCGTTTGTTATAACGCAGAATTTGATAATCTAGTTCAAGCTGCAGAATTATCGTTAAGCAATGCAATGGCTATGATGAAGGTTGGTGTAAAATCTAGTGATGTTGGACGAACTATAGAAAAAACAATAAAACAGATGGGATTTCTGCCTATTGCAAATCTGAGTGGTCATTCATTAGACCAATATACGATCCATGCTGGTAAATCAGTACCAAATATTTGGTCAATTGGGTCATTCACGTTCAATGAAAATCAAGCATTTGCGTGTGAACCATTTGTTACAACAGGAGAAGGGCTTGGATTTGTTCATGAAGGAAAAATAAAGAATATTTTTGCTCTATCATCTAGAAAAAAAACAAAAGACAAAGACGCTGATAAAATGCTTGATTATATCTGGCAAAATTTCAACCTTTTGCCATTTGCGTTAAGATGGTTAACTAACGAATGGGGAGAGAAAGAATCTAGAAGATTATTAGAGATTTTGGTGAAAAAGAAAGCAGTGCATGCATATCCTGTACTTGTTGAGGGTAATGGTCAGAGAGTTACACAAGCAGAACACACATTCATTCCAAATGAAACAGGAGTGACAATTACAACTATTCAATAGTTTCGCCAAAAATCATGGTTACTGTCAGTTCACCATCACATTCACTACACTTACCTATATTTTGAAAAACACAGTCTCCTGATTCAAAGTTCCTTTTTGTCATGTTTTTACATGATTTGCATTCCAAGCAGGTATAACAATTGATGATTTTCCTTTCAGCTTTATTCATTGTGAAATACCTAAAGTGTTTCCAACTCCTACAATCATAACAGTTTGACCAGATTTTGAATTCTCTTCAATCATTTCATGGATCTGATTTCTGACAGATTTTGCTTGTTTAGCTATATCTTCCGACATTAATGTAATTGCTTCTTTTATGGTTTGTTTGATCACTATAGCCAATATTGGTATGCTGTTTTTAGTTGCGACTTCTTCTATCTTGAATCGTTCAGTTCCTATACCACCAATTGCAGCGCCAAAGCCTTTTGCAATAGATGCAGAATCCTCACCTTCGAGTTTTAATGCTGCATCAATCATGATGATTAGATCTGGTTTTTTTTCTGGAATGATGTTTTGAATTGCTTCACCTGGTCTACCTACTGTAGCGTTTGGACCTTCTGCTTTAACCAATAATAATTCTCTTCCTTCATATTGAGACTTTGACCAAACTGTTTCAAATGCTGCACTCTGTTTCGATGTTGTCAACATCATTTCTCCCACAACCATTGGACCAATTCCATCTCCCATCGGCTGTCCATTTTTCATTGATTCAACTGCATGCTTTAGTGCATTGGCTTCTTCCATAATGAATGGAATCATCATTTGTAATGGTAAAATAAGTGGGAAGTTTTTTTGTTTTTTTGCAGTGAGGTATAGATGTCTTGTAATTTTATGAAATAATTGCAATGATGTGACAATTTCTAGAAGATTATGTACTTTACTAATTTCAAGATCAGAGATTTCACTAAACAGTGATCTCACTTGTAATCTTGTAAAGTCTTCTCTAGAATGAACTAAATGGTTAATCTTTGGAATTATTCCATTAGGATCCAAATCGACAGGCATTATCGTAAAATATTCAAGAAAACTATCAATTTTTTTTACAGGATCGTCTTTTGGATTCAAAGTATTTTTAACATAATCAATTAATTTTTGTCGTGAATCATTTTTGAACTCCTCTAATTTGGAAATGTCTTTTTTGATTTCATTTGATGATATTATTAGCTGTATACGCTGTCCATAGAAGACAAAAATTATGATTGGAATAATCCAAATTAGCATCATGATTTCTGAAAGGAAATCGTCGCCAATTCCAAAAAATTCACCCAAATCAAAGTTCATGAAATCCAATGATCAGAAACAATAATTTTCTAAATTAAAACATTCGTATGTTTTTAATTCAATTTTTAATCGATTAGCCATGTAAATGAATGAGTATTTTTATTAATGAATTATTTTGATTCATGATTATGCCCCAAACCAAACCCATTGTGAGTATTGAAAATGTGGTGGCATCAGCAACAGTTGACCAGAAAATGGACTTGAATGATATTACAAAAAAATTCCCTGATGTTGAATATCATCCTGAACAGTTTCCAGGACTTGTATTTAGAATCCGCAGTCCTAAAACAGCTACGTTGATCTTTAGTTCGGGAAAAATGGTTTGTACCGGTGCAAAATCAGAAACAATGTCTAGAACTGCTGTTAAAACTGTGGTGGATAGATTACGTAAAGGTAACATAAAAGTCAAGAAGAATGCAATTGTGACAATACAAAACATTGTTGCATCAATTAATTTAGGAGGTCGGATTCATTTGGAACAAGCAGCTAGAACACTACCCAGAAGTATGTATGAGCCAGAACAATTTCCAGGATTAATTCACAGAATGCTTGATCCTAAAACTGTTATTCTGTTATTTTCATCTGGAAAATTAGTTTGCACTGGTGCTAAGAAGGAACCAGATGTTTATCGTTCGGTTAACAATCTTCATGCATTATTAGAAGAGAAAAAACTAATGATGTACGAGTAAATTACTATTTGATTTTTGTTCCTGGTGGAACTGAGCTGTCAACGGAAAGCCAAAATGGTTTATCATCAAGGTCTGCAGCTAAAAGCATGGCATTTGATTCTACACCAGCCATCTTCTTTGGTTCAAGATTTACCACTACAACTACTAGTCTGCCAACTAATTCGTTTGGTTCATAAAAATTTGCTCCACCTATTATGACGTCACGTTTTTCATCACCCAATGAAATAATTCCTTTAATGATTCTAGTCTTACCAGGTATACTCTCAGTGGATTCAATTTTTGCAATTCGTAGATCAAGTTTTGAAAAATCATCATATGAGATTTTATCCATATTGATATGAAAAAATTCCGTTTAAAATGAATTTCTAAATCAAGACTAATATTTTCGACTCTATTGTGGTTTTTATGGCTGTGATAAATGCATCAATAATAATCAATTCTGATGTAGATAAGATCTGGAGTGTAATTTCTGATATCAATAACGAACCAGAATTTTGGAAAGGCACAAAATCCATTAGAAATATCTCACAAGAAGGTAACACAACTAAGAGAGAAATCACAATTGCTTTCAAGGATAAAAAATGTCTACAGGATGTAACATTATATCCAAAAGATAAAGTTGAGGCTGTTTTTACCAAAGGAATAATCAGTGGTAAAAAAATTGTTACAATAGAACAAAAAGATAGTGGATGTAAACTAGAAGCAACTTGGGATATCAAACTTTCTGGAATGATGGGAATGTTTACTGGAATGATAAAAAAGCACATTCAGAGTGGTACAGAACAAGCTCTAATAGAGATAAAAAGAGAAGTTGAAAATTAATGTCTGACATTGCAATTGATGTCTTTAATTATATTTTTACAGCAATACTAATTGGTGTATTTCTGGCTTGGATTTCTCTTATCTTCTCAATGTACAAATCTTTTACAAAAACACCATACCTTGACAGATTTGAAAATTCATCTAATCAACTTCCTAAAGTTTCAATAATTTTACCTGCACGAAATGAAGAGAAGTTTATTGGAAAATGTCTTAAATCATTTGTAAATCAAGATTATACTAATTACGAGATAATGGCAATAGATGATTCCTCAGATGATAAAACATGGGAAATTATTGAAGAGTATGCAAAAAAAAGTGATAAAATTATTCCCGTGAAAGCAAAACCAAAGCCTGATGGTTGGATGGGTAAAAACTGGGCATGTATGGAAGGTTTTAAGCATGCAAGTGGTGATTTGATGCTATTTACTGATGCTGATACAACATACACAGAAAAAGTTTTGTCATTTGCTGTAGCACATCTACTTTCAGAAAAACTAGATGTTCTAACAGTAATTCCTAGATTACTTTGTTTAGATAATATTACAAAAATTACGCTTCCGATGCTATCAACATTTTTGCATTCACGCTATTCTGCACTAAACGTCAATAACCCAAAAAAGGGAATTGGGTATTTTTTTGGAAGTTTTTTTATCATAAAAAAAGAGATTTATGAAAAAATTGGAACGCATGAAAAAGTAAAACATGAGATTATTGAAGATGGTGCTTTAGGTAAGATTACTAAAGAATCAGGTTTTCGTCTAAAAATGGTTAGAGGTGAACACTTACTGGATGCAGTTTACTCAAGAAGCCCACAAGAAATGTGGAACGGACTAGAAAGATTGATGGTTCCATTATATCATCAGAATAAATCATATGCGGTTGGAGTGTTTTTTGCAGTTTTATTCATACTTTTCATTCCAATTCCATTTTTGATATATTCAGTAATATTTCTAGAAAGTGGCATATCGTTTATTCCACTTCTGATATCTGCAATTTTGTCTACAATAGTCATTTTCATTGCTGCATTTATGGAGACCAAAATGGGTTTAAGTCTAAATTCTGTATTTGGACTGTTTGCACCACTTGGAGGTTTGATTGTAACTTGTGGATTTCTTTCTGGAATTTTACAGGCAAACAAATCATCTGCAGTTTCGTGGAGAGGTAGAAAATATAGTGTAAAGGAATTTTCCCAGAACTATCTAAAACTTTGATTATATACATAACAAATCAGTAAAGGTTATACCAACTTGAAATGATTTTTTTTATTGATGAATAATGGAATTGTGGTTGGCAGTGTTATAGCAACTATTGCAGTTGCTTCGGCGATTATTTTTTCACTAAGCTCGGTAGTAGAAATACCAAATTCTGAGTTAATTGTAAGCAATGGAAATCACCTAGAAACAGTTGGTGAAGTAACATCAATTCAAACTGGTTCCAAATTTTCTTTAATAGAAATTTTTGAAAAGACTGAGGCAAGTGTTGTTCAAGTAAATGTAAGATCTGTAGACGGTCGTATAATGCCAGGGAGTATGGGTTCCGGTTTTGTGTATAGTGATGATGGTTACATAATTACTAACAACCATGTTATTGATAATGCAGAAAAAGTAACTATTACATTTCTAGATGGTGAATCATATATTGCTCAAATTATTGGAACTGACTCAGATCTTGATCTTGCAGTTTTAAAGGTCAAAACAGGATCTACATACTTACATCCAATTCCAATTGGTGATTCATCACAATTAAAAGTTGGACAGGAAATAACTGCTATTGGTAATCCTTTTGGTCTTTCTGGTTCTATGACATCAGGAATTATTAGTCAGATAGGTAGGCTACTTCCACAGGATTCAGGTTATTCTATACCAGATGTTATTCAAACAGATGCCGCAATCAATCCTGGAAATTCAGGTGGGCCACTTCTGAACATGAAAGGTGAAGTTGTTGGAATTAACACTGCAATACAATCGGCAACAGGTGAGTTTACTGGTGTAGGTTTTGCAGTTCCATCTAACACTGTGAAAAAAGTCATTCCTGTTTTAATTGAAGATGGTATTTTCCATCATCCATGGATGGGAATTTCTGGCTCTGATGTTGATCCCGAATTAGCCAAAGTTCGTGAACTTAACAGTTCAAAAGGATTTCTTATTGCAACCGTAATTGAAGGAAGTCCTGCTGATGATGCTGGACTTGAAGGAGTCACTGATACTAAAGAAATTGACGGTAGGGAATATCCACTAGATGGGGATATAATACTAAAAATAGATGATGTTGTGGTTAGAAAGATCTCCGATATTCTGGTTTATTTGCAAAGAGAGAAATCTATTGGAGATGAAATGATTATGACGATTAATAGAGATGGAATGCTTATTGAAAAAGTGTTAGTACTCGGTGAAAGACCCCTAAACTAGTAAATTCTACAAAATTAAATACTCGAGACAGATTTTTTTTATATTGAGTAAATTAGAGTTTGAACCAGAATCTCTTCACATGGTTTTAGATGGACATGACTTTGAAAAACAAGATGCGTTAGACTTAGTTACAAATCTCAAAAACACCTCAAAATTTATTTTTCAAACAGCGAAAGAACTGAGAAATGCCAACAAAGGTAATGTGATAAGTTTTTCAAAAAAATCATTTTTCAATATTATCAATCTCTGTCGAGATACATGCTCATATTGCACATACAAGTCAGAACCAAACGAATCAAAAATTTCTATGATGGAACCAAAGAATGTGATTGAATTAGCGAAATTTGCAAAAAAATATCATTGCACTGAGGCATTATTTGTAACAGGAGAACGACCTGAAGATAAATATCAACTAGCTCGGGACTGGCTAAAAAAGAATAATTTTACATCTACAGCCGAATATTTGGTACACTGCTCTGAAATCGTACTTGAGCAAGGTGTTTTTCCGCATACTAACGCAGGAAACTTGACAAAAAATGAGATGCGTGATTTGAAGAAAACAAATGTGAGTATGGGATTAATGTTAGAAAATGTTAGTGCTAGGTTGAGAAATAAAGGAATGCCGCATGAAAGTGCAATTAGTAAAGAACCATCATCACGCCTTGAAGTGTTGAATGATGCTGGTGAATTAAAAATTCCAATGACTACTGGTATTCTTGTAGGAATTGGTGAGACATTTGAAGAAATAATTGATTCTATTTTTGCCATAAAACGAATACATGAAAAATTTGGAAACATTCAGGAAATAATTTTACAGAATTTTCTTCCAAAGCCTGATACAAAAATGAATAATCATGAAACGCCGTCAGATCTGTATTTCAAAACTGTGGTTTCACTATGTAGAATTATAATGCCTAATTCAAATATCCAAATTCCGCCTAATCTTTCACCTTATTCGTATCAAGAATTTTTATCAGTTGGTGTCAATGACTGGGGTGGCATTTCACCAATCACATCTGACTATGTTAATCCAGAATTTGGATGGCCCAAGATTAAAACTGTTGAAGAGAACTGTAAGAAGTCAAATTTTCAGCTAAAGGCAAGGTTTCCTGTATATCCAGAATTCTTTTCATTAGTAAATAATGATCTGAAACAAAAACTATCTTTAATTGCTGATGCTAATAATTATGTGGAGGGGGATTATTGGAGATGAGTTTTGAGAATCAAAAGATAGACAGTCTTCTAAAATTTGCTGATCCAGTTATTGCAAGTGTTTTAGATAAAGCACTTTCAGAAAAAGAAATCTTACCGAATGAGGCACTATCACTTTTTGATGCAAGTGATGTTGACTTTCATCTAGTTGGAATGGTTGCTGATATTCTAAGAGAGCGAAGAGTTGGTAACACTGTTACGTATGTAGTAAACAGAAATATCAACTTCACAAACGTCTGCATAAAACAATGTGGTTTTTGTGCATTTAGTAGAGATTTTAGGGAAGAGGAGGGTTATTTCCTGCCAATTGATGAGATTTTGAGAAGAGCAAAAGAGGCACATCGTTATGGCGCATCAGAAGTGTGTATTCAGGCAGGACTTCCACCAGATATGGATGCAGATCTTTATGAAAATATTTGCAGGAGTATAAAAAATGAAATTCCTGATATGCATATTCATGGGTTTTCACCTGAAGAAGTTCTGTATGGAGCAGTAAGACATGCAATCTCCCCAAGAGAATATTTGGTTAAACTGAAGGAAGCCGGAGTTGATACAATACCTGGCACCGCTGCTGAAATTTTAAACCAAGATCTAAGGGATAAAATTTCTCCTGGTAGAATTTCGGTAAATGACTGGATAGATATAATCAAAACCGCACATAAACTAGGAATAAAATCTACAGCAACTATGATGTTCGGTCACTTAGAAACACATGAAGATAGAGTGAACCATATTGCAACAATCAGAGAAATTCAAAAAGAAAGTGGTGGGTTCACAGAATTTGTACCTTTAAACTTCATATCATCTGAGGCACCAATGTATAAGCATCAATTACATGACGGTATGAGAAATGGTGCAAATGGAAATGATGCTCTTCTGGTTCATGCTATTGCAAGAATTATGCTTAACAATGTAATTGATAATATTCAAATGTCATGGGTTAAAGAAGGTCACAAATTTTCACAGCTTTTGTTAAAATGGGGAGCAAATGATTTTGGTGGTACGTTGATTAATGAAAGCATTTCAACATCTGCTGGCTCTCAACATGGACAACTTCTAAGACCAAAAGAAATTAGACATTTGATTCGTGATATGGGTCGTCTACCAGCTGAAAGAAACACCACATATGATATTTTGAAAACGTTTGAGAAAGAACCTGAAATTACCGAGTCATTAGATCAGATATCGGATACCGACAAATTTGGCTCATACTTTGAATTAATCAATATAAATAAATTCAAATACAAAAATCCAAGGTAAATATCTACAATACCAGGCTTCCTAGGTATATGGCAAATGCCGCTGCAAGTCCAAATCCGATAGGTCTTGGAATGTATTTTCTGAAACCCACGAATAAAACCAGACTGAATGCTATCATTATGTAGTAATTTGAGAACACATCAGCCGAGACAGGGATTCCAACAATTGTCGATGCGACACCTAGTATGAGTAAAATATTGTAGATGTTACTTCCAACAATGTTACCTACACCAATGTCTGTTTGTTTTCTTGCTATGGCAATAATCGATGTAATTAATTCAGGAAGTGATGTGCCGATTCCAACTATTACAACTCCTATGACTAATTCAGAAAGACCAAGACTTTCAGCAATTGCAACTGCACCATCAACCGTAAAGTGGCCACCAAGAAATAGTAAAACTATTCCAATTCCTACTAATGCAAATGCCTTAGGAAATGTCTCTATCTTATATCTTGATAAAAATAATTCTCCTTCAATAGATTTGTTATCAGTATTTTCTGTGTTCGCTGTTCCTTGTGTCTTTACAGTCTTGATTGTATATATGGTAAACCCAATCAATGCAGCAATTAATATCACACCGTCTATCTGTGAAATTTCACCATCGTATGACATTGCAATAACCAGTAATGACACACCAATCATTATTGGAATCCACTTTCTTACTGTGATTTTACTAATTAAGAGAGGTGCAAATATTGCAGACACCCCAATCACCATTCCAACATTGCTAATATTACTGCCAATGATGTTTCCTAAAATTAATTCTGTGTGTGAACTAAACGCAGCAAGTATTGCAGCTGCTAACTCTGGAGTTGATGTACCATATGCCACTACGGTCAGACCAATAATCATACTACTAATTTTTAATCTCTTAGCAAGGGAAACACCACCAGACACTATGGCATACCCACCAATACACAATATGATCAAACCAAAAACTACTGATCCAAAATCAATAATTTCCATATCGAATATCGCAATATATCTTGTTTAAATCAGGTGCCTTCTTCAAAATTTACTAATCTAACAATCAAAATAGATCACCTTTGGATTCAAGAGAAATGTTTATGAAAGCTGATCAGTTAGCTCAACAAATCTAGAGTCAAGATTAATAAAGTAATGTACCGTACTATACCGTATATGAGAGCACGACTAACCTATGTATCAGTTGAAGTGGCAGACCAATTCAATGATTTTATCATTCAAAGAGATGAACAGGTCCTTGATGCTGTAAAAGCACGAACCAAGGATTTTAGCACACTTTCACTCCTAAAACTGCTATATCAAATTAAGACTAATTCAATGACATTTTCTGAGTTATACTCAAAGTCAAATATACGAATGAAACGATCATTCCTAAACTATCTGGATCTTTGTATCAATTATGACTTTATTACAAAAAAACCAATGGGTCAAAATGTAATGTACTCTATAACCGAAAAGGGGATAATAATGCTGAATTTATTTACCAGAACGGAAAAAAACTAAGATCTTTCATCCAACTACAGGATAAAGTAATTAAACAAAACAAAATCATTCAGGTATGGTAAATGGATTTCCTGATGCAGAGATCTATGAAACAAATGGAACAAAGTTGAAAAATCCAGTAATTTTTGCTGGGTTTGTTGGTGCAGGGCTAGTTGGTACAATATCAGTGGACTATATGATCAATAAACTAGATATGAGGGAAATTGGTTTTCTGCGGTCAAAACATCTTCCTCCTTCAACTGTATTCATGCAAGGACGTCTAAGGCATCCTTTTAGACTATACGCAAATAATGATGGAAGTGTTTGTGTAATAATTTGTGAGATAATAATTAACAGAGAAGGAATCTATACAATTGCATCAGCCATTTTAGATTGGGCAGAAAAAAAAGGATCTAATGAAATTGTCATACTAGATGGTGTTGCAAGTCGTAAACATGACAAAAAGGCATTTTGTGCTGCAGAGGTTGATCTTTGTAGGGTGATGGAAGAGCATGGAATTAAAATGATACCACAGGGATTTATCACAGGCATATCTGGTGGCATACTCAACGAATGTCTGATAAGAAAAATTCGGGGAGTAACGCTTTTGGCAAAAGCCGATGAAACAATGCCAGATACACTTGCGGCTGTTACACTGTTAGATGCGCTAAACAAGGTTTATGGAATAGATGTCGATACAAAAGATCTGAAAAAGCAAAAAAATCAGATTGGGAATGAATTGAAAGAATTATCAACCAAGTATTCTGAGCACAAAAAAATTGATTCAAATATGTACATGTAATGAGAACAATATGACAGTCACATACAAAAAAGTCGGAGTTGATATATCTGAAATCAAAAAAAGTCAAAAGGCTATTGGGCGGCTAATCTCTTCTACACATAAACTACAAAAAAAGGCCAAAATGACACATGGGTTTGGTCATTATGCTGGAATTGTTGAGATACCTGGAGGAAAATTACTGGCAACACACACTGATGGTGTTGGAACCAAAGTCATCATCGCAAACATGATGAAGAAATTTGATACCATAGGTATTGATTGTGTTGCAATGAACGTAAATGATATAATTTGCATTGGCGCCACACCAATTTCGTTTGTGGACTATATTGCAGCAAACAAAAATGACCAAAGAATTTTCAAACAAATTGTTTCTGGACTTGTACGTGGTGCAAAGAAATCATCAATGCCAATTGTAGGTGGTGAAACTGCCATAATGCCTGACTTGATTTCAGGTAAGGGCTTTGGGTTTGATCTTGCCGGTATGGTTGTTGGCATGTTATCAAAAAAGCAGATGATATTAGGTGACAAGATAAAACCAAATGATGTCATAATTGGTGTAAAAAGCAGTGGGTTACATTCTAACGGTTACTCACTTGCAAGAAAAGTTCTAAGCAAGTATTCACTAAAGCAAAAATTCAAAGGTGTTGGAGTTTTGGGTGATGCACTTTTGAAACCAACCGAAATTTATGTAAAACCTGTTTTGGAAGCAATTGAAAAATGCTCAATTCATGGTTTAGCACATATCACAGGTGGTTCATTTACAAAACTTTTGAGACTAAAACAGATTGGGTTTGAATTAGATAACTTGCCAAAGACTCCTCCACTGATGCAGTTAATTCAGGATTGTGGAGTAAAGAGTGATGAAATGTATAAAACGTTTAACATGGGTGTAGGCTTTTGTGTAATTTCACCAGAAAATCAGGTCAAAAAAATAAGAAGTATTTTCAAGAATCACAAAATGACCACATATGAAATAGGTCATATTAGTAAAAAGAAAGGCGTCTTTGTAAATTCTAAAAAGATTGCATAATGAATTAGACTAAACCTTACAAAAAAATTATCTAGATATCATCAAATATGGCTATTTTGTGGATTTAGTATGTCAGAAGTTGACATTCCCTCTCATTTTACAATGAAGGGTCTTGCCATAGCACTTGGAGGCACTTTTGCCCTTACTGCCATGATATTCACACTGCCAGATATCATAGGTCTGGAACTGACAATTGCGATGATGGCTACATTATCGGTTTTGATGGGAATGTATGTCATTTTGATCACAGAAATTATCCATCGAACTTCACTGGCACTGATTGGTGCATTAATCATCATTATTGTTCTGTTTTCGGTTGGAGTACTTGAGCCGCATGATACTGTTGATTTTGTAATTGGGTCGATTGATTTCAACACTATAGGCTTACTGTTAGGAATGATGCTAA
>Ga0208764_10001548_pt1 | contig 14708 bp, 13 predicted proteins | sample ETNtaG_18_FD_185762 | JGI IMG/M metagenome (GOLD analysis project Ga0208764, IMG submission 185762) | Marine microbial and viral communities from oxygen minimum zone, Eastern Pacific Ocean - ETNP201302SV91 (SPAdes) (version 2) | ecosystem: Environmental > Aquatic > Marine > Oceanic ... | reverse complement strand
ATCTAAATCTTGAGAAGCATAAAGAAGAGCACATCCGCCTCCAACAACAACACCTTCTTCTACTGCTGCTCTTGTAGCATTTAAAGCATCTTCTACTCTGTCTTTTCTTTCTTTAACTTCCACTTCGGTTGCACCACCAACTTTAATTACTGCGACACCACCAGCTAATTTAGCCAATCTTTCCTGAAGTTTTTCTTTGTCATAGTCAGAAGTAGTTTCTTCAATTTGTTTTCTAATTTGATTACATCTTGCTTCTATATCTGCTTTTTTTCCTGCACCAGCAACGATGGTACTATTTTCTTTATCAATTTTTACTTTTTTACAAGAGCCTAAGTTATTAATTTTAACACTCTCAAGTTTTGTACCCAAGTCTTCAGATATAACTTGTCCGCCAGTTAAGATGGCAATATCTTCCAACATTTCTTTTCTTCTGTCCCCAAATCCAGGAGCTTTTACCGCAACTACTTTTAAACCGCCCCTTAATTTATTTACAACAAGAGTTGCTAAAGCTTCTCCTTCTACGTCTTCAGAAATTATCATTAAAGGTCTATTTGCTTGAACAACAGATTCTAGCAATGGAACCATTGGTTGAAGATTGGTTAATTTTTTTTCATTAAGCAAAACAAGAGGATTTTCTAATTCTGTTGTCATTTTATCTGCGTTAGTAACAAAGTATGGGGACAAATATCCACGATCAAACTGCATACCCTCAACCACATCAAGTTCGGTTTGAATTCCTTTTGCTTCTTCAACAGTGATAACACCTTCATTACCTACTTTTTGCATGGCTTTAGAAATCATATCTCCAATTTCTTTTTCTCCATTAGCAGATATTGTTCCTACCTGAGCCACTTCTTCATTTGCTTTTACTTTTTTTGATGTTTTTTTAAGATTTTCTATTACACTTTCCACAGCTTTGTCTATTCCTCTTTTGATATCCATGGGATTCATGCCTGCAGTAACATATTTAACTCCTTCACTAACAATTGCTTGAGCCAAAATACTTGCTGTTGTTGTTCCGTCACCAGCGTTATCATTTGTTTTGCTAGCAACTTCCTTAACCATTTGTGCTCCCATATTTTCAAATTTATCTTCTAACTCAATTTCTTTTGCGACTGTAACGCCATCTTTTGTTGTTCTTGGAGCACCATAAGATTTGTCGATTACTACATTTCTTCCTTTTGGACCCAAAGTTGTTTTTACTGTATTGGCAAGAGTATCAACACCTTTTAACATTTTTGCTCTTGCTTCATTGTTGAATTTTATAATTTTTGGCATTTAGATCTCCTTTAAATAATTTATTTACCTTTTGAAACTCCCATAATGTCAGATTCTTTCATTATGCTATATTCTTTTCCGTCTATTTTTACTTCGGTTCCAGACCACTTTCCAAACAAGACTCTATCTCCAATTTTTACATCCATTTTTATGATTTTTCCGTCTTCAGTCTTGGCTCCAGGACCAACAGCAACAATCTCGCCTTCTTGAGGCTTTTCTTTGGCTGTGTCTGGTATAATTATACCACCCTTGGTTTTTTCTTCGCTATCAAGCACTTTAATCAATACTCTATCGTGCAATGGTCTAAATTTCATGAAAACTCCTATAATTTATAATACTGAGGAATATGGTATGTATTTAAAATATTTCAAGAGTATGATAAAAAAAAATTACCCAAAAAAACCTTGAATTTCCTATGAAAATTAAAAAATTAGATCACCTATCCAAAATATACGACAAATATGATGCTTTTCTAATCGATTTGTGGGGGGTTATGCATAATGGGATTAAGCTGAACGCACCTGCAGTAGAAGCTATTAACAAGCTTGAATCCAAAGGTAAAAAAATTATTTTTTTATCAAATGCTCCTCGTCCAACAAAACAAGTCGTAGAATTTTTAAGAAAATTAAGAATGGAAGAAAAATTTCTTAAAAATGTTTTAACTTCTGGAGAAGCAGCGCTGAACTCTCTTAAACAAAAAAAATTTGGTGAAAAGTTTTATCATCTTGGTCCCAAAAGGGATGATTCTTTGTTTTTTCATATGAAAAAAGATAAAACCACAATTGAGAAATGCGATTTTATCCTGTGCACAGGACTGTTTGATGAAGAGGAAGAAAATCTAACGTATTATGAAGATCTTTTAAAAGATTTTATAAAAAAAAAATTAGTATGTACAAATCCAGATTTAACCGTTCACAGAGGAGGGGCAGAAGAATATTGCGCAGGTAAAATTGCTGAAATTTTTGAAGGTCTAGGGGGAGAAGTAATATACTTTGGAAAACCCCACAAAGAAGTTTACCTTTCGTGTTTGGACATGAATCAGAAAACTTTAGTAATTGGGGATAATCTTAAAACAGATATTAAGGGCGCTAATAACATGAATTTAGAATCTATATTTATCACTAGTGGAATACACAGAAATAAAATAAATAATGAAGAAAGCATAGAAGAATTGTTAAAAAAACATAATGTTTCAGCTCATTATTTTCAAAATGAATTAACTTGGTAAATGAAAATTTATAAAAATTTTAATATTAGAAAGAGATTTCAAAATTCAGCTATTGCCATAGGTAATTTTGATGGTTTTCATCTAGGCCACCAAAGAGTTATAAGAAAAGGAAAAGAAATTGCAAAAAGAAATAAAGTCACATTTGGCTTACTAGTATTTCAACCTTTGCCTGTGATGTTTTTTAATAAAAAATTAAAAAACTATAGATTAGATTCTTTGCAGCAAAAAATTGATTCATCAAAAAAACATGGAATAAATTTTTTGATAGTTAAGAAATTTGATAAAAAATTTTCAAATATAAGAGCAGAAGATTTTATAGAAAAAATTCTTTATAAAAAATTGAAAGCAAAATTAATTTTTATAAGCAAGAATTTTAGATTTGGAAAAAACAGAACCGGAAATGTAAGTTTACTTAAAAATAAAGAAAAATTTTTTCAATACAAAACCAAAAATATAACTCCTTTAAACAAAAAAGGTTCCACAATTTCATCGACACTGATAAGAAAAAACATTGCAAAAGGCAAAATTGATTATGCAAATAAATTGCTTGGCAGATTTTGGACAATAGAAGGCGTTGTCAAGAGAGGTGAAAAAAGAGGAAGAAAAATTGGTTTTCCAACATGTAATCTAGATTTAAAAAACTACATAGTGCCAAAACTTGGAGTTTATTCTGCCAGAATAATTGTAGGAAAAAAAATCAAAAAGAGAGGGATAGTAAATATAGGCTATAGGCCAACTTTTGGAAAAAACAAACTTTTATTAGAGGCCCATATTTTTGGTATGAAAAAAAATTTATATGATAAAAGGATAAAAATAATGTTAATTAAATTTATTAGAAAAGAAAAAAGATTTAAAAGTATTGTTCAATTAAAGAATCAAATTAAAAGAGATATTAGAAACGCAAAGTAATTTGGATGCCTGAAAATAATTTAAACCTTCCTAAAACAGCTTTTTCTATGAAAGCAAATCTTCCCTCTAAAGAACCAAAAATATTGGAATCTTGGGAAAAAACAAAACTTTATGAGAGATTGAGAAAAAAATCAGCAGGAAAAGAAAAATTTATACTTCATGACGGTCCACCGTATGCTAACGGTCATATTCATATGGGTACGGCATTAAATAAAATTTTAAAAGATATTGTGACAAAATTTCATCAAATGAACAACCAAGATTCAGTTTATGTTCCAGGTTGGGATTGTCATGGACTTCCCATAGAATGGAAAATTGAGGAGGAATACAAAAAAAAGAAAAAAAATAAAGATGAAATTCCAACAAAAGAATTTCGAAAAGAATGTAGAGAGTTCGCAGAAAAATGGATTGGTATTCATAAAAAGGAATTTAAAAGACTAGGCATTATAGGTGACTGGGAGAATTATTATTCTACCATGAGTTTTGATGCGGAGGCTCAAATTGTAAGAGAGCTGGGTAAGTTTCTTTTAGAAGGCAGTCTTTACCGTGGATTTAAACCTGTATTATGGTCAACGGTAGAAAAAACAGCATTGGCAGACGCTGAAGTAGAATACAAGGACCATAAATCAAATACTATATATGCGTCGTTTCAGATAAAAAAATCAGATAAAGATTTTTTAAAAAATGCTTCAATTATTATTTGGACAACCACACCTTGGACAATTCCGGCAAATAAGGCCTTGGCTTACAATAAAGACATCAACTATTCTGTTTTAGAACTTGATGACAAAAAGATAGTTGTTGCCGAAAAACTAGTCAATTCTGTAGTGGAAAGTTGTTCATTAGGTAAATTTAAAATTTTAAAATCTTTTAAAGGAGATGAATTTAAAAACATCGTATGTTCACACCCTTTTAAAAATCTAGGATATAATTTTGACGTTCCAATGTTTGAAGCAAATTTTGTAACTTTGGAACAGGGTACCGGAATTGTTCACTGTGCTCCTAGCCATGGTCCAGATGATTTTAATTTATGTTTAAAACATGGAATGAAAGCCATTGAAACAGTTAATAATGATGGCAGATACACAAAGAACATCCCTGTTTTTGAGGGAACGCATGTTTTCAAAGCAGATGAAATTATTATAAAAAATTTACAAGAACAAAAAAATCTTTTGGGAAGTGGTACTTTGGTTCATAGCTACCCCCATTCTTGGAGATCCAAAGCGCCTCTTGTGCATAGGGCAACACCCCAATGGTTTATTTCAATGGAAAGTCATAAGCTAAGAAAAAAGGCTCTAGATTCTATTGATCAGACCGCATTTTATCCGGCAAAAGGAAAAGCAAGAATAAGAGCTATGATTGAAACTCGTCCTGACTGGTGTATTTCTAGACAAAGATCGTGGGGAGTTCCGTTGCCAATTTTTGTAAACAAAAAAACAAATGAACCTTTAAGAGATCCTCAGGTCGTGGAAAGTATAGCTAAGATTTATGAAAAAGAAGGTTCCGACTGTTGGTTTGATGACGATCCGCAAAGATTTTTAGGAAAAAAATATAAAAAAGAGGACTACATAAAATCAAGCGATATAGTTGAAGTTTGGTTTGATAGCGGTTCTACACATGCTTTTGTTTTAGAGAAGAGAAAAGATTTGAAGTGGCCAGCATCTATGTACCTTGAGGGATCTGATCAGCATCGGGGCTGGTTTCATTCGTCACTTCTAGAATCTTGTGGAACCAGAGGTCGAGCTCCTTTTGACAGCATTCTGTCCCATGGTTTTGTTGTTGATGGAAAAGGAATGAAAATGTCGAAATCTTCAGGAAATATTATTTCACCAGAAGAAATTTTAAAAAAATATGGCGCAGATATTCTAAGACTATGGGTTGCTTCTTCAGATTATGCTGAGGACCTAAGAATAGATCACTCTATATTGGAACAACATGCGGAGTCCTACAGAAAAATAAGGAATACCTTTAGATTTATATTGGGTAATTTAAAAGATAATTTTAGTTCAAAAGATTTTAAAAAAATCAATTATCAAGATTTTCCAGAGCTTGAAAAATTAATTTTACACAAAATCTTTATTCTAGATTCAGAAATTAAAAAAAATTCAAAAAGTTATAATTTTCACAAACTGCAAAAGGATCTTTTGAATTTTTGTGCTTTGGATTTATCTTCATTTTATTTTGATATAAGAAAAGATGTTTTATACTGTGATGATTTAAATTCAAAAACAAGAAAATCTTGTGTAGATTTGCTTAATATAATTTTAGAATGTTTAATAAAGTGGTATGCGCCAGTTCTTTCATTCACCACTGAAGAGATTAATGATTTAGCTCAAAAGCAAAGTAAAACAAGTATTCACGAAGAAAACTTTCCTCAAATACCCAACAATTGGAAAAATGAAGTTTTATTTAAAAAATGGGAAAAACTATTAGTTGTGAGACAACAAGTTAACATTGCAATAGAAGAAAAGAGATCAAGCAAAATAATTGGATCTAGTCTTGAGGCCGATGTTGAAATTGCTTTACCAAAATCTGAATTTGACCTTTTAAAAGAAATAGACTCAAAAGAACTATTTATCACGTCTAATGTGATTCATAATATTTCCAAAGAAAATGATATTTCTGTAACTGTAAAAAAAGCCAAAGGTACAAAATGTTCTAGATGTTGGAAGATTGTTAAAGAAGTTAAGGAAGGCAAATGTTCTAGATGTTATTCAATAAAATAAAATTAAAAAAATTTGATATTTATAGTTTTTTTTTAATACTTGTTATTTTTTGCTTAGACAGGTTTTCAAAAATATATGTTATAAAGTTAATAGAAGTAAATGAGAAAGAATTATTTCTTAATAATTTTTTAAACATTACTCTAAATTGGAACAGAGGAATAGGATTTGGTCTGTTGAGCTTTGATGCTACAACGATGTATCATCTAATATCCGCCTTAATTTTGTTAATAATCATATATTTAATCTACTTGATGGTTATGTCTGATAATATTGGAAAATTTATAATTGCACTCATAATAGGTGGGGCGGTTGGAAATTTGTTTGATAGACTAACTTATTTTGCGGTCCCAGACTTTATTGACTTTCATATTGAAAATTATCACTGGTTTACCTTTAATGTTGCTGATATTTCTATTTCTGTAGGAATTTTTCTTATGATAATTAAAGAGTTTTTTATTAAACAAAAATCATGAATTATTTAAAAAAATATTTTTTCTTTTTTTCAATTTTAATCATTCTCACCAGCTGTGGTGGTTGGGATAAATTTACAAAAACAATGAGCGGAGAGAAAGTAACCTCTACAGATGAATTTCTCATAAAAAAGAAAGATCCACTTGCATTACCACCCGAATACGAAACCCTTCCTATGCCCAAAACTAAAGAAAAAAAAGATACAAATTCAATCCAATCATCTCTTGGCTCTAAAAAAATGAAAAGCAGCTCACAAAATCCGAGTACTTTGGAAAAAGTGGTTTTGGAAGAATTGAGAAAAAATAACTAAAATGATATCAGGAAAAAAAGTTATTGATGAATTGAATCGAAAAAACCACAGTCTTTTCAAATCTTTTTTTCCAAACTCTCATTATAGTTTTGATTTTAAGAATATTAAAAAATTTAAAAAATTTGAAACAGTAATCGTCATAGGAATGGGAGGGTCTATTCTTGGAGCTAAAGCTATTTATTCTTTTTTTAAATATAAAATTAAAAAAAAATTTCTTTTCATAGATAATCTTGACCAGGCATTTTTGAACAAAATTAAGAGTCAATACAATCTTTCCAAAACTCTTTTTTTAGTTATATCAAAATCAGGCAACACAAATGAAACAATAATCAATTTAAGTTATTTCAAATCTTTTTTAAAAAAATCAAACACCATAATTATATCTGAAAATAAAAATAATTTTTTATGTAGTTTAGCACACAAAGAAGGGTTTAATTTTATTAAACATAATCCATTCATTGGAGGAAGATATTCCGTTTTTTCAGAAGTAGGAATGCTCCCAGCTTATTTAATGGGATTAAATCCTCATAGTTTTAAAAAGAATCTTCCTAAATTGTTAAATAATAGAAAGTTTATTTCAAATTCTGTTAGAAAGATTTTAAAATTGAATATCAAAAAATCTAAAACTTTAATTCTTTTTAACTATGTGCCTGAATTAAATGATTTTCTATTTTGGTGCCAGCAGCTTTTTGCAGAAAGTTTAGGAAAAAATAAAAAGGGATTCTTGCCAGTTATCTCTAATGCTCCAAAAGATCATCATAGTTTATTACAACTATATCTGGATGGACCAAAAGATAAAATTTTTTATGTTTTTAGCTCAACAAAAAAAAAGAATTTAAAAATAAATTCTAATTTTTTTGGAGAGAAGATGAAGTATTTAAATAAAAAAAACTATCAAGATATTAAAATATCACAGAAAGATGCTTTCATAGAAGTTTTGAAACAAAATAAAAATCCTTTTAAAGAAATAATCATTAAAAAATTTAACGAAGATACTCTTGGAAAATTGTTTTTATCATTTATTTTAGAAACAATAATTCTTGGTAAAAATATGAAAATAAACCCGTTTGATCAACCAGCCGTTGAAAAAGTTAAAATTTTAACGAAAAAATTTTTATCTTCAAAAAAGTTTTAGAAAAAAAATTTCTGAACGACCATAAACTCTATTTTCAATAATATTTAATTCATCAAATAAACTTTTGTTAGAATTCTTTTCTCTGTGCAGTATCAGAATATGTTTTTTACTTAGGATATTGTTTTTTTTTATTGTTTTTATAATTTCTATGTATTTTTCACTTGAGTAAGGAGGGTCTAAAAAGACTAGATCAATTTTTTTTTCTGGATTTGAATCTTTAAAAAATCCAAAGACATCTTGAGAATAGACACTTGTTTGTTTCTCAAGTTTAAAATTTTTAATATTTTTTTTTAAATTTTCTAAAGCATCTTTGTCATTTTCAACAAAAAAAACCCGTGAAGCTTCTCTAGATAAGCATTCTAAGCCAAAAGAGCCTGTACCAGCATATAGATCTATAATACAAGAACCCCTTATTTTAATATCAATGTTGTTTGAATGCTCCAGTATATTAAAAATATTTTCTCTTACGTTATCTTTCAAAGGTCTCGTCTTTAAATTTTTTGGAAAATAGAGTTTTTTGTTTTTGAATTTACCACTTATTACCCTCATTTTTTTATGGCTCTCCAGCCTATATCTTTTCTAAAAAATCCATCATTCCAATTTATTTTTTTTAGATTAAAAAGAGACTTGTCTCGAGCTTCAGCGAGATTCTTGCCTAATGATGTTATATTTAATACTCTTCCCCCGTTTGAAAATATTTTTTTATTTTTTTCATAAGTTCCTGCATGGAAAATTTGGCTACTTTTATTTTGTGTGATACTCGATAGATTTTTTATTTCACTATTCTTAATGTAGTTGCCAGGATAGCCATTTGAGCACAAAACAATGGTTATGGCATTATCTTTACTCCATTCAATTTTAAAATCATTCAACCCATCTTTAGTGGCACAATCTATAATTTCTAGTAGATCTGTTTTTAACCTCATCATAAGCACCTGACATTCTGGGTCTCCCATTCTAATATTATATTCAATTAAATAAGGCTCCCCTTTAGAAATCATTAACCCCGCATACAAGAATCCTCTATAAGGATGTCCTAAATTTTGCATTGCTTTCAATGTTGGATCTATAATTTTTTTTTTTATCTTTTCCTCAAGTTTATCAGTCAATAAACTTGATGGAGAATATGCTCCCATGCCTCCAGTGTTAGGGCCGACATCTCCTTCTCCAACTTTTTTATGATCTTGGGCTGATCCAAAAAATTTATAAGAATTTTTATCAACTATAGAGAAATAACTTAATTCTTCTCCCTCTAAAAATTCTTCTAGAATTACTTTTCTAGAGGATTTGTATTTTCCATCTAGAATTTCTTTGATTGTTTTCTTAGCTTCCTCAATAGATTCACAAATTGTTACGCCCTTTCCCGCAGCAAGACCATCAGCTTTTACCACTACAGGCAGTTGATTTTTAATCAAAAAATTGACCGCACTATCAAAACTATCAAAAGCTCCAAACTTTGCGGTAGGGATATTATTTTTTTTACAAAGATCTTTCATGAATATCTTGGAACCCTCTAACTGGGACGCAAATCTGTCAGGACCAAAAACTCTTATCTTTTTTTTACTTAAAAAGTCTACAATACCATCAACCAGCGGCTGTTCTGGGCCAACAATAACAATATCAATATTGTAACTTTTGATTGTCTTATAAACTTCATCAAAATCCAGGATATCTATATTAATATTTTCTGCTATATTTTTTGTACCAGCATTTCCAGGTATACAAACTAACTTTTCTATTCTTTTCGACTGCTTTAATTTATAGCAGATTGAATGTTCTCGCCCCCCACTTCCTATGATAGCTAAATTCATATATTATAGATATATTTATGAGGAAGTTAGCATGAACGGAATCAAAGCAAAACTTAAATTTCAACCAAATAATTTTGAAATTATTAAAGATGGAGATCATGTGGTCTGTGCTGTTTCTGGAAAAAATATACCCCTTAATGAACTTGTATATTGGAACGTTGAACTACAAGAAGCCTATTACTCGCCTAAAGAAGCCAAGATAAGATTTGAGCAAATTAAGTTGAAAAAATAATTACTTCCATCTTCCATGAGTCCATATCCACTGCTCTGGATTTCTTAGTATCATTTTCTCAATTATCTGGTTAATTTTTATTGTTATTGTTTTTTTATCATTTTCTGGACTATCCGTTTTGTTTATCTCAATTGGTTTTAAAACTTCCATTTTAAAAAAATTATTTTCATCTCTTTCCAAATATATTGGAATAATATCACAATTAAATTTTAGAGCTAACTGAGCTGGTAAAGTTGTTGTATGTGCTGGTTTATTAAAAAAAGGATACCTATCAGATTCACCAAGTCTTTGATCAACCATTAATGCTATACTATGTTTTTTTTTTACATACTCGATTACTTCTTTAGTTCCAGGTAAACCTTTTTTTATCTGATTTTTACAGATGTATTTTTTTCTGACAAAAACCATATAGGGATTTAGTAAAAAATTATTTAAAGGTCTGTAAATAGCAGCTAAATTTATATTATATTTATCTAGCTCCATAGCCATTAGCTCAAAGTTGGCGAAGTGACCAGAGACAAAAATAGCTGGTTTTTTAGATTTTACAACTTCATCAAGTATCTCTTTTCCAGATATATGTATGTGTGGATTTGAAAGTTTATTTAAACGAAATTTTTTTAAATAAATGTATTCTGAAAAAGTTGCACCATAGTTTTTCCACATAGATTCCATTATTCTTTCCATTTTAGATTCAGGAATATTTCCTAAGGCATTAATTATATTTTGTTTTATTAATTTTTTTGATCTAAAAAAAAGTCCTACCTTTAAAAAAAAATAAGAAGAAATTTTTCTTCCTAAATTTAATCCCGCAATCTTGATTATGATAAATATAAAATAAACAAATATAGCTTCGACTATGTATTTAAAAATTTTCATACTATGAATTCTTTAAGACTATTTTTGAAACTTTCTTCATCTTCGAATCTTAAGTCCACTTTAATACAATCAAATCTTTTTCTAATAAAAGAATTAATTCTTAGATGGTCTTTTTCCGTAGTGATTAATTTAGCTTTATACTTATTTTCTAATTTTTCTAAATTTTCAAGATCTTTTTCAGTATATTCATAATGATCTGGATAGTTTATTTCCTTTACCACATTTAAATGATTTTCTTTTAAGAAATCAAAAAAATTCTGAGGATTGCCTATACCCGCAAATGCTATTAATTTTTTATTCTTAAAATTTTCTATACTTTTGGAATAATATTTGTAGTAAAAAAACTTTAGTTTAGAGTTGTGTTTTTTCAGTTTTATTTCAAACTCTAGATCTTTCTTTCCATTTATCAAAATAATTTGACAATTCTTTAATGTATTAAGACTCTCTCTAAGTGGTCCAGCAGGAATAAGGTATCCGTTCCCTATTTTTTGTTTGTCATGAAAACAGATAATACTTAAATTTTTTTTTATACTTAAGTCTTGATATCCGTCATCTAATACAACAAAATTAAATTTTTTCTCTATGGCTTGATTAATTGCATCAATTCTTTTTGCTGATGTTAAGATTTTATTATATTTTTTTATTAGAGATATTTCGTCTGCATGATTTTTATAGTTTTTTTTTATTATTACCGGATTTTTATTAAATTCTTTTAAAATTTTACAAATTTTTAATGAAATAGGCGTTTTGCCAGTTCCGCCAATATATATATTTCCAACACATACTACAGGAATAGAAAACTTTTTTTCAGTTATAGTTAGTTTCCGTAGAAAAATGATCAGTTTATAAAGCAATGAAAAAGGAAATAAAAATATTGATAAAAGAGTATAATAATTTTGATCCCAAAATTTAGGCTTTAAAATTTTCATTTAATAAATTTATTATATTCGTTAATCACGTTATCAAAAATTTTATTACTATAAATATCTAATTTTTTTATTTGCTCACTATTAGATTGTAAATCTACTTTAAAATTCTTAACCAAACTATTTGCTAAACTCTCAGGACCTTTAATCTCTTCAGACAATCTAGATTCATCTAAATATTGATAAATTTCCTTAAAATTATAAACGTATGGTCCGTGATATATATAGCAACCCATTTTTACAGCATCTATAGGATTCTGTCCTCCGGTATCTTCAAATTTTTTTAATATGGATTTTCCAATAAATATTTGTTTAAAATATTTTAAATACTTCAAGACAGCTCCATAATAGTTAACTAAAACAATGTCGGCAGTATTATCAATAGAATCATTCTCATTCTTTATCTGAACTTTAAAACCAAAATCTTTTAATATTGAAAATATTTTCTCTATTCTATGAACATGTCTAGGTATTATAATGGTCAAAATTTCTTTTTCTGATTTTTTTATAATACTATGAACTTTGCCACAAAAATGTTCTTCATTTGCATGTGTACTTAGAGCACACCAGGTTTTTTTATTTACAATTGATTTAAACTGTTCGGTTTCGTCTGTATTATCTTTTATAACAGAACAAAACTTTATATTTCCAAAAAACTTTATATTCTGTGCACCCAAAATTTTTAAATAATCAACAGTGTTTTTACTTGAAGATATACAAAGAGAAAAAGATTTAAATATTTCACCAGATAGTTTTCCCAAAATATTCCATCTAAGAAAGCTTTTTTTAGTTATTCTAGCGTTTAACAATATAAAAGGAATTTTCTCTTTATTGATTTTTGAAATAAAATTTGGCCAGATTTCAGAATCTACAAATGAAATAATATCTGGCCTCCAATTTTTGAAAAAATTATTAATCAGAAATTTAAAATCATACGGCAGGAATTGGTGATAAACTCTATTGTTTGAGCCATATTTTTTTTTCAACTCATTAAAGGAACTCAAGGTTACTGTTGTAATGAGAAAATTATTTTTTATATTTTGTTTTAAATAAAAATCAATTATTGGCAGGATACTTTTGAATTCACCAATACTGGCCACATGAAACCAAAATAAAAATCCTTCTGGTCTTTTAAAATTACTAATAAAAATTTTTTCTTTATATTTTTTATCGTGTTCTTTTTTAATAAATCTACGAAAAAAAATTAGAAATATATATGGAATATAGAAAAGTATTATTAAAAAATTGTAAAAGATTTTTAGCATACTTAATGTACTATTTGTTTTCTATAAAGATTCTCATACTCCTTTGAGGTTTTTAGTAATTCGTTATGAGTCCCAGATTGAAGGACTTCCCCTTCCTTCATAACGATAATTTTATTTGCTTTATTTATAGTTGATAATCTGTGTGCTATAACCAAAGTTGTTCTGTTCTTTGTTAAATTAAATATTGCATTTTGAACTTTTTCTTCTGACTCAGCGTCTAACGAAGAAGTTGCTTCATCCAACAGAATTATTGGAGAGTCTTTTAATATAGCTCTTGCTATTGATATTCTTTGTTTCTGCCCACCAGACAGACGAACACCATTTTCACCAATTATAGTTTTGTATTTTTCAGGTAATTTTTCAATAAACTCATCTGCAGCCGCAAGCCTACAGGCCTCTTTTATTTGGCTATCCTTTGCATCTAATTTTGCATATTTAATATTGTTTTCAACACTGTCATCAAAAAGAATCACGTCTTGGCTTACTAAAGATATTTTATTCCTTAGTGATTTTAAAGAAACTTTATTTATTTCTTGGTCATCTAGAATTATTTTTCCGTTCTGAGGCTCATAAAACCTTGGTATTAAATTTAATATTGTGCTTTTGCCTGCACCACTGTGCCCAACAAGCGCAGTAATTTTTTCCCCTTGGATATCAATGTTTATATTTTTTACAGCTCTTTCCTTTCCAGTTTTATACTGAAAGCTTACGTTTTCGAATTTTATGTTAGATTTGTTAACCTTAAGTTTTGGAAGTCTGTCCTCATCTTTTATTTGAATTTCTCTATCTATTATTTTAAAAACTCTTTGAGCAGCAGCAGCTCCTTGATAAATCAGCATATTAACTGTGGCTAATGACCTTACCGGTTGATAAGCAAGCATCATAGCGGCAAGAAATGAAAAAAAGTTGTTTATACCAATTTCACCTTTGGAAATTAGAACTCCCGAATAGTAAATGAAACCTGCTATCATAAATCCTGTTAAAGTTTCCATGATAGGTGCGGCCCTAATTTGAACTTTTCCAATTTTAATTTGTGTATCAGTTAAATGTTTAATTGCTTCAGAACTTCTATTTTTTTCAAAATCTTCTCTTTGATAGATTTTTATTATTTTTGAACCTCTTAAAATTTCTGAGATTAGTGTAGTAAAATTTCCCGAAGAAATAACGCTTGCGGTAGCAGCTTTCCCCATTCTCTTTCCAAGAGATTTTGCAACTATAGCGGCCAAAGGCATCATGATCATAGAAAATATTGCCAGCTTCCAATTTTGATAGAACATTAAACAGATCAAAGTAATAAGAGTTAAGCTGTCTTTCATGATATTTAGAATCCCCGTACTCACCAGCTCTTGAACCATATTAACATCATATAAAAATGTAGATATATACTTTCCCGTATGCTTAGACTCTATTGTTTGAGAATCTGAGAGCAGAATATTGTCAGTCATTTTATTTTGAAGAGCTTGCTTTATTCTATTTCCTAGAACAATCACAATTAGTCTTGCAAAATATAAAGAGATACCTTTACCTGCAAAAGCAAAAAC
>Ga0208764_10001547_pt1 | contig 14712 bp, 11 predicted proteins | sample ETNtaG_18_FD_185762 | JGI IMG/M metagenome (GOLD analysis project Ga0208764, IMG submission 185762) | Marine microbial and viral communities from oxygen minimum zone, Eastern Pacific Ocean - ETNP201302SV91 (SPAdes) (version 2) | ecosystem: Environmental > Aquatic > Marine > Oceanic ... | reverse complement strand
AAGCAATAGAATGCCTAAAAGGAAACGGCCCAGATGACTTAATGGCAGTTACATTAGAACTAGGATCTAAGTTACTACTCCAGTCTGGGGCAGCAACTTCAAGGTCTGATGCTATTGACCTTCAAACTGAAATAATTAATACTGGTAGAGGATTAAAATCATTTGAGAATTCAGTAGAAACTCAAGGTGGGAGACTAGATAAGTTCGATTCAGAAAACAAACCAAAGCATGAGGCCTTTATATACCCTGAAAAACCAGGCATTATTACTAATATGAATACTGAATCTATAGGATGGTCCCTAGTTGAATTGGGTTGTGTAATGAAAAATAATAATGATACTCTGGATCACACAGCGGGCATGGAATTCTTACGAAAGACTGGTGATGAGGTCGAGCACAATGAGCCAATATGCCGTATTTTTTGTTCAAATGAGAAAAAACTTGATACAGTTTCCAGATCTTTGAGTTCAGCCATAATTATAGGTGAGGATCATCATGGGAATAATCCTATTATCTACTAGATCTATTCAGTGCGATGTACTTTGCATTTCTGCGTTGGTTCAGTGCCTTTTTTAAAGATCTCTTGTTCCACTGGACAAGCTGGCAGAGGTAATTTTTTTGTAACTGTACATATTTCCTTATCTTGAATCCCGCTAGGTTTTTCAAATTTCTGTATTGGAAGTTCCAGTGTGTCATGAGCAGCCTTCATGAATTTGGCCCATGCCGGTAACGCTGCCCGACTTCCATCTTGCCCAGGTCCAAGCGGTACCTTGAAATCATCTACCCCAAACCAACACCCTGCCGCTATCTGCGGAGTGAAACCTACAAACCAAGCATCGCTCCATCCTTGAGTGGTGCCAGTTTTCCCAGCAGCGGGTCTATTGAACTTATATTTCCACCTAGCACTTCCTCCCGTTCCTCTATCCATGACCGTTTGCATTAAACTTGTCATTAGGTAAGCGGTTTCTTCGCTCAATACCTCTTTGCGATCTGGGTAATATTCTTTAATAATATTTCCATATCTATCTTCTATCCTAGTGATCCCGAATGGTTTAGAATATACTCCTTGATTTGATAGTGCAGAATAGGCACTGACCATTTCAATTGGGAATACCTCTGAAGTGCCTAAGGCGATGGCATCGACTGCTCTAATATCTGTATTTATTCCCATCCGCTTTGCAGTTTGCTTTACCTGCTCTGCTGGCGCGATATCTTGTTGGACCATGCGAACAGAAATTAGATTCATGGATTTTCTTAGACCTTCTCGAAATGTAGTTAGGCCTCCAGTACTCCCATCATAGTTTTGTGGCTTCCATTTTACCCATGTACCATCCATGTTTTGGATATTTAGCACAACCGGCTGATTTAATAACTGCTCTGTGACAGAATAACCATTGTCCAATGCAGTTGTATACACAAATGGCTTAAACACCGATCCTGGTTGTCTACGAGCCTGTACTGCACGATTATATTGGTCGTGGTAATCTGGTCTACCACCAATCATTGCAAGTATCCCACCAGTGTTTGGATCAAGAGCAACAAATGCACATTGAACCAGTAATTTATCCCGGAGATCCTTATATAGTTTTCCTTCCCCAGATAACATCATTTTAATACTGTCTTCTTCATAGATGGTAAGGTAAGCCAAATTCTCAAATTCCTCTCGGTTCTTATATAATCGCTTATTTAAACGCTCCTGGTCATCTCTAACTGTATTCAAAACTGCATCCTCAGCAATGGACTGCAATCTTGAATCCAAAGTGGTATATATCTTTAATCCATCTCTATAAATATTGATGCCCAAAGCCGTGTCCTCTTTCTCAAGAGTTCTTCTAACATATTCAGTGAAATACGGCGCACTTCCCCTCTTTGGGACCTCAAGAACAGTCTCTAGCGTTCTTGCTCTATTTTCTTCGAATTCACCTCTGCTTATGTATCCCTGATCGCGCATTAATCTTAATACTGTATTTCTACGACGAATTGCCCTATCAGGATGATGAATAGGAGAATAACTTGCTGGTGCTGGCAAAAGACCAACCAGTATGGCAGATTCATCTATGGTTAGATACCTTGATTCCTTACCAAAAAAACGCTTCGTCGCAGCCTCAACACCATAAGTTCCATGCCCAAAGTGAACCGTATTGAGATACATCTCTAATATCTCATCTTTTGTATAGGTTCTCTCGATCTGGATGGCTGTGATCATCTCTTTTACTTTTCTAAGTATACTATCTTCAAAACCAACAGACTTATAAAGGTTACGGGCTAGTTGCTGAGTCAAGGTAGAAAAACCCTGACGATAACTTAATGATAATGTATTGATCATAACTGCCCTTGCAATACTTCTCATCGATAGGCCCCAGTGTTCAAAAAATCTACGATCCTCAGATGAGACAACTGCATATTGCATATGCTCAGGTATTTTATCTAACTCAATAAAAACCCTCTTTTGTACAAACAATTCATTTAAAACCTTACCATCTGATGAATAAATGCGAGTCACTAGGTCAGGATCATAATTCTCAAGTTGCTCTATTGAGGGTAGATTTTTAGAAAGGAATAATATAAGAAAAAGTACACCAAACATCCCTAGAACGATCAATAATGCACATCTATAGAAAATTTTCTTTATATCCATCTCAATTCCAATATCTATTATTTCAAAATAGAAATTTTGGCTTTTAAATGGAGATCAAGGCTAACATTATTCACCAAGTAGAAAAAAGGATCAATTTAATCTTCTTCTCTAGGACTGATCATGTCCTCTGGCTTCACAAAATGGTCGAATTCCTCTCCTGTCATATATCCCAATTCCTCTATGGCTTTACGGAGAGTGGTATTGTCTTTGTATGCCTTTTTTGCTACTTCAGATGCCTTATCATATCCAATATGGGGATTCAAAGCTGTAACCAACATAAGAGAATTATATAGATTATGATCAATGCGTTCCAAGTTAGGTTCAATTCCAACAATGGCATTTTTTCTGAATGAATCACATCCATCTGATAAAAGACGGATGGACTGCAATATATTATAAGCAATCACTGGTCTGTAAACATTTAATTCAAAGTTCCCCGAGGCACCAGCAAACGTAATGGTCGTATCATTACCCATAACCTGTGTACATAGCATGGTCATGGCCTCGCATTGAGTTGGGTTGACCTTGCCAGGCATTATTGAAGACCCAGGTTCATTTACAGGCAAATTAATTTCACCAATTCCACTCCTTGGGCCACTAGAAAGCCACCTGAGGTCATTGGCTATTTTGAATAAAGATCCAGCTACAACCTTAAGTGCACCTGATAGTTCCACAATGCTATCTTGGCCCCCTAATGCCTCAAATTTATTTTTAGCGGTGTGAAATTCTAAACCAGTTAAGGAAGAGATCTCCTTTGCAGCCGCTTCAGCAAAACCAACAATCGAGTTAATACCAGTACCAACCGCAGTACCACCCATTGCTAACTCTTGACAATGGCATAGACATTTTTCAAGACGAACAATACCATGTTCCAATGCTGAAACATATCCTGAAAACTCCTGCCCCAAACTTAGAGGGGTAGCATCTTGTAGATGAGTACGACCAAGTTTTATAATTGATTCAAATTCGATGGATTTGTCATTCAAAGCATCTTTGAGTTTTTTTATGGAAGGTATCAGTTCATTATGAACACTTTCAACTGCGGCAACATTAATTGCTGTAGGGAATGTATCATTCGTTGACTGGCTCATGTTCACATGATCATTGGGATGAACCGGCTCTTTACTTCCCATAACGCCACCAAGAATCTCTATCGCCCTATTCGCTATGACCTCATTGAAGTTCATATTGGTTTGAGTTCCACTGCCGGTTTGCCAAACTACCAGAGGAAAATGCTCATCAAGTTTTCCACTTATGACTTCATCTGCCGCTGAATGAATTGCCTGGAGAAGTTTATCATCCAAGTTCCCAAATCCATGGTTAACGGTTGCAGCAGCTTTTTTTATTATACCATATGCTCGTATGAATTCTCTTTGAAATTTCTCTCCACCTATCTTGAAATTATTAAGAGATCTCTGGGTTTGGGCACCATAGTATTTGTCTCTAGGTACCTCTACTTGCCCAATACTATCCCGTTCTGTGCGGGTATCCATGTCTATCCGACTGTCCAGGTATCTCCTGCATTGAGGAGGTCTTGGACACTACCGGCTCCTTTCTTTTCTTTAGCAAAATTGATCTGATCTACCATGTCCTGGTTATAAGTGGGCTTATCAATTGAATATATCACACCAATGGGTTCAGGAAGATCTGGATTTGAGGTCCAATTGGCAATGATATGAGCAAGGTCGAGATTTGTCTCATCATGGATAAGTACATCATCTACACTATTTTTTTCCATGTCGATCACGATTGCTTTAGATCCATCTAACTTGATGCCTTTTGTTTCTTTTGCAAATAACATTGGTGCACCATTTTTCAATTCAATCACGTTATCCATTTTTTCGGCACCTGTGTATGGCTCAAATGCACCATCATTGAAAATGTTACAATTTTGATATATCTCTATGTATGACCCACCATCGTGGTTGTAGGATCTTTCCATCATTTCAGCCATGTGTTTTTGCCACCTATCGATGGTACGAGCTACAAATGTTGCCTGTGCACCCAAGGCTAGAGAAGGTGGATTAAGAGGAATGTCGATTGATCCATAAGGTGATGCCTTAGTGAGTTTACCTACTTCAGATGTAGGTGAATACTGGCCCTTTGTCAGGCCATAGATCCTATTGTTGAACATCAGGATATTGATGTCCATATTCCTTCTAAGTGCATGCATGAAATGGTTACCACCAATGGAAAGTCCATCTCCATCTCCTGTAATTACCCAAACAGAAAGATCAGGGTTAGCGATCTTTACTCCTGTGGCCAGCGCTGGCGCACGACCATGGATGGAATGGAATCCATAAGTATTCATGTAATACGGAAATCTACTTGAACAACCAATTCCAGAAACAAATACAAAATCTTCACGCTTTCTACCAAAAGTTGGCATTTGCTTTTGTGCTTGCGCGAGGATGGCATAATCTCCACATCCTGGGCACCAACGTACTGCCTGATCTGAAACAAAATCTTTTTTTGTCAACTCGGGGGTTGTTGCTACTTCGCTCATTCTATTTTATCCTAGTGTTTCTTTAACTTTTTCAACAATGGTTGCAGCGCCAATGGGTCTTCCTCTAACAAGATTCAAACCTTTGGCATCAACAAGATACTCTGATCTTATCAACCTTAGAAATTGCCCTAAATTTATTTCAGGGATCAAAATATGCTTAAAGTTTATCAATATCTCACCAAGGTCCTTTGGAAGCGGAGATATCCATCTGACATGCACATGGGACACCTTTAGCCCTTCTTCTTGCAACGTTTCACTTGCCGATCTAGAAGCACCGTATGTCCCACCCCAACTTAAAAGAAGCAGGTCTCCGTGACCATCTCCAAATACCTCTGTTGGAGGGATGTCATTTTGAATTCTATTAACCTTTTCCTGTCTCAGCATGACCATTCTATGGTGATTCTCAGGGTCATAACTGACATGCCCAGTATTCTCTGCTGTCTCAATACCTCCTACTCTATGTTCAAGTTTCGCAGTACCAGGGATGGCCCAAGGACGCGCCAATGTTTTCTCATCTCTTAGATAGGGTAGAAAATCCCCATCAGCATTTGGTTTATCAGCAAATTTTACATCAATGGATTCTAATTCATCTAGATCAGGTATGTTCCAAGGTTCAGAACCATTTGCTAGATAGCCATCGGTTAGAAGCATTACTGGAGTCATATGAGTTACTGCAGCCTTGCAAGCCTCATAGGCCGCAAAAAAACAATCACCAGGTGTAGCCGCAGCAATAACAGGCATGGGTGCCTCGCCATTTCGTCCGTAAAGAGCCTGATTTAGATCTGATTGCTCAGTCTTGGTTGGAAGACCCGTACTGGGCCCTCCTCTTTGTACATTTATTACCACAAGAGGCAACTCGGTCATGACTGCTAGACCAAGTGCTTCACCTTTGAGGGCAATACCTGGTCCTGAAGTAGTCGTGACCGCCAAACTGCCTGAATAAGAGGCACCAATTGCAGATGTCACACCTGCGATCTCATCCTCCGCTTGAAAGGTCTTTACGCCAAAATGTTTCCATGATGATAAGGTATGAAGTATGTCACTCGCAGGAGTTATGGGATAACTCCCCAAAAACAGACCAAGACCTGCTTTTTCAGATGCAGCTAGAAGCCCTAATGATGTAGCCAAATTCCCATTTATATTGCGATAGGTTCCTGGAGGAAGTTCTGCCTTCTCTACTTTGTATCTTGTTGTAAATATCTCAGTGGTATCAGCATAATTATACCCCGCATGCATTGAGGCTGTATTTGCCTCAATAATTGCATCCTTACCAGCAAATTTTTTCTTGAGCCATGCCTCTGTAGCATCCATTGGTCTATCATACATGTAAAATAATACCCCAAGAGCAAAAAAATTCTTTGTCCGCAAAACTAACTTACCTGTAAGGTCCATTCCCTCACATGCTGCTGTCACCATCTTATTCATCTCAATCGGAATCACAGTAAAATAATCATCAAGAGAGCCATCTTCAATAGGGTTGGTCTCATAACCGGCAAAATTCAGGTTCTTTTTTGAAAAGGCATCTGTGTTAATGATCATGGTGCCACCAGGGATGAGATCCTTTTGGTGTACCTTCAATGCTGCAGGGTTCATGGCCACCAAGACATCAGGTTTGTCTCCAGGGGTGTGGATGTCTTTTGAGGAGAATTTTAGTTGGAAAGCACTCACGCCAGCAAGGGATCCGGCAGGGGCTCTAATTTCTGCTGGAAAATCTGGTAGAGTACTAAGGTCATTCCCAACAATTGCGGTTGTCTCTGTAAATCGACCCCCAGTTAACTGCATTCCATCACCAGAATCACCCGCAAAACGTATTACTGCTTCATCGATTGTTTTAAAAGTTTTTCCCATTGTTCCTATTCTTCTATATACTAAGTCTTATTTATCAAATAAATATGAGTGCACTGTTGTAGGTCTCTTATTACCATAAAATTTGGCTATTCAATTTAGGAAGGCACTTCGTATTCGAAAAACAAATTAATTCCCCTTTATTGTATAATTTTTTTTTAACATTCCCGACCATGAGAAACCGATAAACAAATCATTCAGAATGAGTAATAACAAAAATCATCCTATTGGCATGCGACTACGCTATGCAGTGGATAACTTCATGTCTAAAGGAAGTTCATCTATTTTTCTTGCACTGCTTGCCTTATTTCTTGTTGGATTTTTGATCATGGTAGTGGTACGTGGTATCGCAAATTCATTTTTGCCTGATGAGACCCTTAGCAGTTGGGCAGAAATACCCTGGCGAGTCTATGTCGCTGTGATGGAAGGCTCGGCTGCCGAAACAGATGGTGACAGTAACTGGGCTGCAAAATTGACATCGATACTGGCAGTAATGGTGGGTCTAATACTCTTTTCTAGCATGGTTGCATTTATCACTAGTGTCTTTGAGGCAAAACTTGGTGAGTTAAGACGCGGACGTAGCCTTGTACTGGAGGAAGACCATACACTTATTCTGGGCTTTGGCGATAGGATCCTTGAGGTTATTCGTGAACTTATTGAGGCAAATGAATCAGAACCTGATGCCTCCATTGTAATACTGGCTGAGAATGATAAGGAAGAGATGGATAATCTCATAAGAGATAATATATCTGATTTTGCAACGACCAGGGTAATCACCAGGTCTGGCGTGGTCACAAATATAAACAACTTAAAAAAAGTCATGGCTAAAAATGCCAAATCCATAATTATCATGAACAGCGCTGCAAGTTGGAGGCCTGAAAAAGAAAAAAATCTCGCTGATGCTCTAGTATTGAAATCCATAATGTCGATCATTGCAGTATGCGATGGCGATACTCACCCCCCAATTGTAAGTGAAATTCATTCAGACCGTGATCGTGATCTAGCAGAAAATATATCCAGTGGAACGGTAAAGGCCTTGAATGAAGTTAGTGTACTATCTAGGATGATCGCTCAATTGGCACTAAGTCGTAATGGTCTTTCAGTGGTCTATGGTGACATGGTGGGATTTGATGGAAATGAATTCTATTTCTATCAGCCTGATGAGGGATGGGGTGGAGAATTGACATTTGGAGATAGCCTGAATAGGTTTAAGAGTAGCACCCCCATGGGAATACACAACTCAAAAGGCGAGATCATCTTGAATCCTCCCAAAGAGACTCCTTTGAGCGATGAGGATGAACTCATTGTCTTTGCTGAGGATGACTCCACCATCTTTTATTTTAAGGAACCCGTGTTTGAACCAACTTTAAAAGATATACCCTCTACCACTGTCCAACCAAGATCCCACAGAGTAGCCCTTCTTAATTGGACAACAAAAACAGCGATCATATTGGAGAAACTTTGCAGTTATCTCCCAGATGGCTCTGAATTATGCACATATGTATCTACTAAAATTCCAGAAATGGATGTTTGCAAGGCATCCTTGAATGAGGTTTATCCAGGCATCAATATAATAATGCAAGAAATGGACCTAAATGATCTTGGGCGACTTGATGAGATGGAACCTCAAGATTTTGATAGCATACTAATCCTATCGCCCGGTGGAAATACCATTGAGGAAATGGATGCAAATGTCATATCCATGTTGATTCGAATCAGACAGATCCTAATATCGAAAAACCAAGTTCAAAATAATAAGGATACAGTAGTAAAATGGCCGAAACTGATAACGGAAGTAATGGACAGTGAAAATATAGACATAATTTTGAATAGCGGTGTTAAAGACTTCATGGTCTCAAATCAATTTGTTTCACAAATAATGGCACAGGTATCGGAAGAGCCAATGGCCTTGGATGTTTATGATGACCTATTCCAGTCAGAGGGTAGTGAATTATACATAAAACCAGCATCTTATTATTTTGATTTCAATGATAATGAATCAATTACCATCCCTTATGGAGAGTGTGTCCAAGCAGCTAGACTTCGAAATGAGGTAATATTAGGCGTTCAAATTCATACCGATCAAAATAATAAAGAAAACATGTTTGGCATTGCATTGATCCCAAATAAGGATGACGAATTCACTTTGTCAACCAACGATGGCTTGATCGCATTGGCAGAAGACGAGACATAAACTCAAGCAAAAAAAAATTACCATGAATGATAGAGATAAAATAAGACTCACGACCCTGAGCCACGGCTCAGGTTGAGCCTGCAAGATAGGTCCTGAGGATCTAGCCCAGGTACTGGGTGATCTTAAGATTAAAACACATCCATCCGTCATCCTAGATCATGAAGGCTCTGATGATGCCGCGGTGGTGCGTCTGAGTAGCGGGAAATTGATCGTGCAAACTGTGGACTTTTTTACGCCAATCGTTGATGACCCTTATCAGTTTGGTCAAATCGCTGCAGCAAACTCATTATCAGATATTTATGCAATGGGAGCAAAACCACTATTTGCACTTAACATAGTTGGATATCCAATTAATGATCTACCTAAAAACATTCTGACTGAAATATTACAAGGTGGCGCAGATAAAGCAGAAGAGGCTGGCATTCCAATAGTTGGTGGACATTCAGTGGATGACAAAGAGCCCAAATACGGCCTTGTTGTAACTGGCGAAATTGAAGAAGATAAGATCTGGAAAAATTCTGGTGCGAATGTTGGAGATGCACTGGTCTTGACAAAGCCTCTAGGTACAGGAATCATAGCAACAGCAATAAAAAAAGGAAACATCTTGCAAAGGGACATAGAAACAGCAGTTGAGTCAATGGCCAGATTGAATAGGGAATCTGCTAACACCCTTAAAAAATATAACGTCAATGCTGTAACAGATGTAAGTGGATTTGGGCTACTCGGGCACCTAAAGGAAATGTGTGATAATAGCGGTGTATCATCAGAGATTAATTTCAATGATCTTGAGTTCCTTCCTTCTACCTTTGAACTAGCAATGGAAGGCATAATCCCTGGAGGAACAAAAAGAAACTTGGATTATTTAAGGGAATTTGTCTCGTTTAATGACCATCTAGATCAAACTCAACAATTACTTGCCGCAGACGCTCAAACATCTGGGGGGCTCCTTATCTCAATTCCAGTTGATGAGGCACGGTCATTTATCAAAGACCTAAATGGAGAACCCACTATCGTTGGACAAATAATTGAAAAGCAGCCGTACCTTATAAAAGTAAATTAAAATAAATACGACAAAATTTGTCGTATTTATTTATTGTATCATTCCATCCACGTAATCTAATTTCCATCTGGGATTAGTTAATCATGTTAAAGATAAGTCGTAAAGTTGAATATGCCCTGATTGCATTGCGTCATTTTCAGAGTCAAGATCGGGACAAACTCACATCCGCCAAAAAACTGGCAACCACATATGGAGTTCCTCAGGAGCTCTTAGCAAAGGTATTGCAAAGACTAGCAAAAAATGACATCATTCATGCCGTAAAGGGCCCTAGTGGTGGTTATCGCTTATCAATCGACCCAGAAACCATTAAGATGACCGAATTTTTTGAGATCATGGAAGGCCCCATGGGTATCATGGATTGTTATTTTGATTCAGGTTGTGACCAAATGGATGGCTGTACCATACGTAGGCCAATCAATCGTATCAATGATTCAATTCGGGATATGTTCAATAACATGACACTCGCAGAGGTAACACACTCATGAGTTTAGAAAAAAAAATAATCGAGGTATTAAAGTCATGCCATGACCCCGAAATACCATTGGATCTCTGGAGTCTAGGCTTGATCTACGATATTAACATGTCTGATAAAAAAGATTCTGGACATGATATTAACATAACAATGTCACTCACCACTCCTGGATGTAGCATGGGGCAACAGATGGCAGATGACATAAAAGAAAAAGTCTCAAAATTAGAGGAAGTGAACCAAGTCCATGTGGCGATAACATTTGACCCTCCTTGGAATCCAGACTTGATGACCGATGAGGCTAGAGAGAAACTTGGTTTTGGGTCAGTAAGTCGATCAACTAAAACACAGAAAATTGACATGGAGTGGGAATAAATGAGTAGTTCAATACAAGATAAATCACTGGAACAGAGACAAGATGAGTTTCAAAATGCAACGATAACCGCAACTAAATCTGCAGTAAAGCGTCTTAGGGCAGTCATGGACTCAGATGGGAAAAATAATCATTTTTTGCGTATGTCTGTCGAGGGTGGGGGTTGTTCAGGAATGACATATAAAATGGACTTCGAAGATGAAAAAGGCGAGTATGATAAAGAATTTAGATCAAACGGACTAACCATAGTGTGTGATCTAAAGAGTTGGCTTTATCTAAAGGATGTTGAGATAGACTATTCAGATGACTTGTTAAATGGTGGATTCCAGATAAAGAATCCAAATGCAGAACGTACCTGCGGCTGCGGTACGAGTTTTTCTGCTTAATCCCCTTTATAATAAATCAATTAATATAATATAATGTCTAATGAACAGAAGATAATTGACTCAAATCTTGAAAAGGATTACGAATATGGATTTGTAACTGATATTGAATCTGAGACCATACCCCCTGGTCTTAATGAGGATGTGATAAAAACGATTTCAAGGAAAAAGAATGAACCCGAGTGGCTATTGGACTGGCGTTTGAAATCGTATCGTCATTGGCTTAAAAAAGAAGATCCAAATTGGGCAAACATTCAATATCCTGACATAGACTACCAAGCCATAAGTTATTTCTCAGCACCAAAGAAAAAAGAACTATCTAGTTTGGATGAGGTTGACCCAGAGTTATTGGAAACGTATAACAAACTAGGGATTCCTCTTGAGGAACAAAAAATGCTATCTGGCGTTGCAGTTGATGCTGTATTTGACAGTGTTTCGATCGCCACAACATTCAAAAAAGAATTAAAGAAGGCAGGAGTAATATTTTGCAGTTTTTCGGAGGCTGTTCAGGAACATCCTGATATTGTCAAAAAATATTTGGGAACAGTAGTCCCATTCACCGATAATTACTTTGCAACTTTGAACTCTGCTGTTTTTACAGATGGCTCCTTCGTTTATGTCCCAAAAGGTGTGAAGTGTCCCATGGAACTTTCGACTTATTTTAGGATCAACGAGGCTAATACAGGACAATTTGAGAGGACACTGATCATTGCTGATGAAGGCAGCCAAGTCAGTTACCTCGAAGGTTGTACTGCACCAATGAGAGATGAGAATCAGTTGCATGCCGCAGTGGTAGAACTGGTGGCTCATAAAAACGCTACCATAAAATATTCTACGGTACAGAATTGGTATCCTGGCCATCCTAAGACGGGACAAGGCGGCATTTATAATTTTGTTACGAAACGAGGAACCTGCCTAGGAGAGAATTCAAGGATATCTTGGACTCAAGTAGAAACAGGATCTGCCGTTACCTGGAAATACCCGTCATGTATCCTGAAAGGGGATGGCTCAGTTGGAGAATTTTATTCAGTAGCCGTGACAAATAATCATCAACAGGCTGATACAGGCACTAAAATGATCCATCTAGGCAAAAATACCAAGAGCACCATTATTTCCAAAGGCATCTCTGCAGGAAAAGGCCAGCAGACATATAGAGGAGAAGTGAAAATAATGAAAGGTGCTGAGCGTGCTAGAAATTTCTCACAATGTGATTCCATCTTGATCGGTGATACTTGTGGAGCACATACCTTCCCCTATATTGATGTAAGAAATCCATCAGCAAAAATGGAACATGAGGCTACCACATCAAACATTGGAGAAGATCAATTGTTCTACTGTAATCAGAGAGGCATTTCTTCAGAAGATGCTGTATCAATGATCGTTAATGGATTTTGCAAAGAGGTGTTCAATGAATTGCCCATGGAGTTTGCTGTTGAGGCAACAAAACTCATGGAGGTCACTTTAGAAGGTAGCGTAGGATAACATGGGAAATAAAAAATGCTAAACATAAAAAACCTCCATGCTGGAGTTGAGGACAAGGAAATACTGAAAGGGTTAGATCTTTCCATAAAGCCAGGCGAGATGCATGCAGTAATGGGACGCAACGGATCAGGAAAAAGTACACTATCCAATGTGATCACTGGTAAGGATGGATACAACATATCGAAAGGTGATATTCAATATAATAATGAATCAATCATTGAATGGGCACCCGAGAAAAGGGCTCTGGCAGGAATATTCATGTCATTCCAATATCCAGTTATAATGCCTGGAGTGAATAATACCTATTTTCTAAAGGCTGCATTGAATGCAAAACGCAAGAATTTTGGGAAAAAAGAATTGGACGCTGCTGAATTTTTAAAAATAGTGAAGAACAAGTTAAATGAATTAGACATGGATACATCCTATTTGCAGCGCGCGGTCAACGAAGGTTTTTCTGGGGGTGAAAAAAAACGCAATGAGATACTGCAAATGCTTACACTTGAACCTGAACTTGTGATCATGGATGAAACGGATTCTGGGTTGGATATTGATGCACTGAAGATCATTGCAAATGGGGTTAATAAATTTCGTGACCCTGAACGATCATTTCTTGTCATAACGCACTACCAACGTCTATTGAAGTATATTGAGCCAGATGTGGTTCATGTATTGATCGATGGGAAGATCGTTAGATCAGGTGACAAGGAACTGGCATTGGAGTTAGAGGAAAAAGGATATCAATGGCTCGAAAAATGATGCCTGACTATTTGCAAACAGAGTTTGAAAAAATACTTGGTCGAGAATATTTCTCAAAAGAGGTACATCCCATAAGAAAAAAGGCCTATGACAACCTCCTTCGAAAAGGTCTTCCAAATAAGAAATGTGAAGACTGGAGATTCACAGATCTATCAGCCATCAAATCAGGTGACTTTCGGATATCAGAGATCGAGGATGGCCCTAAAAAAGATATTCGGATATCAGATCATGGACTTGAATCATTGGATACAATTGTCATCTACAACGGCCATTTCCAAAAAAACATGTCATCAGTTCCAAAGGGGGTCACACTTCTATCACACATAGATTACATGAATAATAATGGCTGGTCTGTAGAACAACCAGAAATGACATCTTTTGACCTTTTGAATTCAGCCTTCATGGACAGTGGAATCTGTTTAGTGATCAAAGAGAAAACCAATATAGAAACACCTTTAAGAATACTATTCATATGTTCTGGAAATGAGAATATAATGATAACTCCAAGAATTCATCTTGACCTTGGAGAATCAAGTTCATTGACCCTCGTAGAACAACATGAAGGGAACTGTGAGGAATACTTTTATAATGGATCGATGATAGTCAATATTGAAGAGGATGCAAGCCTTGATCATGTTAGAATTCAGAATAATTCAAAAAAAATGATCAATATGTGTAATCTCCACGTACAACAAAATTCAAGATCAAATTATTCATTTAGCCAATTTGCATTTGGTGGAATGCTCGCTAGGATCAACCTCAACGCGAACTTGATCGGCGAGGGCATTTATTGTTCTCTGAATGGATTAAGTCTATCAAATGACAAGCAGCATTCAGACGCGCATGTCATAACCAATCACCATGGTACTCACTCTACGAGTTCTCAAAATTTTAAATCCATATTGAAAGATAGATCCTCAGGTGTATTCAATGGACGTGCGATCGTACATGAAGGGGCAGAAAAAACTGACTCTAGTCAATCAAACAAGAACCTATTACTATCTCA
>Ga0208764_10001546_pt1 | contig 14722 bp, 15 predicted proteins | sample ETNtaG_18_FD_185762 | JGI IMG/M metagenome (GOLD analysis project Ga0208764, IMG submission 185762) | Marine microbial and viral communities from oxygen minimum zone, Eastern Pacific Ocean - ETNP201302SV91 (SPAdes) (version 2) | ecosystem: Environmental > Aquatic > Marine > Oceanic ... | reverse complement strand
CAGGGCCGGCAGGATCGTCACCGGTCTGAGGTTCGCAAATAGTTTCAGTCCTGCACGAAGGGATAGAAGGCCTGTTTCCGGCCGTTGCTCCCTGGGCAGGGCATCAAAGCGAGGGCTACCAATTGCTGCAAGGAGCACCGCATCACTGGCTCGACATGCCTCCAGGGTGCTGGCTGGCAGCGGCGATCCGCTTGCGTCGATGGCAACACCACCTATGGGGTGTTGCTCGAAATTCAGCTTGAAACCGTGTAGTTCGCCTGCTGCATCAAGTAACAACTTTGCTACAGCAGTGATTTCAGGACCGATACCATCACCAGGCAGCAGAACGATGCGGTGCTGGCGCATGTGGAGGACTCCCAAATGGCTTGTGCCTCCTATGAGGTTACTGAGGTGTATCTCTTGTCAGCTTCCTCAACATTTTGGCCATCTCCGGTAATTTGCTGAAGGTTGCGGAACAGCGCAACCAGAGGCGATTTGGAATCGCGGGATAGCCGCTGACAACTTCCCCCGCTTCAACTTCGCCATGAATACCGCTCTTCGAGCTAGCGATGGCACGATCGCCGATTACAGCTCGATTAGCGACTCCAACCTGACCAGCGAGGATTACACCGTCACCCAGGCGAGCACCGCCGGCAATCCCCACCTGTGAGGCAAGGGCACATCCTTTGCCTGTAACCACCCCGTGGCCAATTTGCACAAGGTTGTCAATTTTGGTACCAGCGCCGATGCGAGTCTCACCAACCGATGGACGGTCGATGGTCGACCCGCAGCCCACTTCTACACCGTCTTCAAGAACCACCAAACCTGTTTGAGGCATCTTTCTCCATCCATTGGCGGTAGGTACGAAACCGAAACCCTCTGATCCCACAACGGCATTGGAGTGCACAACGCAGTTCAGACCTAGCCTGGAACCAGGCTGAAGAACAGCATTGGCGTGAAGTTCATTAGCTTCACCCACCACCACATCTTCGTAAATCACTACGCCTGGATGAACCACGCTATAGGCACCAATACGGCTGCCATCACCGATGACGACGTGCGCACCGATTGAGATCCCTTGGCCAAGATGCACTTGATCTCCGATCACAGCTGTGGGGTGAACGCCTGCCTTGGGCCGCGAGCGTGGATGCAATTGTTCCAAGGCTTCAGCGAATGCCAGGCGAGGATCTCGCAACACCGCAAAGGCCAGCCCTCTTTGTTCAGCAATGACACGTAGATCATCCTGAGGTGGAATCAATACGGCCCCAACCTTGCTGTGGCTTAGCTGTGTGGTTAGTGCATTGCCCTGTTCCAGAAAACTGAGCTGATTGGCCTTTGCTTGATCGAGAGATGCGCCGCTAAGCAGTTCAGGATCTTCAGCTAGCTGGTGGTCCTGCAGCCCAGCGCTTCCTTGTTGGAGGGAGGCGATCAACTGGCTGAAGCGCATGTCAAATCACTTTTCGGCGGATCGTAGGCGTGATGTGTTGTTGATGTTCACTCAAGTCACGCGTTGCGGAGAACCAACACGTCCCTATGCACCACAACCGGTGAACGATTCGTGCTCATTTGGGTCTCAATGGCCTCGCGCAGTTCTTTGCTGCTCAAGGAACACAAGCCTCGAGCGAGCTCGTTACCTTCGGGATTAATGAGTCTTACCGGCTGGTTGGCTTCAAAGTTTCCTTCCACCTCTTTAACCCCCACCAAGAGGAGGGAGGCGCCACGATGTTGAAGGGCATCGCAGGCGCCTTCATCCAGCTGAAGGGTCCCTAAGGGCTTCAGGGCATGGGCCAGCCAGCTCTTGCGATTGCCGAGAGGTTGAGGGTGAGGATGAAACACCGTGCCGCTCCGTCTTCCTTGCAGCAACCCATCAAGTACTTGAGGATCGCGGCCATCAGCAAGAAGAACGGTGATGCCACTTGCGGTAGCGATGCGAGCTGCCGCAAGTTTTGTAGTCATACCCCCAGTGCCCCAGGGACCTCCCTCCCCGGCCGCGACTTCCAGGGCAGTCAGTTCATGGGGATGGTAAACATCTGAGATCGGTTCGGCAGAGGCATTAATGCGGGGGTCTGAGGAATAAAGGCGATCCACGTCGGTGAGCATGATGAGCTGATCAGCCCCCACTGCGGTTGCAACGAGAGCTGAAAGGGTGTCGTTGTCGCCGTAACGCAATTCTTCCGGAGAGAGGGCGTCGTTCTCATTCACCACCGGCAGCACGCCCCAGTCGAGCAGTTGCTTCAAGGTGCTTGAAGCATTGCGATAACGGTGCCTCGAGCCAAGATCTGAGCGGGTGAGCAATACCTGAGCCACGGTGTGGCCCCTTCGGCTCATGGCAGCCTCATAGAGAGCCATGAGTTGTCCTTGACCGATAGCCGCCGTCGCTTGGAGAGCCACCACATCGACCGGCCGTTGGCTTAGCCCTAGACGATTGCAACCCAGACCTACGGCGCCACTTGTTACGAGGACAACATGATCCCCCCGCTTGAGGCTTGCTGAAAGGCAGGCGCTGTAGCTCTCAATCACTTCGGCGGTGGATTGCTTCTCATTGCCTCTCAGCAGGCTGGTTCCCACCTTCACCACCCACAGACTCATGTCTGTGGGGCCCCTAGCCATGCGGCAAGTTTTTGTTCGAGACGCTGAACTCGGTTGTTGTTGCAGGGGTAGCCATCGGCGCGTAGTGGTCGAACTAGAACGGTATAGAGATCAAGACGGTTTCCGGCTAGCACGTCAGTGAAGATTCGATCTCCCACAATGGCGATCTCTGTAGGTTTGCACTGGAGCTGATTGAGTACCTTTCGCAGTCGGGCTCTGCGAGGTTTCGCTGCACTGCAGGTGAAGGTGAGATCTAGTTGCTCAGCTACCGAACCGATACGTTTTCGAGAGGGATTGTTGCTGAAGAGGTGAAGTAATAGATGGCGTTGGGCTTCCTTAACCCAGCTTGTAACGGATAGCGGTAGTTCAATCTCACGCCCGGGCAGCAAGGTGCGATCAACGTCAAGGATCAGGGCCTGCAGGCCCTGATCCAGCAAGTGCTGGATCGGCAGATGGGGGAGGGTCAGGCCGGGTTCCCAGTTTGGCTGAAGCCAGTGTTGGCTCATCAGATCTACAGCTCCCTATCTTCGAGCTCGACTTCAATACGTGGCTGGATTTGATCGAATTCCTCTCCTTCTACAAGCTTTGCTTGACCGTCGGTCATGCGAGCCACAACGAAAAAGGGATCCAGAGGGATATAAAGGCCATACTCCTGCTCTTGGACCATAAAACTAACGAGCAATTCGTATGTCTCGGAGTCGTCATCGGTTTCCTCATCTTCCAATTCCTCTGGATCGGGTTCGTCTAGTTCACCGTTCACAGTGAGTGTTACGGCTGAGCGAACAAGAGTGAGGTCGTGTTCTTGCAGCACGACATCGGCCACTGAAAGGATTGGTTCACTGCTGGCAATCGTTTCGATCAGTTCAGGATCGTTGCCTTCGATGAGGCGGAAGAGGGAGACGGGGGTGTCGACCGGTGTGAGTAGGGCGTAATCCTTGTCATCAAGGGGAATGAGTTGCTCGAGAAAACAGAGCAGATCCCGCCCTTCATCATCTCTTACTAGAACCGTTGGCACCTCGCCATTGATGTTTGGACCCGGGGCAGTCATTAGAGCTGAGGTTGATTTGCTCAGGATCCACTATCGCTGTTCGCCTGGCTCACTGGATGGGCCGCCACGTGGACCGGTTTCAGTTCGGGACCTTCTCGCAACCACTGCTCGAGCAGAAGTGCTGCCGCAGCGCTATCAAGCTGGCCACTGCGATCGCCTTGCAAGTTGTAGCGTTCAGCAGCAGCCCAACTACTGCTGTGTTCATTGACCAAAGCGAGAGGCAGCTTGAGAGCTCTCGCCAAGCGTTGTCCATAACGCTCATAGTGTCGTGCTTGATCTGTGGGCAGACCTTTGGCATCGAGCGGCAAACCCACGACCAGACCTTCCACTTTGCGACTAGTGCAGTGGCGCTGCAATGTTTTTAGGTCTCGGTCGAAGCTTTTTCTCTGCAGAGGTGGTAGAGGACTCACCGTGATGCCCAGTGGATCGCAGCCTGCTAGGCCGATGCGTCTTTTCCCCAAATCCAGACTAAGAATGGATTTGGGGCTGGGTTTTGTTGCCGTCATTCACGTCGGCCCAGGCTTGGAGTAGGGAGGGGTGGTTGCTGTGGTTGCAGTCGCCCCAGCATCGATTGCAGTGGTCGAGCTCCAAGAAGCAACTTGCTGCTTACCTGGCGACGCCAAAGACTGCGACCAAGCAGCAACTCTTCTCCCGCACGCTTCCATCTCAGTTGTTCGAGAAGAGTATTGAGCGGCTCGTCTTCGCTGGTGGTGATCAGTCGGAATGTTTTGGACATGCTCGTAAGGTCAGCCAAAACTTTTGGCAGAGCTTGTGACAGTCGAGGGTCCCAGCCGACATCGCGAATGAGTTCAAGCACTGTTTCTGAGTTTGTTCCAGGATGGCTGACCAGACCTGCAATGGCCGTAATCGTTGCGCCGCCCTGGGTAAGCAGCACGCCACTGCCCGTTTGGTTTTGGTCAAGTAGGTCGATCCATTGTCGATCGACGATCTGACGGAGATGGCCAGAGCCTCCGGCTTTTTCCAGTGGCCAAAGCAAGGAGGCTGTTCGACGGCTCAACTGTTGCCAGCTGAGCTCATCAGGCCAAGTTGGTATCGCCTCGGCCATCAGTGAGGGTGGTGTCCAACACTGGAAGAGCTTGAGAGGTTGAAAGCCGAGCACTCGGGCTAGTGCCAGCTGATCGGTGTCATTGACGGGGCAGCGCAAGATCCAGCTCTGTGCCCGCTTACTGCCTTGCTGGATGGCATTTTTCAAAAGGTCACGGCTCACGCTTTGCTTGCTGCAGTGCCGCGGCGACGTTATTAACTCCGGTGAGGTCACTGACCAGCAGGTACCACGTCGGTTGTAGGGCCTAATCACAACGAGGCCGACCAGATTTTTCTGCTCAAGAGCAACTAGGCAACTTGGCTGCCTAGTTGGCAGCAAGCTTGGAAGTTGTTGTTCAGCTCTTGCCAGCCAACCGCGCCAAAGCATGGTCTCTAGCCAGTGCATCCGACCAGCGTGATCGCTGGCATTCAGCATGGGGAAGTGGCTCGCTCTGAGGGACATCACCTGAAGGGGGCTGCTGGATGCCTCGATCACGCCTCGACCAATGCCTTCAGTTGAATCTTATCCAGCTTGACCGTGTCTTCCATTGTGGTCAATTGGGTCGGACCAAGACCAAAGGCGTGCGTTCATTGGCATTACCGGCTGGGTTCGGACGCAGAGCTTTCTTGAGAAGGGTTTCATCGCAACCATCACTAGAGGCCAGGACCTTGACCCGGCCCAGATCATTGACATCAACGATGGCAACGCCAACTCCCAACTCAGCGGCTGCTTGTCTGCAGAGCTTTGTTGGCGCGAGGGGCCCAAGCACGATCGTTTGATCGTATGGAGGAGTGGTTCCTGTGATGTCATCAATTAGACGTGCCTGTTCGCCAGCAAGTCGATAGAAGCCTCCTTTGATTCCTAGCGTTTTCAGAATTAGGCCAACGATCCATGCCAGTAGCACTCTGGTTGGCCCTACCAGATTAATTAAGCTCTGTAGCCCACAAGCAGTAGCAAGACTGCTTGTGGGATGAAAGGCTCGGCAAAGGAACCGGGCGAGCCATCCAGGGTTGACTGTGCTGGGGTGGTGATAGCGCCCTTGCATGATCGCCACCGGGGTTTCCCCGATCGTGAGGACATCTCCGGGGCGTAGATGCGGCTTGGCGTAGTCACGCAAGATCTCAACGGTGTTATCGAGGGTGCCAAGCAAATGGGTTTTCAGAGGCAACACCTCACAGCAATCGCCAGCTTGAAAGCTGACTTCAGAGGGTTGGAGGGGTTCAGGCTGATGGAGTGGCACCAGGACACCTTGACGACGATTCAGCCGACCAAAGGGGCCGTAGTTCACCCAGTTCACATCTACCCAAATGCTGTCAGCACTGGTTTTCAAATCGCTGCTTTTACTGTTCTGCAGGTGCAGGTTCACCTGCACCCTCGTGCTTTTGTGGCCTTTGACAATGTAGGCCGCCCAGTAACCATCATCGCGAGCCTTTTCATCTGGATGATGTGGTGTGATCTTTGTGCTCAACTTGACTTCACTTAGATCGGCTTTGCCAAGCAGAACAGGGTTAATTTGCAACTCAGGCACCATCACTTCCATGCGCGGATGGGGGTTGCTGATCTCCAGCCAGATTTCTACATCAAGATCAGAGTTGTTTTGCTTGACCTTGAAGTCGAGCGCCTTGAGGCTCAGAGGGGAGGCGGGCCTCAGACGATGCCTCAGCTCGAGCCAAAACACACCAAGACCCAGCAGTAGGAGCAGCTCAAGCAGGCAAGTCATTGGAGCAGCCGGCTTACTAGACCGGGGGACCTGGCGCGCAGCGTAAAGGGTAGTTGATGCTGATAGCAGTACTTTAGCGCCTTATTCTTTCACCATGAAGCTGTTGTATTCATTGAAGCTGTCGATTTTAAGTGAATCAATTGGTTTACTTAGGCCTGTAGCAGTACTGATTGCATCATTGATTTCATCGAGTGAAACTTGGCCTTCTTGATCGAGTAGCACCTCACCTTGACCATCGATCACCACCACTTGAGGGATGCGTCCATGCCAGTAATAAGACTCATCTTGGGGATCGTTGCTTGTTCGTCCTTGAAACTCGTCTGTGGTCAATGGGATCAGATCAATGGAATCTCTCCATATCAATTTAATTGTTGACACCACAGGCGAGAAAGCCTTGCTGACGGCGCTGTCATCGAGATAAAACACGATCACACTTGTGCGCTTCTCTCTAAGGGCTTCGGGAAGATTTGTTGCTTGCCCGTAACCCAATGAACCATCACCCGCATAGATCGGAAAGATGTTGCCGTCGTAGGCATCGTCATCTCGGATGGCTTGGACTGGGGGCACCATCAGAAGAATGGCCAGACCCAAGCTCAGGAGTGCTTTGAGCAGATGGGTCATGGGCAGTACACGGAGATGTTTAATGCTCATTTTGGCGCTTGAGTGCCTCGAAAGTGTGGGAGTTAGCCACCTCTCAGGCTGCGTCCCATTCCCTGAGCGATTCCTCGTCCAACCAGACCAATAGCACGGCCTAATACCTGAGTAAGCACGACCACCATGAGATCACCAATGCGTTTGATCAGGGATTGCATTGAGGGTGCCAGAGCATCGCGGGCTTCGAGCAATAGAGCAACTTGCTGCTGCCACCAACCAAGTTGGCTGAGTTCTTCATCACGAGGTTCGGTCAGCAGTAATGGCTCGATAATGCCGTCTCGCAACCTGTAGAGGAGTCGTTTGCTTTCGTAGAGCTGGATTGGTCTTTGAATCCAGTTTTGCCAACGGGCCTGAGTATTGAGTTGATTACGCAATCGCTCGAGTTCTCGTGTGGAGATCAAGTGCTGGTTAAGTAGGAATCGGCGTAGTTCGGGCCACTCACCACAGGTTCCGAGAACTTCGGCACTGATTATTTCAGCGGTTCGTACGAGCCAGTTACCCACCAACATTTCGAGTTGCAGTAAGGCACGAGGGGCATCTGCCGGCAGCAGCTGCCCCTCAACAAGCACGGGTCTGTCGAGCAGCAATGGAGCCAGCATTCTCTGGGGATCTGGAAGTTCTTGATCAATTCCCTTGAGATTGGCAGTGGCAAGCAATTGATCTGCCACTGGTTTGAGTTCACCACCTCGAGGAAGTCTGACGTAATTACCTGCCATGGATCGCAGGGCTTGTTCACGTAGTTCAGATTCGAGCGTCAGCCAGGAGTCATTGAGTGGGGTCTCGGTACTGTTGGCTTGACGCAGCCTTTTCATCACTTGATCCAATTGGTTCAAAAGGGCCAGGAGTAGATCACGACGTCGCTCGGGATTGAGGCTTTCAATCGCTAGCAGGCTGCCTGTTGAATTGCTGAGTCCTCTTTCTACGGAATCGCTAAGCCGCTGACGAATCGCTCCCCATACCGCCACTGCGTTGCGTTCACTAAGGCAGATAACCGTTCCAGCAGCTTCTGCTGAGATCTGTCTTGAAGCATCGAAATCGAAATTGATGCGTGCCTTTTGGGCTGGCCGGTTTTGGGGGAAAGGGTTGCGTAATCCCACTTGCAGCGGGCCCCAAATCCAGAACAAAAAATCTCTTGCACTGCGGAGTTCCCGCTGGCGCCCTTCCATCAAAAGACGAGACAGTTCATTTTTGGGCGGTGGGTTGAGGAATGCTTCGATCAACCTCAGATCGTTGTCGATCTGCTGGAGACCACTCACCAAAAGCCACTGACCAAGCCCCATCGTTGCTTGGGGAATGCTGTCTGGGGAGACGGGGGCAGCATTGAGTCTCACAACTCTTCCACCGCCACAAAGGGTGGTGATGGCAGCCTGCAATGTGACCAGATCGGGGTCTTGAAGCAGGCCTGGACAATCGAGGCTCAACAACTCGTTTGCATTGAAGCGAAGCTGGGCCGGAAGGATCAGCATTACTGGAGCAGGTTGCCAATGCTCCTGAAGTCTTTTGAGTTCCAGTTGCAATGTGCTGAGAGTTTCGAGACTCTCCACCGACAAGATCACTAGGACTGGATGACGGCTCAGCTGGTCCGTCCGCAGAATGACATCCAGGTTTGGGTTTGCACTGCTGAGCTGCAACGCTAAGGATTCACCGAGTAGATCGGGAGCCAACAACAGGATCTGAGTGGATGTGCTGTCCGCCAAATTCACCACGGCACAAGGCTTATGCCATCAAGGTAACGAGCGTTAGGCAAATCCTCCAGTCCGTTGAGATCTTGATGTTTTTAGTTCTGGTTCTTACATGCTGGCCGACCGCTGAGTTGAAGGGTGTAGGAGTGAATGCAGTAACCAGTTTTGGCCTCGATTTGATCGAGCAAATCCTCAGGGAGTTCTATATCAAGGTCTGTGATGTTGCCGGTCTCTATGCAGGTGAGGTGGCTATGAGGATCGCTTCGGTAGCTGTATAGGCGACCATTGGCTCGATCGAGACATTCGATCAGTCCTGCTGATTGAAGTGCCTCCAGGTTCTGATAGACGGATGTGTGACCGATGGACCGACCACAGGCGTTGAGCTTTTGAAAGATATCGCGAGCACTGAGATGAGTGGCTTCGCTCCAGAGGAGATCCAGCACCATGCGCCGCTGACGGCTTAGTCGCATCCCGAGCAGCCGGCAGCGTTCGAAGGCTCCCTGCAATCCATCTTCATCCCGCCCACCACTTGAGCCGCTGATCTTGGGAGCGGTGTGCGTCACAACTGAAGTGATAATGAATTCAATTTACGGCTCCAGCAAGGTCAATTCATAGTCCAAGGTCCTCATGCCATCAGTGGTTGGCTACTTGGTGGGTCCTGCAGTCGGCCATCGCCAATAGCTCGGATTGCTTCATTTAGATCCACCTTGCCGTCGTAGAGAGCTCTTCCCACAATCACCCCACTCACTCCATAGGGTTCAAGAGCAAGCAGACTAAGTAGATCGGCCATGCAACCCACACCTCCGGAGGCGATTACTGGAACGCTGCTGGCGTTTGCCATTGCACGTAGTGACTCTAGGTTCGGCCCTTCAAGAGTTCCATCGGTTGCAATGTCTGTGCTGATGATTGCAGCGATGCCGGCAGCATTGAAATCGGCGGCTAAGTCTGTTGCATTCACCTCGCTTTGGCTAATCCATCCTCGCGTTGCCACCTTGCCGTTTTTGGCATCGATGCCGACGATAATCCGACCGGGATTCCTTTGGGCAAGCTGTTTCACTAGCTGGGGTTGCTCTATTGCCACGGTGCCAAGGATGACTTGTTCAAGGCCATAGGCGAGAAGTTCTTCAGCTCGTTCGAGAGTGCGCACACCACCCCCGAGCTGGACAGGAATATTGAGAGCAGAGGTAATAGCTCGCACACAGGAATCGTTGACCGGCTCACCAGATTTGGCGCCATCGAGATCCACCAGGTGTAGGCGTGTTGCCCCCTGCTTCTGCCAGCTCAGGGCTTGAGCAACGGGGTCCTCGCTGAAGCGAGTCACCTTCTCGTAGTCCCCCTGGTGAAGTCGCACGCAAGCGCTGTCCAGTAGGTCGATGGCTGGGATGATATCCATGATTGGCAAAGAACGTTGCCTTAGACCTCCATCCTGCAGGGCGAAGGGCCTTCAGTTGCTGATCGAACGCGCTTCAATATGCGCGTTTGATGATTCAGCTGTTTTGAAGATTCTGATCATGGGGGGAACCCGATTTGTCGGCAAGCCTCTAGTTACTCGACTTCAGGCCCAAGGCCATGCGCTCACGTTGTTCACTCGTGGCCGCCATTCTTTGCCAGATGGTGTGGAACATCTCAGTGGTGATCGAACCACCACTGAGGGGCTGAGTCGTCTTCAAGGCCGAAGCTTCGATGTCATCGTCGACAGCTCAGGGCGCAAGCTTGAAGACAGTCAAAGGGTGGTGGCCTGTACAGGAGAGCCAAAGCATCGTTTCCTCTATGTCAGTTCCGCTGGCGTCTATGCGGATTCCGAACAGTGGCCACTGAATGAGGAGAGCGCAACCGACCCGAACAGTCGTCATGCCGGCAAGGCTCAGACCGAATCATGGCTGCTTCAGCAAGGAATTCCCTTTACCAGTTTCCGACCTACTTATATCTATGGTCCTGGTAATTACAACCCAATTGAACGTTGGTTTTTCGATCGTATCGTCCATAATCGACCGGTTCCTTTGCCACGAGATGGCACCACCATCACCCAATTGGGGCATGTTGTTGATCTGGCTGATGCCATGGTTCGTTCCCTTGAGGTGGAGACAGCGACGAATCGCATTTACAACTGTTCCAGCAAGCGTGGTATCACCTTCAGGGGCTTGATTGCAGCGGCAGCAAGGGCTTGTGGCAAAGATCCAAATACCGTTGAGCTTCGTTCTTTTGATCCTTCAGGCCTGAATCCCAAAGCTCGTAAGGCCTTCCCGCTGAGGCTGAGTCATTTCCTTACCGATATCACCAGGGTGGAGCGGGAATTGGCCTGGCAGCCACGCTTTGACCTTGAGACTGGCCTCGAAGATAGCTACTGCAACGACTACTCCTTGAAGCCAACGGCTGAACCAGATTTCAGTGCCGATCATTCCTTGATCGGGGTTTGATGTATGCCAACGCAGAGCTAAGCGCCAGGAACAGAGATGGCCAGAACAACCACCAGCCCAGGTGCTGCATATTGAGGCAAAAGTTGTGGCTTCCCCAACTAGGCGGCCACAACAACAGCAGCATGCTTAGGAATTGAAGGATCGTCTTTGCTTTACCTCCCCAAGAAGCAGGAGCACCAGATGAGGCTTGAGCACGCCAACCAGAAATCAGTAGTTCCCTGGCCAGCAGTAGCCAGATCGACCAAACAGGCAAGACCTCGTTGCTGGCCAGCCAGATCATCGGTGCTGCTAGAAGAAGCTTGTCAGCAAGCGGGTCCAGGCGAGCGCCCCAGCTACTACCACCACCTGCTCTGCGGGCTAGCCAGCCATCAGCGGCGTCGCTAAGCCCTGCCAGCAGCAACAACACCCATGCCAGAGCAGGCTGACCCAATTGAAGCAACAACACCAAGGGGAGGCCTGCGGCGGAACGCCCCACGGTTAGAGCATTTGCCGATCTTCTCAGTGTTGATGGTGAACCGAGGCGGGATGGTGCACTCACAGGCTCAGAATGAATGAACTTGCATGTGATTCATGGTGCTCCAGCAGACGGTGAAGGATGTCATGTCAACGCCTGTGCTCAGTGTCGTGCCAGCCACATCTCTGCAGGAGGCTGTACAACTGCTGACTGATCACCACATCAGTGGCCTGCCAGTCGTCAACGACGATGGAACGCTTGTGGGGGAACTCACTGAGCAAGATCTGATGGTGCGCGAGAGCGGCGTTGATGCTGGTCCCTATGTGTTACTGCTCGACAGTGTTATCTACTTGCGGAACCCCCTTAACTGGGATAAGCAAGTTCACCAGGTGCTTGGTACCAGCGTCAACGACTTGATGCGCAGCGACACCCATACCTGCAATGAAGCACTGCCATTACCAAGGGCAGCCGCCATGCTTCATGACCGCAGTACGCAGCGCTTATTTGTAATCAACGATCAGCGCAAACTTGTTGGGGTGATTACCCGGGGTGATGTTGTTCGAGCTTTATCAATGCAGGGTGACTAGTGCCTATCGAAGCTCGCGAATATGCACTAGCCAATCTTGAGGCGTAGGGAATGGAACACGATTCAAATTGGCAAGGCCTTATCGGTAGAGGCCTGCCATGAAAACGATTGATTTAACTGTTAATTGATCAGTCCTACCTCTGATGCAGACAGCGGTGGTGGAGGTAATACCGGCAGTGGTGGGGCTCCGATCAGTGGTGGAGGCTCGATTTCAGCTGGATTTTGATGGATCGGGTCTCTTCGTTGATGGATCTCCTGGGCTGTAGGCAGGACCTCGCCTTCCCGAAGCAGCAAAGGTGGTGGCAGATCAGGGGGAAGCAGGGTGTTGCCCCATTCCAGATCCGTTCTCAAGGGATCCTTATCTTTAAGATTCAAGGGTGAATCCAACTTTTCGGGCGTTTCGAGCAATACCAGTGGATCTGCCGTAATCGGCGGTTCCCGTAGAGGAGCTCGATCACTATTACGAGCCAGCAAAGTGCGTTGGCTATCGCTGGGAATGGTAGTGCCGGGCTTGGGCGCCCAGATCATCCTGGCGATGGGCTCCACACCTTGCTCTATCAAGCGATTCAGTCCAGCCAGGGCCCGGTCGAACAGTCTTACGCCCGGCCATTGTTGGCAATTAACTCCATTGCAGTCTTGCGCCCCATCAATCCTGGGGCTGAGAGAGGCTGCCAAGGTGCCCTGAAGCTGGAAGCGACGTTCACTGAGCCTCAGGAGATAGGGAACATGCACAAAGCTTGTGACACCACCGCTGATCCAATTGGCGTCATCCTCTGTGAAGCCCTTGACGCCTGGAATGATCAAACGACTCTTGGAGGCATGGTCTGGCATGTAAGCCGCCACAAGGCCACGGCTGCGGGCTAAATCCTTGCTCTGTTCAAGGGTTAACCCATCTCTGCTCATTAATACCTCCATACGCCCGTCTTGTCGCAGGCCCATGATCATCCTGATGCGAGGAAGGTAGTAGCGGATCCGCTGGCCCATGCTGATGCTGTATGCGCCCTTGTAGCGAGGAGGAGGCGCTTCCAGATCGTTGTAAATGCTGTGTAGGCCTCCGATAAAGGTGTCGTAGGTGGAGGCACGATTGGCTGTTAGTTCTCCGTAACCGAAGTCAACTCTGCCGTTGTAGCGAATGCCTATGTAGGCGCGTTGGATGGAGGCAGCGCGGTTACGACTACTCCAGACGCGTTGACCCAGCTTGAGATCTCCAAGGGGAACTGTGATCTCTTGGCCGCCAATGTCGACATGCCGCTCGTACATCGGACCAGAGACAAATGCCAGTGAAGAGGAGTCCTGGAAAGCGTCCTGTTCTCTATCCCAGCCTTCAAGAAGGCCGAACTTCACTTTACGTGGGTCAAAATCGAGTGCGTAGACCTCATCGTTTGGTCGATAGCGAAAGGGAGCATGTACTTGTCTCTTAATGCTCTCTGGGGCGACTTGACTTGGGTTGAAGCGTTCGGGTGCTTTCGGGGCCAGAGCCACAAGACCCGCAAAAACAGTGAGCGGCAACCCAATCACAAGTAAGCGTTTGGATAGCTGAGATCTCCTACGCTGAGGCCGCCGTCGCCGCCTTGGCGGGGAGGCTGTGCGGCCAGCACGTCTAAGTGGGGCTGCCTTTGCTTTGGTTGTAGCTGTTTTCGTTCGGGGCAAGTGAAAAATGGCTACCTTCACCATCAGCAAATTCAGCTAAAGCTCACTGCATCAATGGCTTCCCGTCAACTCCCTAGATGAAGGAAGTCGTTGGTGAATGGCTTCTTACTCAAAAATGAAACAGGCAAAGACATTCGAGCTTCGAACCTTTCTCTGCCAGAATTTATTACCTTCTCATGATTCCAAAAGGTCTTTCTGTGCTGAATTTTGATCCATTTCAAGCCTTTTCATAGTCAATGCTTGTTAGCCGTATTTTTGCTGCATCCGTTATCTATTCCTAGCCACATCAATATTGCTTAGGGAAGAATTTGGCCTGGCTGGCTTTGTCATGTCATCGAAACGCGATCAATCTGTTTGGCCTAGTTATGCCGTCAGATACTGTCTTATTCAAAGGTTATGGTTGTGTTAGGAAACCATCTGCAACTCTTGCAAGCGCTTAAGGCTTACAAAAGGAAATAGCAAAACGCTCTTCAGGGCTGTTGATCGCAATCTAAGATGACCTTTCCAGTCGTAGCTTCTAGATGACTCTTTTTCTGATTAGTGCCCTGGTTGGATCCGTTCTGGCAATGATTTTGATCGTTCGTCGCCTTGAACAGAAATAAGCTGTTGCTTGTCTCTCCTCTGAAGTTCTTGCTCAGACTGGTCTTACAACCTTTCTTGTCGTGGTGGTGTGGATAAGAATCGTCCGCAGTCCTATGGCAGCCTTAGGTTAGATGGGCTTTTCAGTTCGTGTATAGGCGATTGATGGGCGGCATGAGTTTAAAGAGAAGGCTCTCCGTTGTTGCCTTGATTGTCATGGCGACTCCGTCTCCCCTTCAGGCAATGGCTTTGAGGGTTGGAGTGAGTGGTTCGCCACCATTTGTGGATAAGAGGGCTGGTGTATATGAGGGAATTAGTG
>Ga0208764_10001542_pt1 | contig 14736 bp, 13 predicted proteins | sample ETNtaG_18_FD_185762 | JGI IMG/M metagenome (GOLD analysis project Ga0208764, IMG submission 185762) | Marine microbial and viral communities from oxygen minimum zone, Eastern Pacific Ocean - ETNP201302SV91 (SPAdes) (version 2) | ecosystem: Environmental > Aquatic > Marine > Oceanic ... | reverse complement strand
GCCTTGCGAATGGAGAACCAGTCGGAGCTTCTGGGCTACGCCAAGTCTATGAGAACGTACTTCAACTCCGTGGAGCAGCAGGCAAACGACAAGTCCCCAATGATCCTAAAGTGGCTTACACCCATGTGTATGGTGCGCCTGGCATAAGTGGAGTAACCATTCTTAGTAGGTAGTTAATCTCACTAGGCAGTTACATTAACCCAATCAATTATCTCAGTTCCGACAGGGTCTAATTGGCATGGCGCGCAGTAGCTCCGAATCAAATTAGTTCTTTGAAGATTTCCATTCAAACCGTCCTCCCATACCCATGCCCTTTAAGATCACTGCCTTTGAAGGCTCAATGGACATAAAGCCAGTTCCTGGAGAGTCTGATGGGCCACCGGGTGCAAATGCATTCAGATCATAGTCAAACACACCATCCCAGAGGCGTTCTTTGGTCTCAAGGTCTGTGAAGATTTCTGCTTTCCCCCAGATGATTAAACTATCAAAATTTGTTTCTGGGCTTACCTGCCAATGACATGAAACGAGAGGAGATGATTTAATATTTTTTGCTTTTACCGAATCCTCCCCCACCATGGTCCACAGTGTTTCTGCCTCCCAACAAGGATGAACTGGTGTCACATATGGGGTTCCGGAAGAACTGACAGTTGCGATATGCGCCCATTCACCGAGTTTTTTTGATGCTTCAATAATTTCCCCAAGATCCATGCACAAACAATAGCCACAATTTAAGACTTTGCCTAAAGGGTTAGCTTTTTATAACAAATTCTCCATTGGGCTTGAAGAACATGTCTTTACCAACGAATTCTTCTTCAAGTATCGTTTCAATAAGTGACAAATCTACTGAAGATGTAAGTGCTCGTCTTCCATCAGTCATTACTGCAGTAATTAATGCTTTCTCTGGACCTTCTCTCCCATGCATGACTGTGTATGCTTCTAGAACTGAATCCCCAGATGGGCTTTCGTCCACTGCTCTAGTTGGATGTGTGTCAATTTCATTTTGGAGATCTTCGCGGCGGAAATCTATTTCAGGCGGTTCATTTCCATAGACTGCACACGCATGTTTCGTCGCATAACCACCATTTGCGTGGACAAAACCCGCTTTCCCAGTAGCTCTCACTGCATCAACGGTGCTTGCAATCGCATGAATAACGTAGCTGTTCATTGGCCCACCAAAAAATGACAACCCTCCTGTTGTGGTTACTTCACGATCTGGAGAGATTCCGAGTTCTTGCATAGTTATTTGCACAACTGATGGGAAGCAAGAGTAGAGATCCATTGGCCCTATTTCATCAATGGTTATTCCAGCCAACTCTAGACAGCGGTTTCCGGTAATCCGTATAGCAGGTGACTCGTAGAAATTATCTCGCTCTGAAAAGAAGTACGAAGCATGCCCATCCGTAGCTGCGTGTGGAAATACCCATCGGTCGGTGGATATTCCCAAAGCTTTCGCTTTCCCAACCGAACAGATAATGATCGCTCCACCAAAATCAACAAATGAGTTTGCATTCATCGCTTTCGTATATGGATACCCGATCATACGGTTTGAGGGATTTGCTTCCATTATCTCCCCTGATGACATAGGTGTTTGGACCCAGGCGTACGGGTTTTCTGCCGCCACTTGGTTCATCCCTGACCATAATGAAGAGATCCTCTGACGATGTTCACTGTGAGTTTCTTTCCTACTAGCACGGATAGCTGATTCGAACAATGCATACACCTGCGTAGGCATAAGAAATCCATTATCTCGTTCATGTTGAGAAGACATTGAAACATTTTCACCAAATTTTTTTGCTGGTTTGAGATCCGTTCCTGTCTTTTTGAGATCCTGCCCTATTTTTCGTAACTTGTTTTTACTGTAAACGGCTTCTCCCCCTACGACCACAGCAACTTCCATTTCACCTGCAGCTATTTTTTCACACGAATCACTCACGCTAGCTTGAGGCATATTCCCACCCATAGCGCTTAAGAAAGTTTTTGCATTAGGTGAACCAACTGAATCAGCGATTAACCGGCCAGGGTCGGGGTAGCTCCACATCCCTCCTATAACCAACATGCGGTCAATGCAATTCAGCAATTTAATGGCATTCGCATCATCTGCAGCAAGCCGCAACGCCTGCTCCATGAGTAGGTATTGCTCTTGCGCTTCGGACACCTCAGACAATTGCTGCTTATGCTGTCCTACCCCAACAATGATTGGCGTGCGGTCATCTAGAGTCATCTCATCCAACCAAATCGTGAACGAAATGGACAAGATCCATGCCACCAGAGATAAGCATGGTATCTACCACTGACTCCTCCCACATTGATAATTCATCTTTAATCTTGCTCGGAGGCCCGATCAAAGAAATAGCTTCTACCATTTCTGTTGGCACAGAAGCTATGGCATCTTTCTTGTTACCTTCGAGATACAGTTCCTGAATTTTCTCGCATTCCTCTTCAAATCCCATCCGAGCGAAAACGTCATAATGGAAATTCTGACCTTTCGCGCCCATCCCACCGGCATACAAGGCAATCATAGGTCTCAGCAGGTCTGCGCATGAATCAACATCTTCTCCAGGGATCACAGTTACTGTGCAAGCAACTTCAAAGTCGCCCCACCCATGGCGACCTGCAGCATCAAATCCTGCCTGTAAAGCATTCTTGTAGAACTCATTATCTTTAGGAGCAAAAAACAAAGGAAGCCAGCCATCACAAATTTCCGCTGACAAAGCAACATTTTTGGGACCTTCCGCAGCTAAATAAATTGGGATCTCATTTCGAAGAGGATGAACTGTTGATTTCAGGGGCTTTCCAAGCCCAGTGCCTTCTGGAAAAGGCATTGAATAATGCTTTCCGGAGAACTCCACTGGTTCTTTACGGGCAACAATTGAACGAACTATCTCTACGAATTCTCGTGTTCGTTCAAGCGGACGCGGATACGGCTCTCCATACCATCCTTCAACGACTTGAGGCCCAGAAGCACCCAAACCAAGGATGAACCTTCCTCCGCTTAAGTGATCCATCGTGATCGCTGCCATTGCCGTCGCTGCAGGAGTTCGAGCTGACATCTGCATGATTGCTGTCCCAAGTTTCACATTTTTCGTATTTGCCCCCCACCATGCTAAAGGACTAAGAGCATCAGAACCATAGGCTTCTGCTGTCCATATGTGTTCAAATCCAAGCTTGTCACATTCCGCGATAACATTCTCAACACCTTCTGGTGGGCCCGCACTCCAATAACCTGTGTTATAACCGAGTTTCATAACTACCTCCTAGTATCCAATAGCAAATATAGCTGCGACAATTGATCTTAAAGCTTTCTTAGACTATCAAGGTCCACGATAGGCAAAACAATTTTATTCCTGCTAAACCATCATTAACGAGGAGAATCCCATGTCCACTACCACTGACGCATATTCCGAAATTGCCATGCTCGTCCATAAATATGCGGATGCAGTCGTGCACAGAAATGGGGAGCAATGGTCATCAACATGGTCCGATGATGCGACCTGGGACCTTGGGGGAGGCAGACTCGTGGAAGGTCTCGATGCGATCAAACAACTTTGGTATGGAGCAATGAAAGGGTTTGAAGCAACTGTTCAAACCGTTCTAAACGGCGATGTTGACGTTGACCCCTCAGGAAATACTGCAAGTGGACGGTGGTATATTCAGGAACAAGTTGTGCGCTCAAATGGTGATCGGGGAATTCTCCTTGCGCATTACGACGACGAATACGTTCACACATCTGAGGGTTGGAAATTCAGCCGACGATTCTTACAACCACATTATTCAGGACCTTACGACCTATCAGGAGAGTTCCAATGTTCAGCAGAGAAACTGCGTGAACGAAACGTAGAAGGAGTAGATGTATGAAAGTAGATGGCGGATTAGGAATGGGATCTACAAGCATTGCTGATATTGCACGTGAAGCAAAATCGCAAGAAGAACGAGGATATGACGGTATCTGGACAGCTGAAACCAGTCATGACCCGTTTCTTCCGTTAACCATTGCAGCAGAACACACAGAAGAAATTGAACTTGGAACTTCTATCGCAGTTGCTTTCGCTAGAAACCCTATGATTCTCGCAAACATTGGTTGGGATCTACAAGCAATGAGTAAGGGGAGGTTTAATCTCGGGTTAGGAAGCCAAATTAAACCCCATATCACCAAACGTTTTAGTATGGAATGGTCTAAACCTGCTGCTCGCATGCGAGAGATGATCTCAGCAACTCGAGCGATATGGGATTCATGGTTAACCGGAGAAAGACTAAACTTTCGTGGTGATTTTTATACCCACACTCTAATGACTCCATTCTTTGCCCCAAACAAAGAAGATTTAGGAGAATTTGGCCCACCAAAAGTTTACTTAGCTGCAGTGGGTGAACTCATGACACAAGTCGCTGGGGAAGTTTGTGATGGGATTATCTGTCATGGTTTTACCACAGAAAAATACCTACGCGAAGTTACTATCCCCAACATTGCTAAAGGACGAGAAAAAGCTGGGAAATCTCTTGATGATTTCTCTATCTCTGGACCATTCTTTGTCGTGACTGGACAGAATGAAGAGCAAATGCAACAAGCCGCATCTGCTACTCGCCAACAAATTGCTTTCTACGGCTCAACCCCTGCTTACCGTGGAGTACTTGAATTACATGGTTGGGGAGGACTTCAGGAAGAACTTAACCAACTCTCAAAACAAGGAGATTGGGTGAAAATGGGCACACTCATTGACGATGAAATCTTAAATACTTTTGCTGTCGTTGGTGAACCCAACAAAATTGCTCCCGAACTTGGAAAAAGATTTGGCGATGTAATTGATCGATTAAGTTTCTATGCGCCGGGACAATCCGAACCTGAACAATGGCGGCAAGTCATGGAAGATTTAAAAAGTATCTAACCTTGCATAGTTGTCAGATTGCTTTCACATAATGATTCCATCAACTGTCAACGAAGTCTCAACCGATTGGCTTAACCAAGTCCTCCCCGCAGAATTTGGGGAGGTCATAGACTTTTCTTGGGCTGATATAGGCGAAGGAGTAGGAATTCTCGGTGAAGTAAGTCGGCTTAACCTCACTTACGCACCAAATCATATAGGTCCAAAAACACTGGTGGCGAAATTCCAGTCCCAAGCATTAGAAAATATTCTCCTCTGCCAAACAATGGGATATTACGCGCGCGAAGTTAATTTCTACAAAAAAGGACGAGAGAAATTCCCCGTTCAAGCGCCAGAATGCTACTTCTCAGAAATGGATAGTGAAGGTGCTCCTTTCTCAATTCTCATTGAAGAGATCTTAAATACGACTGTAATGGATCAGATCACCGGAGCTGATGTAGAAAAAACTGCTTCAGTTTTTTCGCTACTCGCCAAGCTTCATGCGCATTATTGGGAAACAGCCGAGCTATATGGACTTGATTGGCTCCCTCCGATGAATAACGAAATGTACAAACAATCCCAACACTTAGCAACAAACCTCTTCCAGAATTTTAAAGCCACATGGTCTTCAAAACTTGATGCCGGCACACTTGATGCTGTTGAGAAATTTATTCCGAGATACCCCGATTTTTTAGATTGGGCAGTCGCACAAGGCAACCAAACCTTTACCCATAACGATGCTAGGTCCGAGAATTATCTGATCAGCCCTGATGGTTCTATAACAATAATCGATTTCCAATATTGCACCCGTTTTTGGGGGGCATGGGACATTTCAAACTGGTTAAGTGCTTCTCTAGAAGTTGAGGACAGAAGAAAACATGAACTGGAACTCGTGAATCATTATCATGACGAGTTAATTATCAATGGCGTGAAAGAATACTCCATAGAAGACTGCTGGCATGACATAAAAAGCAACCTCATGGTTCAAACCTACAATCAGATAATTGATAGCGACCTTGATTACGCAAACGAACGAGGGAAGCATCTTTTAGAAAAATGCATCACAAGAACATTTACTGCTGCTACAGACTATGAACTTGCAGCATTCATTGAAGGGATAGATTTCTAATGGCGAGAATTGTACTAACAAATGATGACGGTATTTTTTCACCTGGCCTGCACGCACTTGCAATAGCCCTTAACAGAGAAGGTCATGACATTACTGTGGCTGCACCATCAAATGAAAGATCAGGTTGGGGAGCTGGAGTTGGAACTCTTGATAACGGCGCAGAATTTGAAATCGAACAATACACGATCCCTTCTGCACCTGATATTGCGGCTTGGGGCATTGATGGCCCCCCAGCATTCTGCGTTTTGACTGCAATGCTGGGAACCTTCGGTGAACCACCGGAACTTGTTATCTCAGGTAGTAACGACGGAGCAAATTGTGGACGTGGAATTCTTCACTCAGGGACGATCGGGGCTGCAATGATTGCTCAGAACTTCGGGATCTCAGGAATCGCAATTAGCCAGAAAAGGACGGAGAGTCAGATGCTCTGGGAAACAAGTGGGATTGTCGCTGCAGCTGCGACTACTTGGATAATGCAAGCTCCCAGAAAAACAGTTCTGAACATAAACGTCCCGAACAAACCAATTGCGCAGATCCGAGGTGTCAAATGGGGAAGAATCGCTGCTTTTGGAATAACAAAAACATCTCTAGAAGGAACCATCCCTGGAAAGTTACGGATTGTTGTATCCCCTCGAGATGTTGAACTGAAACAAGATACAGACACAGCTCTCGTAGATGAAGGATTCATAGCTGTAACAGGTTTAACGGGATACCGTTCAGAAGTAGATTCTAGCAATATGGCTCCAGCGGCAATTGAAGCTTACCTTCAGGCAAAGGTAGGAATTGGAGTGGACTCATGAAACGAACCATATTTGAAGAGGACCACGAACTATTCAGAGAATCTTTCAGGCAATTTGTTCATAAGGAAATGGTTCCACACAATGACTTCTGGGAACAAGAAGGGATAGTCAGCAGGGAATTATTTAAAAAAGCTGGTGAATACGGGTTTCTAGGAATTGACCTCCCAGAAAAATACGGAGGGGGTGGAATCAACGACTACCGCTTTAATCAAATAATGGGGGAAGAATTCGACCTTGCTGGCGTCGCTACCGCTGGTTCTGGTCTCGGACTTCATAACGATATTTGCCTTCCATATTTCAAGGAATATTGCAACGATGAACAAAAGGGTCGGTGGATGAATGGACTGACAGATGGTTCTCTTATTACCGCTATTGCTATGAGCGAACCAGGTACTGGTTCTGACTTAGCATCAATAGCAACAACGGCAGTTAAAGACGGCGAAACGTACGTTATGAACGGAGCTAAAACATTCATATCAAATGGAATTAATAGCGACCTTGTCATCGTCGCCGCAAAAACTGACCCAGATGCCCGCCATCGAGGAATTTCCCTTTTTGTCGTAGAACGGGGAATGGAAGGTTTTGAACGCGGCAGAAATTTAGAAAAAGTAGGGAGGCACAGCCAAGACACTGCTGAACTCTTCTTTACAGATGTACGTGTTCCCTTGAGAAACTTGCTCGGCGAAGAAAACAAAGGCTTCTATTACATGATGTTTAACCTGCCGCAAGAAAGATTGAACATAGCTGTTTCTGCCGTCGCAGGAACACAGTACGCCTTTAATCTCACTCTTGAGTACATCAAAGAACGACATGCTTTCGGTCAACCAGTTGGGAGTTTCCAGAACAGTAGATTCAAAATGGCAGAAATTGCTACAGAATTAGAATTAGCGTGGGCATTTATAGATAAATGTTCGTTAGCACTAAACAATAGAGAGTTAACAGCTGAAGAAGCAGCAATGGCGAAATGGTGGACGACCGAACTCCAGAAAAGAGCAATTGATCAATGCCTGCAACTTCACGGGGGTTACGGATACATGGATGAATACCCGATTTCTCGCCTCTGGAGAGATGGACGTGTGCAAAGTATCTACGGTGGTACTACTGAAATTATGAAAGAAATAATTGGAAGAAATCTGGATCTTTAAATTACTCAGTAAAGAATCCGCCATCTGGGTGAAGAATCTCTCCAGTGAAATAACTTGACTCATCGCTACAGAGAAATAACGCGGCGTTGGCAATTTCAATAGGTTCTCCTCGTCGCCCAAGCGGAATCATTTCATTAAACGCCGCCGTTTCGCTCTCATCCATGAGATCAATAATCGCAGTCATATGAGTACTAATAAATCCTGGCCCTATGCAATTAACACGGATTCCAACAGGTCCTAACATGCGTGCAGCTTTCTTGGTCAACATCCAAACACCAGCTTTTGAAATGGTATATGGAACCGGTCCGGCATCTGGGTGTTTCGCTGCAATACTTGCGACAGTTACTACCGACCCTTGGGTGCCGTTATCTAACATTCTCGCTACACACGACTGCATACCCAAAAGAGTGCCCTTGAGGTTGACATTTAACACTCTGTCAAAATGTTCTGGGTCTCCCTCAACGAATTCCCACCCTGGTCTTTCTAAATAATCAGCTCGATTGGTCACAATATCTTTAATATCTGGTTCGATGTCACCTGAAACATAATTTGCATGACTTATCCCAGCAGCGGTCACTAAGCAGTCCAAGCCTCCAAATGATTCAATGGCCAAGTCAGCCATAGCGTCATTGTCTGCTCCACTTGAGACATCTACAGCTATCGATTCAGCTTTCCCACCTGCCTCATGAATCATCTCAGCAGTCTCAAGAGCTTTATCGCTTTGGATATCAGCAGCAATCACTGCTGCCCCCTCTTCAGCAAAGCGAATAGCTGTAGCCCTTCCGATTCCGTTACCAGCGCCTGTAATTACCGCAACTTTACCATTCAAACGTTCTGTCATATACCCACCCTCATTTCCGACTAAACCCATTAGATCAAAGATCACTTCTTATGACAAAACATAATTGCCTTTCTAAGTCCTAAAGAGCTGAACGAACGCCATTAGATGATGAGCCTAAAATCCTATTGCCAAAAATATGAGCTCGTAGTCATACCGGCTAACGTCTATCTATGGCTGAAAAGAGAATTACTACTGTTCTTGAACCTGTTGATGAATACCCACACGAACCAGACCCCGTCGTGAACTACAACGAATCAATGTATCTCAATACATTTGATCTAAAACAGGAAATAGGTGGATGGTTCCGTCTTGGCAATAGAGTCAACGAGGGCTACGCGGAAATGTCTGTCTGCTTATACCTCCCCAACGGACAAGTTGGTTTCATGTTTGGCCGACCACGAATTTCAACAAACAACGAAATGAATGCCGGCGGATTAAAAATTGAAGTGATTGACCCATTCAAAAAATTGCAAGTTACTTACGACGGCAAGATCTGCGTTCTTGATGAACCAAAACAGATGGCCGACCCCAGAACTGCATTCAAAGAAAACCCGATCCTTGACTGTTCAGTGGAGTTGCATTGGGACGGCATGTCACCAATGTTTGGTGGAAAACCCGTATACGAAGATGGAAGTGAGCTTGCACAAGAAAGTACCACCAGTTTCGCTAAAGCCCATTATGAACAACATGGCAAAATGTCAGGAATTTTTCGTATAGGATCCACTAGTTACGAAATCAACGGCTTGGGTTTAAGAGATAAATCATGGGGCCCTCGTTACTGGCAGTCAATCAATTGGTACCGATGGCTCCCCATGGTGTTCTCAGAAGATTTTGCAATGATGCTTTCAGTAATCTCACGTGATGAAAAAAGCAAAGACGTTAAAGCTTCGGGAATAGTCCTAGAGGGAAATGAGTACAAAATAATCACTGACTGCCATGTTAATTCTGTGTGGGACTCAGACGGATATCAAACCGGAATGGAGTGTTGGGCAAAAACCAAGGAAGGCGAAGAATACGAAATTTCTGGTGAAGTGCTATCACTCATTCCTCTTCGGAATCGGCGCGAAAGCCCTGACGGAGAGAAACTCCAAACCCGCATCACCGAAGCCATGACCCGTTTCACATGCAATGGGAAAATTGGAATGGGGATGAGTGAATACTTAGACCAGATTAAAGATGGGCAACCTACAGGAGTCAACTTCAATGGGCAATAATGCTCAAAGTCTCCCAAAGAAACTAGTTGAAATCCTTCACAGCACACTCGGAAAAGTTGAAGTCATTGGACTCACCCGTTTATCGGGAGGCGCTAACCGCGAAACTTGGAGCTTTGATGCTATTGATTCGCATGATCAAATACACGAACTCATCCTCCAAATGGACCGACCTGGCATGGAACGCTTGGAAGGGACCTGTGCTCGTGAAGCGAAAATCCTTACTATCGCCCAAAAAAACAAAGTTCCAGTCCCTACTGTCATTGTTTCCGGACATTCTCAGAACTTCAATGGGCGAAGTTTCAGCATCACTTCCAGAATTCCTGGAGAAACTATTGCGCGAAAAATTCTTCGTGACGACAAGTGGAGTTACGCCCGACAAAACTTAATTTCAGACTCCGCTAAAGCGCTTGCATCAATTCATTCCATCAAAAAAACCGACCTTGTTGATGTTGATATTGAGACTACAGATAACCCTCTTAATACTTTAAGATTGGTTTATGAAGCCCTTGAGGATCCTCATCCAACATTTGATTTAGCTTTCCGATGGCTAGAAAAAAAACATCCAGAACCCACCGGATTTAGCTTTGTCCATGGCGATTACCGGCTTGGTAACCTTCTATTCGGAGAAACAGGGCTCAATGCAGTTCTAGATTGGGAAATAGCTCATTTTGGTGATCCATGCGAAGATCTTGGATGGATGTGCGTACGAGCATGGAGATTCGGCGGTTCAGGTACGGTCGCTGGGATTTCAGACTATGAATCACTATTGGAGAGCTACGAATCAGAAAGCGGCCGAAAAATCCCTGTTAGAACCCTACAGTGGTGGGAAATATTTGGAACCCTTCGATGGGGGGTCATTTGCCTACAAATGGGTGGCGATTTCAGAAGCGGTAGAACAAATTCTTTAGAAATTGCAGCCATAGGAAGACGCGTCGCAGAGAACGAATATGACCTACTCATCAGCTTAGGAGAACAGAAACTATGACAGGAATTGATAGCTCTGACTGGGCGCTCCCACCGCGAACCAATCTCCCTTATGATTCCCCATCGGCAGAAGACCTCATAAAAGCAGTACAAGAATATTTATCTCAAGACCTGCTACCAAATAGCTCAGGAGCAGAGAAATGGAAACTTCGTATCGCTGTGAATTCTTTATCAATAGCGATACGAGAACTTACAGAAAGAGATCAAGATCGAGAAGCGTATGACAAACTCATGGATGAACTTGAAGCAGAAAACGAAGCGAGTTTAGCTTCGAAAATTAAAGCAGGAGATTTTGATGACAATTTCGCCGACATTCACAAAAATCTGTCCGAAATAGTGAAAAGGAAACTAGACGTATCAAACCCCGTATATAAACAACAAACACCTAAGGAAATCTAAAGAGATTCTTAGCCAAAGTAATAAGCGCTTTCTAGGCTGCGATCGGTACAATCCAATTGGGGAAACCTTAGAAGGCAAATAATGGCAGAAATCGCTGTAATAGGAGCAGGTTACGTAGGGCTAACAACCGGCGCTTGCCTATCCCAACTTGGGCATGACGTTACCGTCGCTGATATTGACATTTTACGAATAGAAGCTTTACAGAGAGGAGAAATTCCCTTTGTAGAACCACAACTTTCAGAAATAGTTAATTCGGGGATCAGGTCTAATAACTTAAAGTTTGTTATTGGAGCAGAGAATGCTTGCAAAAATGCAGAATTCTCTTTCCTTTGTTTACCTACGCCTCCTAATGACGACGGAAGTACCGACCTTTCGTTCTTTCAAATAGGTGTTGAAGAAATTTCTGACCTTTTGCCACCAAACGCTGTGCTGATAAATAAATCCACTGTCCCTGTAGGAACGGCTGCCTCAATCAAAAATCAACTGCAGAGAACTGACGTTGCTGTGGTTTCAAACCCAGAATTTCTAGCTGAAGGCAACGCCGTCAATGACTTCCTTAAACCAAGTAGGATCGTGATCGGTGCAGATGCTCCCGAAGATGCTGCTCGCGTTGCTGAGCTATATGCAAAGATCGACGCACCAATCTTAACCACAGGATGGGAATCCGCTGAACTTATAAAACATACTGCGAATGCCTTCCTTGCAATGAAACTCACTTTTGTGAACGAAATTGCAACCTTATGTGAGAGAACCGATGCTGACATTCAGGATGTGGCAATGGGCATCGGTTACGACCCCAGAATCGGAGCAAGTTATTTAAATCCTGGGCCAGGGTGGGGAGGATCTTGTTTCCCGAAAGATAGTTCTTCGCTTGCATTTATAGCCCGCGAAGCAGGTTTCAATTTCACTCTCTTAGAACACACCATTGACCTGAATAGAAAGCATGTAGAAAGAACAGCTATGAAAGTACTAGAAATGTTACCGCAAGAAATTCATAATCAAAAAATAGCCGCGTGGGGGTTGACCTTTAAAGCTGGAACAGATGACCTTCGTTCTTCTCCTGCTATAGATGTATTGCATCATCTTGTCGCCGAGGAAAATAGAATTTGTGCTTACGACCCAACAGTCACGCAACAAATTGCCCAGATACCCGAAGTTCATGTCGAGACCGACCCTTATATATGCGCAGAGAATGCGGATGTTCTAGTAATCCTGACTGAATGGGAAGAATTTAAAGAAGTTGATATGGCTCGAATATCAGAAATTATGAAATCACCAAACCTTGTAGATACACGCAATCTCTTCAACCGTGAACAAATGGAAAAATTAGGATTTACCTATTTGGGGATGGGTGTTTAAAAAAAATTAACCTTGAACTTCTTTCAAATTGAGTAATCACTTTTAATACCCATTAGTTTCAATACGTGACAGACATCCTTCTCTTATGTTTCCTAGGCATCGGCATAGGCGGGTTCTACGGAATCCTCGCAACTGGGATAGTTGTCGGGCATAAAGGCTCTGGTCTAATAAATCTCGATCAAGGTGCTTTAGCCATGTATCCGGCGTACACGTTTGTAACCATGCGCGAATCAGGAGACGTCTTTTTTCCCTGGTTTGATTTCATCCCCGGTCCGGTTGATATCCCATACCGACTGAGTTTAGCTGGAGAAGGAGTTGGGGTTATCCCTGCTTTCGCTAGCGCAATGGGCATGTCGATCTTATTGGGAATAGCGGTGCAAACACTTATCTTTGGACCTCTTAGAAACAAACCACCAATTTCGAAAATTATTGGATCACTTGGAGCACTGGTTTACTTGACTTCTCTTGCAAGCTACCAATTTGGTTCAAAATCAAAATTTGTAGACGGAATCCTCCCAGAAGGTGTTTGGCGGAACCCATTAGGTTTAGATGGTGGAATTGAATACAGCCGAATTCTATTAGCTGTGATCGCTCTCATCATCGGAGGCGGGCTTACTATTTACTATCGCAAGAGCAAAATGGGTCTATGTACCCGAGCCATAGAAGACTCCGAAACCGGAGGTACGCTCCTAGGGTATTCCGTTAATAGAATAGCGACAGTTAATTGGTTAATCTCAACAACTATCACGGGATTAGCTGGAATTCTAGCGCTTGATTTCGTCACGCTAACACCTACTCGCTACACACTTTTCGTCATTCCAGCTTTGGGTGCTGCCTTATTTGGAAATCTAACTTCAGCTTGGCTTGCTACAACAGGGGGCATCCTGCTTGGAGTGTTCCAATCTGGTGCAGCGGGTTTCACATTAAAGACGTGGTGGCCTGAATGGATCCCCAGCGAAGGATTACGTCACGCTATCCCATTAATAGCCATAGTCATCATCCAGTTCACAAAGGGGCATAAGCTCCCGGTAAGAGGGTCCAGATTTGCTGACAGACAACCCACTGCTTCAATCCCAAAGAATTGGAAACTCCAGAGTTTAGGAATAATCGCATTCACTATTTGGGTTCTTATGACTGGATCCTCCGTAACGCAAGGCCGTCTCATAACCAGTTCAATAGCAGCTATTCTCATGCTGTCTTCAGTCATCATCATTGGCTACCTAGGTCAGCTTTCGCTCGCTAATCTAACTTTCGCGGGCGTAGCCGCTTACTTATCTAGTCGTTTCGCTGCAGATGGGTCAATATACGGATTCAGCCCGTTCCCTCTAGAAGGGCCCGGTCTCCCCTCTCCTTTAGCCATGCTCGCTGGAGTAGCCACTGCCGTTGTTGTAGGCATTCTAATCGCCATCCCTGCAGTTAGAATACGCGGGCTTCAATTAGCGGTCGTTACTTTGGCAGGAGCAGTAGCAATAACAGAGATCATAATGGGTAATGAATCGCTAATTGGTAAAGGAGCTAGATCAAACCTGTCAGTCCCCCCTCCGGAATGGTTTGGCATTGACATTACTGTTGACCCATCCGTTAGCAGAGACCGCCCAACTCTTATTATTTTTTGTTGTTTCTGGCTGGTTTTTTCAATCTTTGCAGTTGCTGGACTTCGAAAGGGAATAACAGGAAGAAAGTTTCTAGCAGTAAGAGCAAACGAAACAGCTGCTAGTTCAGTGGGTGTGAATGTCTCAAGTGCAAAATTATTAGGATTCGGAATAGCGTCCGCCCTAGCAGGAATAGCCGGTGTCCTTACCGCTTATCAGCAGACTGTCCTACAAATATCAACATGGGATGCGCTTGCGGGAATAGGGAATGTATCTCTTCTTTTCCTTGGCGGAGTCGGCCATATAGGAGGCGCTCTAATCGGAGCTGCGCTAACACCCGCAGGTATTCTCTCCACTACATCTAGTGAAGGGCAGATTCTCAGAACAACTGCTTCAGGGGCCCTTATGATTGCAATA
>Ga0208764_10001540_pt1 | contig 14741 bp, 10 predicted proteins | sample ETNtaG_18_FD_185762 | JGI IMG/M metagenome (GOLD analysis project Ga0208764, IMG submission 185762) | Marine microbial and viral communities from oxygen minimum zone, Eastern Pacific Ocean - ETNP201302SV91 (SPAdes) (version 2) | ecosystem: Environmental > Aquatic > Marine > Oceanic ... | reverse complement strand
ATTAAGAAAGTAAGATTCTAGATTCGCAAAATGATGCAATGGATCAATAGATAATAGTGATGCAATTTCCCGTCGAGCATTAACGGCATCATCTGTCATTCTATAGGCCATCGCTAACACTTGACGTGAATTCATATTTATCTGATTAAACTGCAAAGACTTTTGAGCATACTCAATAGCTAAATCAAACTGTTTCTCAAGTAAATAAATTTCTGCCATCTCTAAAAACGCTGCGGATCGATGGCTCATTGATCGTGCAGCCCAACCAAATGATTCTTTAGCATTGATATGGTTTCCAAGTGCTCTATATAAGTTCCCCGCAATAAAATTTGATTCCGAGTCGTAAGCATTTAATTGAAGATTGGGACTGATCATTTCTATCCCTTTTTCATATTGACCGCTTCTGTAATAAAGATCTGCCATCGCTATTCTTGTTTGTAGGTGATACGGCTCCTTTAATAAGACTTTTTCAAAAATATCTTTCGCTTCTTGATAAAATCTTTCTTTTAATAATTCATATCCTTGGAAATATTCTTGATCGATTTTAGACATACCTGATATTGCTTTTTTATCAAGCTTAAATGGACGATCTAATAATTTTGCTTGAAGATTTGCATTAAAATGTAGATTGAGCTCATCTACTATAACTTCCATATCGTTTATGGAAATGCTATCTACTAGTAACGAATGAATTTCCATCGGCTCAAAACTAATCTCTTTTGAAGCAATCAATTTTGAATTAGATAAAACATTTACCGTTGCGTCCATAGGTATAAATGAATGCAGTTGAATAGAGATTCTACCGCTATCAGGTACTGATTCAATATTTAATACACCATTTTGAGATGCTTCACTAATCCCGCCTATTGCTTGGACGGGAAACCAGTACTCAGTCCATTGATCGGAAGCATATGGATCAAAAGAGGCTTTTCTGATTGGATTGTTCTTCTTGCTATCTTCGCGATATTGAACAAATTGCCTGCCTGCTTGAAACTCAATATATTGCCCATCAGTATCGGTTAAATGATCTTCCCAAATACCACCCTGATCAGATAGAGACCACAGCCATAATTTCTGGCCAGGCATTGCATCATGATTTGCCCAATGTCCAAATCCATATCCATCATTATGATAATAACCACCAAAGAAATTTTTCCAATAACCAATAACGTGGTATGATTTATGACCACCAAATTGATTATTGGTGTATAGAGACAGGTTCCTATTCTCATCATCAATTGGCCAATTTTTAACTTCTCCATTATGTTTTAAATATTGGTTTCCTGGAAAAACAAGCTCTAGATCATCTTTTGCAAATGCTGCTCCTGTCATCCAATTATAATAAGGTTGAACCATTGATGTAGAATTATACCAACTTGTATTGGTTTTAAAGTTTGATCTATCTTTTTCAAGATTTACTTCTACTCTCCAAAAAGTTCTGGAAGGTAAATCCATCCCACCTATAAAAGTGGAAACACTTCCATCGTTATTTTTTCGTACTAAATAATCTACTTTGGTCGCAGTTGCAGGCGTATGACCTATAATACCAAAATTAAATTCAATTCCACCAGATGTCCATGGTCCGCGAAGAGCAATATTGCGGAATTTCATTACCTCATTACGATAAATAAATTCTTCTCCATTTGACTTGTCAATTGCACCCCATACCTTGCCTCCAACTTCAGGCAGCATAAAAACTTCAATATAATCATTCTCCATTTTGATCACTTGCCAACTTTGCTGCTCGCTTTCTGAGCTATACCCCATAAAAGCATGATAAGGGTATAGTCTTTTATCTTTGGTTAATATTGGAATGGGATTGGGATCAGAGAAAGGATACGTAGAAATGATTCTATCTTCTATAGTATAGCTCGCATCATTTCTTGAGCAGCTTACTGTAAATAATAGAGCAATTGATAATATGGCTATTAATGTTTTATTCATATGGCAATATAGTTTCAATGATGAATTTTTTCACCAAAAAACTATTATTTATATCACGCTTAGTATTCTGTAAGAAATGCATCTATATCTTTCCATGCTCCTTTATATATACAACGAGTCATTTTCTTCTCTAATTGATAGTCATACATTTTATCATAATAATTCTGAAGTAATTGCCGAATCCAATTGTGATGCTGATCTTTATTGTTCTTTTGAAAAGCGATACTAATCTGCTTATCTATTTTTTTATAATTATCCATCCCTAATCTTTTTGATATTTTCTCTAATTGATCTTTTAGCTTATTACACAAGTTAATTGATGTTTGATTCTCTAAAGCATTAACAACGTATTCATTATAAATATGATTAACTCGAAGATCTAAGGGCTGATCAACAATCACAATTTTTGAATTAATCATTTTATGATAGAATTTTTCAGGTATAACCAACTTTCCTATAGCTCTTGACTCATCTTCAAACATAATTGCATTATTAGAAATCTTTAAATAATTACATGCTAAGCTATTTTCAAAATCAATCGGTGATGGCTGAGGAGTTTGAAATCCCCCAAATGCAGATCCTCTATGATTTGCATGCATTTCAAGATCAATCCCATTAATTAATTTTGAAACTAATCCTGTTTTATTTGAACCTGTTTTACCTGCAACAATAATCCATTCTTTTGAATCCTCAGCTGCTTCATCAAGAATATTTAAACAGGTATTTCGTAGTGATTTAAAACCTCCTTCAATTCTGGGTATATCAATACCACTATCAGAGATCCAATGCTGAGCAATTTCAGAACGTTGACCACCCCGCGCGCAGTACAAATAAGCTGAGGGATTATCTTCTATGAACGCTACCCATCCCTTAACACGTTCCTCCTTGGTCTGTTCTTTTACTAGAGAGTGTCCTAATTCTGTAGCAGACCGTCCACCTAATTCCTTATATATCTTTCCTACCAATTCGCGCTCATCATCTAATAGTATAGGAAGATTTGTGCTGGTTGGCAGTGCTCCTTTAGAAAATTCAATCGGCGCCCTTACATCAATAAATGGAGTTTGTTTTTGTAGTAAAGAAATTAGCATTGTCAGATTAAATTAAAACTACATCAATGTATCTTTCACATCATATATAAAATGAAATTTTCAAAATTTATCATTGTTGGTTTTCTTGGCGCTATTACAAATGTAATTATCTTTTATACTTTTGTAGATATAATAGGTTATTCACCACTAGTAATATCTGCAATTGGATTTTTATTCGCGAGCTTTCAAAATTATGTCCTAAATCATAATTGGACATTCTATCATATCACAAAAGACCGCCCTATAGCTACTAATGATTATTTAAAGTATCTATGTATTGCGCTAATTGCTTTGACAGTTAATTTATTTGTTCTCCAATATATATTAGATCAATACAGTCCAGATCCTATGGTTATTGGACAATGTATTGGAATACTTGCGGGCACACTTGTGAATTACTATGGTGCAAAGCTTTGGGTATTTCGTGTTAGATAATAAACGTTTTGCTAAGACTGTATTTTTATTATCCTGTGCTCTTTTATTTGTACGGTTGATCTTTATTTTGAATACATATCTCGTTGATGATGAAGCCTATTATGCAATGTATGCAAGGCATTTATCGTGGGGATATATTGATCATGGACCTGTAGTTGCCTTTATTATTTGGATTTTTACTCAATTTTCTGAATCTAGTTTTACCGTACGCTTAGGTTCTGTTTTATTAATGACGCTATTACCGTGCTTGCTATATATTTTTGTTAGAAAATATATTAATAATACCAGTGCGTTAATTGTGTCATTGTTGGTTTCAGCTAATCTCTTATTTCATACGAACTCAATCATTATCACACCAGATGTACCGCTTGCGTTTTTTTCAATTACTTCCATTCTTTTTTATTATATCGCTTACTTTAAAAATGAGAACTTTATTTATTTAGGTGGAGCAATGCTAGGACTTGCGGTATTATCAAAAGTTTCTGCGTTATTTCCTGCGATTGGAATTGTTTTATTCCCCGTAATTATAAAAGAAAAAAGATACTGGTTGAAAAATATTCATTATTACGGCTCTTTTTTGCTGGCCTTGATATTCTTTATTCCATTTGTAGTTTGGAATTTTCAAAACGATATGGCCTTTGTTAGATATCAAGGAAGTCATATTGCACAACGAGGCGGAATCAATCATTTTATTGAGCTGTGGCTAGGTGTAGCATTACTGATTGGACCTCTCTACTTCTTCTACTCGGTATGTAAGCCAATTACTAACCTTAAAAATTGGAAAAAGTTAAGCAACGAGAAAAAGTACTTTACATTGGTCACAGCAGTTCCCCTGTTTTATTTTATCGCACATTCTTTGTTTTCAAAATTTGAATTGAATTGGGTGGCCCCGGTCTTTTTTGGCGGTCTATTTCTATTAGGGTTAGAATTAGATTCGTTAAAAAAGGTGAAAAAAGCGTTTGTCGTTCAAATCATTTACTCGCTTGTATTAATTGGCTTAATTATGATTCAAACTTTTTACCCAATACTACCACTAAAGGGTAAATCTGATCCTACGAATCGTTATTTCATGTATAATAGCTTAATTGAAGATACCAAAAATTTATTAATGGAAAATTCATATCTAAATGACCTTAGAATTGTAAGTAATGAATTTCAAATCCCTTCTATGGTCAATTTTTATTTAAACCCTAAGCATGAAGCAATTTGTCTTTCCATTGATTATCACGAAACACTTTATTCATTCTTATATGATCAAAGCTCCATTAAGGGTGAAGATTTTATTTACATTCATGACAAAAACAAATTTCCTGAGAAATTAAAACCCTACTTTGATAGTTATGAATTAATCCTTAGTTCTGAGGAATCTAGAAATAATTCTTCTATCGCATCTTATACGGTATGGCTAGTAAAGAATTATACGGGTAAGATATAAACTCTATGGATAGACGTTACGATATAGATTGGATCAGAGTCATTGTGCTTGGTCTTTTAATTGTTTACCATGCGGTTGCTAGCTTTATGCCTTTTGCTAAATCTATCTTCATGCCTCAAAATGAGGACTTATTACTGCCATTATGGATTCCTATGGCCTTAATCAATATTTGGCGTATCCCGATTTTATTCATGATTTCTGGAATGGGTATATACTTTGCTATGCAACGCAGAAATTGGAAAGAGATGCTGAATGATCGTATCAAACGTATCTTCGTACCTATGTTTTTTGGTTTTTTGTTTATAGGACCATTGACAGCATTTTTTAGCTTATTATTCTATGATCAAGAATTAACATGGTACCCTAATCTAGCTCATCTTTGGTTTCTGTTGAATATTTGGTTCTATTTTTGCGCTCTTTTACCTCTATTTGTATATTTACAAAATAGACCACATAACTTTTTATTGAAATCATTACAATCCATACTATCAGTGCGATTTGGAATCTACATTTTTTCGCTACCTTTCTTGCTTGAGGCACTAGTGATTGACCCTCATGATTATGCTTCCTATGCGAGCACACCACATGGATGGGTACTTGGACTGATTTGTTTTGTATCTGGATTTATATTTGTATCCCTTAGGGATTATTTTTGGAATGCACTAGAAAAGATAAAGAGCTTTTCTCTTGTAGTGGCTTTTTCTTTATATATGTATCGATTATTAATGATGGAGTTATATGCACCAAGCATAATGATTGCATTTGAATCATTTAATTGGATGATAGTAATATTGGGATACAGTGCAAAATATCTAAATCAGCCTTCTAAAAGATTAGGTTATCTAAGCGCTGCTGTTTATCCTATTTATATAATCCATATGCCGATACAATATTTTTTCTCATTGTATATTTTGCCACTTCCAATATCCGCCTTAATTAAATTCACCTTACTTGTATTGTGTATTTTTGGAGTAAGCTTTACCATTTACGAATCAATGATTAGGCGAATTAATTTGCTGCGGCCATTGTTTGGTTTGAAATTGAAAGGATCTTAAATGAAACATTATGTATTAACTATTTTTTCATTTGCTGTTCTATTTACTGGTTGTCAAAAAACAAAAGTGCAGATACAGCTCAAATATCTAGGAGCAGCAGGTTGGGTAATAACCAATGAGGGGACCAAGGTGTTAATTGACCCCTATCTTTCACGAATCAAATTAGTAGGTATGAGTACATCCAGTAAAATTTCAAATGCGTCAAAAAATCGAGATTGGGGTTCTGATACAAGGAATAAATATTATCGTGATGATCGATATGAGCCAGATACGACAATAATTAATTATATGATCAATGGCGATATTATCGACTCTAGTAGTTATATTTTTGTACATCACACCCACTTTGACCATGCAGCTGATGTTCCCTATATCGCAATGAAGACCGGAGCTCGAGTGATTGGTACTGAAAGTCTTTCAAATTTATTAAGAGCTCATGGAGTGCCAAATAAGCAAATAGTAACTGTAAAAGGCGGTGAAGATTATGATTTTGAAAACTTTTCAGTCAAAATACTTCCCTCTCTACATTCTGCTCTTCGCGACAAACAATATTTTAGCTCAGAAAAGATTCCAAAGGATATAAAAGTTCCGCTTCAGATTAAAGAGTATGTGGAAGGAGGATCGTTGATGTTCTTCTTTAGATTCAAAGATCATAAAGTATTAACGATGGGCTCAATGAATTTTATAGATAAGGAAATTGATGGATTAAGACCTGATATACTTTTAGCAGGATCTGCAAATTCTAGAAAGGAAATATATAATTATACAAAAAGGCTACTAGAATTGACAGGCTTCCCCAAAATAGTAATTCCAACACATTGGGATGATTTTCGGGTTAAATACGATGCGCCTCAGCAAAAAGCATTGGAGACAAAAGCTTTACCATTTATTGAAGAAGTAAAGAATATTTCTTCTAAAACACGCACTATCATTCCAGAACATTTAATATCAATTACAATTAATTAATAATTAAATATAACTGAGTAATACAAAGGAGCAAATAATGAAAATGATGAATATGTTAATTTCCATGCTACTAATAAGCAGTAGTTTATTATTAGCAAATGATAAATCTGAAGTAACAGATGTTGTAAATAAACACTGGGAATATCAAAACAAAAAGAATTGGAAGAAATTCGTAGGTACCATGCATTCTAGCGGTACTATGAATGGAGACTCAAATGGATCATTCTGGTATTTGCAAGAATCAACTGTAGCTGCGGTTACCAAAGATCAAGTTCCCAATAATGAATTTAATTTTACACCAAGATATATTGAAGTAGATGTGCTTGAAAAAGGTAAGGTAGCTGTCGCATACTACTATTTAGTAGGCTCATATACTATTAACGGTGAACAAAAGAGTGACTATCGAACTAGAGTTAGCCAAATTTTTGTTAAAGAAAAAGGGGTCTGGAAAGTTAAATCTGGTCATTTTACACCACTATATAGTGGTAGTGGAATACCAAATTAATTTATTTATTACATAAAAGCCCCACCAAACGTGGGGCTTTTATAATTATCTTTTCAATTCCTAAAATTTAACTTCTTTCAGCTCAATTTTATCTACATCACGTATTGAAAATTTCTTAATGGGATGTGTACTTGGGGCTATCACTGCATTAAGCACTTCAAATTCTAAATCAAAACTTGACAATTTTTTTCCTGAAACGATTGCAAGCTGCTTAATTGTATGTGGTTCAATTTCAACTAAATCGCTATGCTGATAAAAATCATACTCCGTTTTATTCTTTAATATAAAACGGGCATCGGAATGATTTCTGATCTTAATTATTGCTAGCTCATAATTCTTATAGTAACCAACTGAGTCAAGTGTTAAAGATGCATCTATTAGTGGGGCCATCCATTCATTCTTTCCTATCATGAGATTATTATACCACACAATCGTTCTGCCTTGAAACAATGCCCGCTTCAAACCCTTTTGATCTCTTTTTTTAGAAAAAACTAAAGTAACAGGTCTGTGTCCTCCATGAGGAATATTGTAATCCCAATCCACAAGATCATGAACATCTGAAGTTCCTATCATTGTTAAATCGTGATCAAGGGCTGCTTGAATAGCTTGATCAGAATATGTTCTTTCGTTTGTAACCTCAACGCCATGTAATAACCGTTTATTTATTAGCTCTTTAACTTCATCAGCAATATTAACTGAAGCGTCTTTGCTCTGGCCAATCCAGTGAGGGTGATTCCAAAAAACAAATGCGCCCTGTTTGCGGGCAGCTTTATAAGCCTCCATGTAATCATCGTTAATAATTTTATTAACATCTTTCACAAAAATTGCATTTGCATGTCCTGGTGGCATATCCTTAGTTATCTCAGTTCCATTAATTACCATTAAACCGCTTTTTCCTGAATACTTATTGGCTAGTTCATAGCTTCTATTTCTATCTAGGTGCGGGATGTCTTCTTTATGAGATTGGTATTCAATATGTTCTGTGACCGCGATTGCATCAAGCCCATCTTTTTGTGCTTCAGTAACTCTTATGTTTGGCCAAACGCTTCCATCAGAAAAAACAGAATGGGTATGCAAATCACAAACTAAAGTTAAATAACCTTTAATATTAGGAAAGCTAATGCTGCGCCCTGTCTTTGAATGGGTATGTTGGGAAATTGCTATTTGTGAAATAGCTATTATTAAAATTGAGATGTATTTCATTTGTTTACTTATATTTTTTATCTAAGTAAAGAATCATTATTATAATTCCAACCGTAGCAAGTATAGAACCTTCAAAGCCAAAAGACCCACCTGTTAAAATTTCATTTCCAGTGACCGACTGCTTGATAATACTCTCAGATTCAATTCCGCTAACTTCAAAGCCAAAAACTGGTCCTTGAAAAAAGTTCCATGTTAAATGCATTCCAATTGGTAACCATAAATTTGATTTATGAATATAATATATCCCCAAAACGATACCTGCTAAGAAAAGATTGAAGGCAGATAAAAAATTTATATTTGGGTTTAATAAATGGATAGACATAAATACTATTGATGATATCGATAAGGCAACATATCTATTCATGGACTGCATAAGATTATTTAATACATATCCACGCATCATGATTTCTTCATGTAAAGAGACAACAACAAAAAGGATGAAATATAAAATGATGCTTCCTATTGGAAATGAAAAATGATCAATAGATACATAACCAAGAATAAATAAAATAAAGAATCCAATAGCTATGAGGCCTGCGCCTAAAGCTAGTCCCATCTTTAAATCATTTTCATATCCTTTGAGATTTAACCCAATAGATTCCAATGGTTTTCGATCAACAAATCGTACAAAAAGCCAAACGCAAAGCATTACAGCTAAAAATTCAATAATCTTGAGCGCCAGAAAGAAATTAATTTGATTTAATTCTTCCATGATTTGTTCTTGATTGGTTAATGCAGCTAGATCAAATCCAGATGCTAGCATAATTAAGACCAATCCAATTCCTGCAAAAATTTGTGATGCAATAAATGAGGCTATAAAAAAGAGTGTTGCTCTCAGCCATCCGGATTTAATTCTAGGTAATACTTCTGTCATAATGTTTCCTTTGAGTTATAAAAAAAGGGGAGCTTTTCAGCTCCCCTTAGTTTAATCATAATTAATTAATTAATTGATATGATTATTATAAGCCCTTTGTTTCCGCTTCCGGTAGTGGGAATGAGTCAAATACTTTATCCCCTCTATCAGTACGGTCATTTGGCATTGATCCTGTCTTGCCATAACGACGCATATCTACCCAGCGATGACCTTCCATAAATAGAGAATATCTCTTTTCATGGAGCAATTGATCAAGTCCACCAGTAGCAGTAGCTGCTAGTCCATGAGCAGACCTAACTGCGTTGATCTCTGTTAATCCATCACCGCCTTTACCAATATTTGCTTCAGCTTTCAATAGAACTAATTCCTCATTACGAACTACCGCAACTGGATCGTATGCACCACTCCAAACGGAGACCGCAAGATTACTTTGCAGTCCATCATATATTGTGGTATCTGCTCGCTCTACGACTTTTGATGAAAACCGTGGATCGCCTGCTTCAGCATCTGTCTTAAATGACATATGGGCCATGGTTCTTACATAGCTTGCATTTGGATTTTCGTACATACCATTTGCACCATCACCTTGACCAGAACCAAATACGTGATAGACTCCTTTGTCCATACTAGCAGCAGGATCCATAAATGATTGACCAAGCGCGGTTAAAGCTACATCCCAATCACCCGCATAAACAGCAACGCGTCCACGAAGGGCACGGTTAAACTGTTTAAATGTTGATGGCGTATCAAAACCTGAAAAGCCTGATGAGAGCTTAAACGTGAATGCGCTTCCAGCAGCATCTAATGCCGTACTCGCCTCATCTAGTAATTTTGCAACTTCTGTAAAAGCTGCAGTTTTGCTAGCTGGATCAGAGTCAAGACCATTATAGGGTGCAATCTTTATGCCATTATTATTTTGCATATTTAATGCTAACAATAATTGATATGCTTCTACAGTCTTAGCAAATCCTTCCACGCCTTTATCCGTGGATTTTTCTAGCAATAGCCTACAGTTCTTGACAACTCTATATCTTGAGTTCCAAGATGAGTAGACAACAAATCCACCCGGATCCAAGGGTCCGTGAATGAGTTCACCTGTGTAGCGTGGATCGGCAGGCTCAAAATGATATGCCTCTCTACCTACGCTACTGACACCAATTAAATAATTCGACAGGCTAGAACGCATCCCAGCTTCAGCGCCTGTTACCAGAGACTGAACTGTCGATGAAGCTGTAGAAGGTGAATTTGGATCAGGAAAATCTAGATCCTCACATGCTACAGCAAATAATAATAACGGAAGAATATATTTTATAAGTTTCATTATTCAACCTCCTTAAAAGCTTACGTTAACACTTAAGTACATAGATTTTGCTAGCGGGTAAGGTCCAGTGTCTACTGACCCACCAACACCAACATTTCCAAACTGACTTACGTCAGGATTCCATCCAGTGTACGGAGTGCTTTGATATAGGTTTCTTCCAGTAAATCCAACCTGAACGCGATCAACATTTGCTGACCCCATCATAGATTTTGGGATACTGTACATTACTGAAAGTTCTGATAGCCTAAAATAGCCGGCATCTTGAACATAGGGTGTAGTTATAGATCCAAGATTTGCCAAGCGATAAGGGCCATTATTTAGCTTACCTTCTGGGTCAACGCCTTTATCATCGTAGTCATGAGTAGTACCACCAAGATCTGAAATCAGTTCTTGAAGGTTTACATTTTGACCACCATTTTTCCAATCAAAGTGCGTAACAACAGAAACATCACCAAATGACACTCTATTGTTAAAACCCATCATGAAATCAGGTGACTCATTACCAAGCTTGACGTGTTTGCCGTCTTTCATTTCAGAGCCAACTATCGTATGAGGATCCCATCCTTTTTCAATACGATACGCTCCCAAGAATGTTGCAAAACCGCCTGTGTTATATGGGTCAACCTTTAGTTCGGTAATTTCTGCTTTTGAAGAGTAATAGGTTGTTTTGGATAACCAATTCATACTTTTACTACGAACTGGATTCAACGTTACTCCTAATTCTACACCATTGGTTTTCATACTTCCAGCGTTTGCCCACTTGGTAGAAAATCCTGTTGATGGTGCTTCTTCCACCTGTAAGAGTAGTCCCTCAACTTGTTGATTGTACATAGTAAACTCAACTCCAACCATTTTATCAAATGCTGAGAAATCTACACCAAACTCGGTTTCGGTAGTTCTTTCAGGTTCTACATCTTCAAGTCCTGCTACACCGCCAGATACTAATCCGCCCATACCTCCAATATTGTAAGGAGCCATAGATGTATATTTTGCTGTTGGAGGAGGAAGATTCCCTGTTTGACCATAAGCCATACGAACCTTCAAGTTATCAAACACTCCAGCCATAGAGCCAAACTGATATGATCCAGCAACTTTTGGATACCAATTGTATTCATCAGTTTTCCCTAGAGTACTGCTCTTATCACCGCGCATACTAGCTGCAACATAGACCGCGTCACCCACTTGGAGTTCTTCTTGAACAAATACGCCTCTATCTTGTTGGAATCGTCTTGATTGCAATGTTGATGTTGAAGCAGATTGGTCAATATTTGTTTGGGTAACAACCATTCCTGAAGCCATAATACTTGAATAGTTCCAATCAAGCGTTTCAAAGCTTAATCCGCTTGTAGTTGTAGATTTCATCCCACCAACTGTAGTTCTAAATACACTATTCAAATTGACATTCGTATTTAAACTATGCGTATTTGATAAAACGGATTGACCTGGATTATCTTTGCTTTTTTCATCTTGTAGTTCAGGTGGTGAAAAAATCTCATTCAATTGACCTACATAATCTCCACTGAAAACAGAATTAAGTGAAAAGCTAGATGAGCCTGTCCTAAATACTGTATAATCAGCTGAAACACTTCCAGTTGCCCTATTAACAGTTTCTTCGTTTGTTAAAACTTCAACCGTGTGAAGAGGGTTAGATGGATTGGTTGGGTTATCTGGCCAGCTTCCATCAGCATTTTGATTAATATTCACAAAATTAGGAGTGAAACCAAATGAGAAATTGTAAGACTTATTTGTATTGTCATTGCCAGTAATTCCACGATCGGATCGTGTTCTTGCTAAATATGCAGTGCTCGCAATCTTGAATCGATCAGAAACTCTGTGGTTCATATTTAATCGGCCTGAAAATCTCTCATAAAATCTATTTTTCACGATACTTTTTTCATCAAGATATTGTGTAGATAGATAAAATTGAGTCTTATCACTACCACCACTTAAGCTTAACGAGGTTTCTTTTAGGGCGCCTGTATTACCATACAACATATCTTCATAGTCATATGTTTTAGTATAGTTACCACTTGAGTGAGTGCCAAGATCAGCTACAGAAGCTCCATATTGGTCTACAGCTTCTTGGTAGGTAAAATCGCGTGTACCCACTTTTTTCATAACAGAGCTTGAACCGAATTTTTGTGAAAAATTAACTCTGGTTTTTCCAGCTTGACCTTTTTTGGTTGTAATAAGTATTACACCATTGGTAGCCTTTGCTCCATAGATTGCGGCGGCGCTAGCACCTTTCAGTACTTCAACGCTCTCAATATCATTTGGATTGAAATCTGAAATACGATTGGCCGGCTGACCTTGAGGTCTTGCACTGCCAGCACCTGTCGCAGCACTTACAACATCAATACCAGATTGATTTGTTGAATTATTAACAACAACTCCATCAATAACGTAAAGCGGTTGTGTTTCACCTGTAATTGTTGATACGCCTCTAAGATTCACGCTCATACCACCACCAGGGGCTCCAGAATTATGCCGAACCCTTACTCCGGCAAACTTGCCATTAAGAGCAGCATCTAAAGTTTGAACTGGTGCACCAACAAGCTCTTCACCGCTAACGGATGCTACAGCATTTGCAGCATTTCTACGCTTAACGGATGAAGCTAATCCTGTAACTAGGACCTCATCTCCCTTTAATACGTCAACCTTCATCTCAACAGAAAACGGAGAGGGTGTATCTGATGATACCTCTACCTCTTGTGTTTCATAACCAATATAAGAAAAAACCAAAACGCCAGATTCTTGAGGAAGGGCAATTTTAAATTCACCCTCCATACTGGTTGTGGTTCCTGTATATGTGTCTTTGAGAAAAACCTGAACGCCAGGTAATGTCTGGCCATCTGTGTCAGTAACGGTACCTTGAAATACCGACTGGGCAGAAAGTAGGCTAGTCAACACTAAACTTAGTGTTATTAGTCTCATTATGTTTCTCCTTTAACCTAAAAAGGTTAGTTAAAAAAAAAGCCCGCTTTAATCGCGGGCTTTTAAATTCTTATTGATATAAAAAATTATCCCGCTAGGTCGTAGTATCCCATAGAATGCTAATAATAATTAGCTCGTAAATAGCACTGTTTGCGTTAATAGATAAATCCTTCACAACAGAGCTTATGTGAATTATTAAATATGTGTCAAGTGTTATTATGTAATTAAATAGAAATTGATCATTATATTATATATTATTTATAAATTAATTTCACAATTAAGAATCAATATTTATTAAATAAGGTAGGAAACAAATGATGAGTAAAATTTTTCTTAGCGCAGTCTCAATACTTTTTATTTCTTGTTCCTCAGATAATATAATTGAACCTGATTATATTTTGTCTGCAGATCAAAAACATAATAAATGGAGCAATCAAATTGAACCCGTTATTACTGTAGCATCAGGATCTGTTATTCAAGCTGAAACAAGTGAAGCATCGGATGGCCAGATCCATAAAAGTGCTACTTTAGATGATTTAATCAATATTGATTTTGAACCAATACACCCGCTAACTGGACCGGTCTACGTAGAAGAAGCTGAAGTTGGTGATATCCTAGCGGTAGATATTTTAAATATTGATCTCCATGATTATGGATGGCAAGCTATTGTAGGAGGATTTGGATTTTTAACCGATAGATTTCCAAACCCAAAATTATCTATTCATGAAATTGATAAACAAAACAACACCATCACATTTAAGGATAAAGTAAAGATACCCCTTAAGCCATTTGCTGGAGTAATGGGAGTTGCGCCCAATACCGCTGAGATGCTATCTACTATTCCCCCTCGTGAGAATGGTGGCAACATGGATGATCCAAGTATTGTTGAAGGATCGACTGTGTATTTTCCGGTTTTAGTGAAAGGTGCTCTATTTTCAATCGGTGATACACATGCAGTTCAAGGCTTAGGTGAGGTATGCG
>Ga0208764_10001539_pt1 | contig 14745 bp, 12 predicted proteins | sample ETNtaG_18_FD_185762 | JGI IMG/M metagenome (GOLD analysis project Ga0208764, IMG submission 185762) | Marine microbial and viral communities from oxygen minimum zone, Eastern Pacific Ocean - ETNP201302SV91 (SPAdes) (version 2) | ecosystem: Environmental > Aquatic > Marine > Oceanic ... | reverse complement strand
TAAACCCGTCTCACCTACAGCCTTCACGCATTTTGAATTGAAGAGATCTTTTAACTGAGAAAAAGTTTGGTCATTGAATGTTTTGGCTTGATGAGGATGAATGCCTGCAGTGCTAATCAAGTCATAAGAAGAGTTTTCACAAATTTCTTTAGCCTTAATGCTTTCTTCAAGATCAGTTCCAGTTATGCTGATTCTAGTTACACCTTTCTCAATTGAATTTTTAAGAACTAAATCTAGACCTTTGTTTAATGAAGGGTGTGTTAAATTTGCACCTATATCAAAGAATTTGTTTTGCATAATTTATCTATTTTACTCAAAACAATAACTTTTTATTAATGAGATTGATTTCCTGTATAAATTAATTCATTATTCAAGTCTTGTTAAATAGCTACAGAATTTAAAATGCTAAGGAAGATACTACTGTTCCTAGGCGCTATGTTATTAGTGTCAATTTTGGTTATAGCCCAAACAACTTTGAGTAATTTTATTTGGTTAATTCAAGTAGATATGCCTGTTACCTTTGGTATAGTAATTTCTAGAATATTCCAAGATATATTTACGATGGGGTTACTTGTTTATCCAATAGTCTTAATCATTAACCTATTAATCTTTTTGGTAGCAGTCTTATTAGTTAAATTTACAAACTTCTCTAAAGTGATTACTTATTCATTTGCCGGAGGAGTTGCTATGCTTCTTTTGGCAATAGGAATCCCTTTAATGGGGGGAGGTATTTATGGAATATCAGGAGCTAGATCGATTGTAGGTAAGTTACTTTTTATTTTATTTGGAATTCTAGGTGGCTATGTTTATGGTAAAGGATTAAAAAAGGACTAAATAGAGAAATAATGTGAATATTAAAAGAAAATTATTCTTTAGTTTATTAATAGCAATAACTTCTTTTGTTATAGCTGAAAATGATTTAAATGAATTTAAGATTGAAGTCTTGGCAGAAGGACTGGATCACCCTTGGAGCTTAGTTCATATTTCAGATAAAGAAATTCTAATAACAGAAAAAACTGGAAAGATAAGGATTCTAAAAGAAGGAAATTTACTAAAGCAAACAGTACAAAATGTTCCTGAATCTCTTTTTGCGGGACAAGGTGGTTTATCAGACATAGTTCTTCATCCTAATTTTCAGAAAAATAAATATATATACCTTTCTTTTTCTGAATCTCATTCTATTAATAAACGGTTAAGTACATTAAGAGTAATAAGGGCTCAGTTAAATGGTTATCAGCTAGAGGAAGTTAAGGAAATATTTAAAGCAGACCCTTATAGGGAAGCTCCAGCTCATTTTGGTGCAAGAATGCTTTTTTTAGATGATAAGACTATGCTGATAACTTCCGGAGATGGATTTAATTATCGAGAAAAGGCGCAAAGTTTAGATAATCATTTTGGAAAAGTAATTAGATTAAATGATGATGGAAGCATTCCTTTAGATAATCCGCTAATAGATAAAGGCAAGAAAGAGATTTTTTCATATGGTCATAGAAATCAACAAGGATTAACTCTCAGTCTAGACAATTCTATAATTTATTTAGTCGAACATGGCCCCAGAGGAGGAGATGAACTTAATATCTTAAATCCAGGTAAGAATTATGGATGGCCAGCTATTACATATGGATTAGATTACAGTGGAGCAACAATATCTCCTTTTACTGAGATGACTGGTTTAGAACAGCCTATTAAATATTGGGTTCCTTCAATAGCACCCTCTAGCATGACTACTTATAGAGGAGATAAGTTCAAAAATTGGAAAGGGGATTTATTTATTTCATCTATGGTCCCAGGTGATCTAAGAAGAATAAGAATAAGTAAAAAAGGTGTTGAGGAAGAAGTTTTAATAGATAATCTTGGAAGATTAAGAAATGTTTATAATTCCGCTGATGGAAATTTATTAGTACTATCTGATGGACCAAATGCAAAATTGTATAAAATATCACCAAAATAAAATTAGGAGTTAATTATGGTAGCAAGAATAATTACATGTTTAATTGGAGCTTTTCTACTACTCCAATCTTTTCAATGGATAATAGATCCAGTATCTGCTGCTGGCGGACTTGGAATGACTTTAGTTGAAGGCGTTGGTAAAAATACTCAAATAGGAGATTTTACTTCTTTCTTTTTTAGTGCAGGCCTATTTGCATTAATAGGAGCAGTTAAACAACAACATCAATGGCTCTATGGCTCAATTTGTTTACTAGGTGGTGCCGCTATCTTTAGGTCTTTATCTGTAGTGTTACATGGATCAGAACCTTTAATTTCTGCGATTATATTTGAAGTCTTGATGTCTTTATTTTTAGCTTTATATGCTTATATCTTAAGAAAAGAAACAATTTAAATAACAATAACAATTTCTTTATTGCTTGTGATAAAGTTTAAAGAAATCTAAATAAGGAAATAATATGAAATTTGAGGGAACTAAATCCTATATTTCTACTGAAGACTTAAGTATGGCAGTTAATGCTTCAGTGGCTCTAGAGAAACCATTATTAATTAAAGGAGAACCAGGAACAGGAAAGACTATGCTTGCCGAACAAGTTGCTGAATCTCTAGATATGCCTTTAATTGAATGGCATATAAAATCAACTACAAAAGCAAAGCAAGGCTTATATGAATATGATGCTGTTACCAGATTAAGAGATTCTCAATTAGGAGATGAAAGAGTAAAAGACATCTCTAATTACATCGATAAAGGAAAATTATGGGAAGCCTTTACAGCAGAAGAAAGAGTAGTTCTTTTGGTTGATGAAATAGATAAAGCAGATATTGAGTTTCCTAATGATCTTCTTCAAGAGATTGATCGAATGGAATTTTATGTTTATGAAACCAAAGAAACAATCAAAGCAAAAAATAGGCCAATAGTTATTATCACTAGTAATAATGAAAAAGAACTTCCAGATGCCTTTTTAAGAAGATGTTTCTTTCACTATATTAATTTCCCAGACAGGCCAACTATGGAGCAGATAGTTTCTGTTCATCATCCAAAAATTAAGAAGAAACTTGTTAAAGAAGCTTTAGATATTTTCTTTGATGTTAGAAAAGTTCCTGGTTTAAAGAAGAAACCATCTACCTCTGAACTTATTGACTGGTTAAAATTATTAATGTCCGATGATCTTCCTGACGAGATATTAAAGAACAGAGACCCATCTAAAGCTATTCCTCCTTTGTATGGAGCTTTAATTAAGAATGAGCAAGATGTGCAGCTATTAGAAAGGTTAGCTTTTATGGCAAGGAGAGAGGCTAATAATAATCAGTAATGTTTATTACTCTTTTTAACACCCTGAGATCCACAGGAGTTCCTTGTACTCTAAGAGAACTTTTAGACCTTATTGCTTGTGTGGATAAAAATCTTGCATTTGCAAATATGGAAGAATTTTATTTCTTGAGTAGAGCTACTCTGGTTAAAGATGAAAAACACTATGATAAATTTGATAGAGCCTTTGATATTTATTTTAAAGGAATTGAGAGCATAGACGATATTCTAGAAATGCTTATTCCAGAAGAATGGTTAAAAGCTGAATTTGAGAAATATTTATCTGAAGAAGAGTTAGAACAGATTAAATCTCTAGGGGGTCTCGAAAAACTACTGGATGAGTTTAAGAAACGAATAGAAGAACAAAAGGAAAGGCATGAAGGTGGAGATAAGTGGGTGGCGACAAAAGGGACTTCTCCTTTTGGGAATGAAGGTCAGAATCCAGAAGGAATAAGAGTAGGTGGAGAAGGTAAGCAGAAGAAAGCTGTAAAGATCTGGGAAGCAAGAGACTTTAAGAATTTAGATGACAGTGTTGAGTTAGGAACAAGAAATATAAAGGTAGCCTTAAGAAGACTTAGAAAATTAATAAGAGATAGCGCAGAAGAAGAATTTGATTTAGATAACACGATTAGTTCTACAGCAAGAAAAGCTGGCATGCTTGATATTAAATATAGACCTGAAAAAAGGAATGCAGTTAAGGTTCTGGTTCTATTTGATGTTGGTGGGTCAATGGATCCACATGTAAGAATATGTGAAGAGTTATTCTCAGCATGTAAAACAGAATTTAAAAATTTAGAATATTTCTATTTTCATAATTTTATTTATGAAACCGTCTGGAAAGATAACAGGAGAAGACAAAACGAAAGAATGTATACCGAAGATATTCTTCATAAGTATTCTTCTGATTACAGGATTATATTTGTAGGAGATGCAACCATGGCTCCTTATGAGATAACTAATCCAGGTGGAAGCATAGAACATTGGAATGAAGACGCAGGGGCTTCATGGATGAAAAGAATCAGGGAAGTGTATGAAAAGGTAATTTGGCTGAACCCTGTACCAAAGGAGCACTGGGAATATAGCGCTTCGGTTGAATTAACCAGATCTTTGGTGGAAGACAATATGTTTCCTCTAACCATTAGAGGTTTAGAAGAAAGCATGTCTTTTCTTAGTAAATAGAGTTGTTATTTACTACTTACTAGTCACTATAGTAAGAAACAGTATTCCGTAAATAATTATAAGATATTTAATTTATAATAATTCATTAATGAAAGCTCTTAGAATTGATAATCTTACAAAAAAGTACACAGGAGGCCTAGAGGCACTTAGAGGTATATCTTTAGATGTTGAACAAGGTGACTTCTTTGCATTACTAGGTCCTAATGGTGCAGGTAAATCAACGGCTATAAATATTATAAGTTCATTGGTAACCAAAACTTCAGGAACAGTAGAAATACTTGGATTAGATATAGATAAAAATCACTCTTTAGCAAAAAAACAATTAGGGGTTGTAGGACAAGAATTTAATTTTAATCAATTTGAAAAAGTTTCAGATATTATTATTAATCAGGCAGGGTATTTTGGTCTTAGTAGAAAAAAAGCTATAGAAAATACTGAATATTTTCTTAAAAAACTAGATATATGGGATAAGAAGGACGAAGTTAGTAGGAATCTATCTGGAGGAATGAAAAGAAGGGTTATGGTCGCAAAAGCCCTCGTTAATAAACCGAATCTACTTATATTGGATGAACCAACGGCTGGAGTTGATATTGAGTTAAGAAGGTCCCTGTGGGACTTCCTACAGGAAATAAATGAACAAGGTACTTCTATAATTTTAACTACGCACTATTTAGAAGAAGCAGAGAGGCTATGTAGAAATATAGCAATAATTGATAAAGGTGAAATAGTTGAAAACACTTCTATGGTCAATTTATTAAGTAAACTAGAAGTAGAGCGTTATATTTTAGATACAGATAAAGAAATAGATGAATCTGTCATAAATGAAGATAATTTTGAAATTAAACTAAAAGACAAGAATCAGCTATCAGTTACGCTAAGAAAAGGACAAAAGTTAAATGATGTATTTAATTTCTTGTCTGAAAAAGGAATATCTATATCAAGTATGCGAAATGAAACAGGCAGATTAGAAGAGCTTTTCTTAAACTTAACGGAAGAGAGTAATTAAAATGAATTCAACTGAGAAGATTAGATCTCTCCTGACAATTCTTAGAAAAGAAATGATTAGATTCTTTCGTATCTATATTCAAACATTTATTTCTCCAGCTATTGTTATAACGCTGTATTTCATTATTTTTGGTAATTTAATAGGCTCAAGGATTGGTCAAATGGGAGGATTTAATTATGTTCAATTTATGGCCCCAGGTTTGATACTTATGTCAGTGATAACTAACTCATACGGAAATGTAGTGTCCTCATTTTTTAATGCAAAATTTACTAAAAGTGTTGAGGAGCTTTTAGTAACTCCTATGCCTAATTATATTATTTTAACAGGATGGGTTGCTGGAGGCGTAGCAAGAGGATTATTAGTTGGATTAGTGGTTACTTCAATCTCTATTTTTTTTACAGATATAATTGTTGTAAATGTAGGATTAACTCTTATTTCGGTTATTTTAACTTCAGTGCTCTTTTCTTTATTAGGGTTCTTAAATGCTTTTTTTGCTGAGACCTTTGATCATATCAGCATAGTTCCAAATTTCATTCTAACGCCCTTGATTTATCTAGGGGGTGTTTTCTACTCAATTCATCTCTTACCTGAGTTTTGGAAGAATATTTCTTTAATTAATCCTTTGATGTATATGATTAATTCTTTTAGACATGGAATGCTCGGAACTTCTGATTTAGAAACGATGGGTCTCTCTGTTAATTTTGCTGTATTCATGATGTTTGTTTTTATTACAATTATCTTCTTCATAGCTCTTTGGCTACTTAACTCAGGTAGAGGAATAAGGAATTAATTTTGGAGAAAGCTTCTTTATTAGGGAAAAAAGTACTTTTTCCAAATAAGTATGATAAAGAATTACTTATTCCTTTAGAAAGAAAATCTCAAAGAGATCAAGCTAAGATAGATTGGAAAGAACACCAGTTCTTCGGATTAGATAACTGGACTTGTTATGAGGTATCTTGGCTTAATAAAAGGAACTTCCCTCAAATTAGAGTTTTATATCTTTCTTACTCTTCAAGTTCTAAGTTTTTTATTGAATCTAAGTCTCTTAAGTTATATTTAGGTTCTTTGCATAACGAGAGATTCTCAAGTCCTGAAGAAGTGGAACTTTTAATTAAAGATGATCTAACTGAAGTAATTGAAGAAGAAGTACAAATAGAATTATTAGAGAAGCCAAAAAAAATATTAAATTGTAAGACACCTTTAGATGAGCTTATTATTGAGATAAATCACCTAAAAGAAGTAGATGCAAGTATTCTAAAATCAAAAAATAACACCGTTTCAAAATCTCTCCACACAAGTTCTTTTAGAAGTCTTTGTCCTGTTACTTCTCAGCCTGACTGGGCTGACATATTTATAGAATATGAAGGTAAAGAAATATCTGAAGAATCTCTACTTAAGTACCTTATCTCGTATAGAGAGCATCAAGGATTTCACGAGGAATGCGTAGAGAGAATATTTATAGATATTCTTAATCAATGTAGCTGCACTTCCTTAACAGTTAAAGCTAACTTCCTTAGAAGAGGGGGCATAGAAATAAATCCTATAAGATCTACAATCAGATCAGATTACGAGGTTTTTAGGACCGAAAGACAATGAGCACTATTTCTTTATATTTAGGTTTAGTCTTTATTCTTTTAGGCGTTTTATGTCTATCAAGTAACTTTATTTTTTTAATTGTACGAATAGCTCAAAGAATATTAGGCTCTAATTCATTAAAAATATTTATTTTTGTTCTTTTTGGATTATTGATAGAGAGAATAATATTTCTTCCTAATTGGAGCTATGAGTTCTGGAGGTTTACAACAGTAGTTATATTGGGCTTAGAAATGCTATCTATAGTGTTTTCTTTTATAACCCCAAATTTCTTTAAAAAAATACATCAAATAGAGAAGATTAATTTCTTTACGAAATCTATATTTCTAATTTTATTTGTAACTCTTGGATTAAGTTACCTTTCTGTATCTTACATAGGTCCTATAGATATACCTAAAGATTGTAAGTCAGATGATATAACTAAAGTTTATTGCGTTTTGGATAATCCAGAGGATTTAGTATTAACGCCTGATAATAGTTTTTTAATTGTTTCAGAGTTTGGAAGCTTAGAAGAAACGATACCAGGTCAGTTATCTTTATTTAATTTAAAGTCTAAGTTAGCCGCAAAAATAAAAATAAATATTATAGATAAAGAATGGGGAGAAGAGTCTTGCAATAGAAAAGAAGGAGACTTGCTTGGTCCGCATGGAATTGATCTTATAGAGAGAGATGATGGTAGGCACCAATTGGCTGTAGTAAATCATGCAATTAGAGAATCAATTGAAATGTTTGAATTAGTTTATAGAGAAGGTTGGGAGCTTGATTGGAAGGGCTGCTCAGCACCGTCGAAAGAAAACTTCTTAAATGATGTAAGTTTAAAAGATAATGGGAATTTCTTTGTAACTCATATGTTCGATCGCCACATTGATGCAATAGATTTTCTTATGATCTCACTGTTTAAATACAATACAGGCTATGTTTTAGAGTGGCAGAAAGGCAAGGGCTTCTCAAAAGTAAAGGGAAGTGAGGGAGCTATGCCCAACGGAATAGCTTACGACAATAGTAATGACACGCTTTATATAGCTTTCAATTTAGGAGATGAAGTTAAATCAATCGAGGCAAGATCAGGAAAGGTCTTAGCTTTTAATAATTTCAGGGGACCTGACAATATAATTTTAAAGGATAATTTCTTATGGGTTACATCTCTAGACCATGAAGTACTAGATGTTGGGTTGAAATGCGGATTAGAGACTGCCTTTTGCAATTTACCTTTTTCTATACATAAAGTTGATCCAGCCACAATGGAAATTAAAGAGCTTAAGGCTTATCAAAACTCTATTTTTGGGTTAGTTTCAGTAGCACTACCTGTAAAAGATAGAATATGGTTGGGTTCTTTTCAATCAGATAGAATAGCCTCCATTTTTATTAATTAGGAGAGATTGTAGAAGTGCATTCGCATGTCTGGTTACGTAAATACTAATTAAATTTTAATTTATCTTTAATATCATTAAAACCCTTCCTATTAGCTTTATTTAATGTTTTACTTTGTATAGAAATAATAAGTTCTGGGGAGAAAATTATATGAAATTTAAAATATTATTATTAAGTCTTTCTTTATTAACCATACCTTCTATCAGCATATCTGCTGAAGATGAAGAAGAAAGCTCTATACTTGAAGAGGTAGTGGTTACTGCTAGGAAAAGAGAAGAGTCAGCTCAATCTGTACCTATTCCAATTTCTGCTTTAAATGGAGATAGATTAGAAGCAAGAAACATTACTGAAATTCAAGATATAACTAAATTAACACCTAATTTAAATTTTTCTGCTCAAGGAATAAATTCAACAGTAACGAATGTTTTCTTAAGAGGGATTGGACAATCTAACTGGTCCGAAACACAAGATCCTAAGATTGGAATATATATAGATGGTGTTTATTTAAGTAGACCCCAAGGTGGAATGGTTGATTTGATTGATATTGATCGTGTAGAAGTATTGAGAGGACCTCAAGGAACTCTTTTTGGAAGAAACACCACAGCGGGATTAATCCACATTATTACAAAAGACCCAACAGAAGCCCTTGAAGGCTTTGCTAATGTAGGTTTTGGTACTGACGGACATGTTGTCGTTAGGGGAGTTTTAAACGTACCTATGACTGATAAATTGTCTGGTAGATTTGCAGTGATGTCTAAAGAAACAGATGGATTTATTAAAAACCAGATTACTGGAGAAGATCACGGTAATGAAGATTCTCAATCTTTTAGAGCTTCTTTTAAATACAGAGGGGATGCTTATAACGCAAGATTAACCTACGATCATTTTGAGTCAGATGAATTAGCTACACTTTCAAGTTGTCGTTTTATTGCCCCGGCAGATGGTTCGGTAGCAACTGGTTTCCCTGCAGTTGCTTACCTAGCAGGAACTTATGACACCATGAGGCAGAATTGCCTGGATACAAGCAGATATTTAGGAAGAGACAATAACCCTAATCAAAATGCAACTACAGATACAGACTCTTATACTCTTACTCAAAATCTAGATTTAGGCATAGGAACATTGACTATGATTTCAAATCATAGAGAAATAGAAAACTATAACGGTACTTGGGGTTGGGGTATGGGTAGTGGTAATTCATCTACGACTACAACCACAAACCTTTTGGATGTCATTAATTACGCACAGGAATTCGAGGTTGATTCACACGAGATAAGGCTGAGTGGAGACACTGATAAATTAAGTTGGACAATTGGTGCTTATACTTTTGAAGAAGATAATTATGGAATTACAGATGTACCTGTTTTAAGAGGGTTTACTCCTCCTACACCAACTGCATGGCCTATGTTTCATATGGTTATACCTGGAGTTCTTAACGTAGCTCAAACTGTAATGGGCACTCAAATGTTTGGTTCAAGAACTCAATACAATATTGTGACTAACGCAAACGACGCTTTTTTTGCGGAAGGTACTTACGTAATAAATGATAAAACAGACATAACCGTTGGCATGAGAAGAACTGAAGATGAAAGAAAATATACAAGAGGCCAATATTTGTATGTGGGAAATAATGCGCAAGGAGCATTTGACCCAGGTAATAATTGCCCTGGAAATATAGACCCTACTACGATGGTAGCTACATCTGAAACTTGTTATCAAGAAGTTTCTTACAGTGAAACAACTTCTAGGGTTATCTTAAGTCACGCTACTAGAGAAAATCTAATGACTTATGCCAGCTACAGTAAAGGTTATTCATCTGGTGGCTTTAATCAAGCTATAGACATGAAGGCTTTTCTTCCTGAAGTATCTGATAACTACGAAGTGGGTTTTAAGAGCACTTTGAGAGATGGAACCTTGAGACTGAATGGTACTTATTTCCATAACATTTATGAAAATCAACAAATAACAGTTGGAAGAGTTATCAACGGACAGCCTACAGCTGACATCATTAATGCTAAAGAAGCAAAAATTAAAGGTTTAGAGCTAGAACTTCTTGCTCAGCTGTCTGATAGTTGGGCAATGACTATGACTTCTGGTTTTATGGATGGAATATATAATAGTTTTACTGTTGATGACTATGCTTATGATCCAACTACCTTCGTTACAACTATTACTACAAGAGACTTAAGTGATACTCCATTTGGATATTCTGGCGATAACGGCAAAAGTCATACTTTTGATATGGCTTTTATTCACACCCAAAGATTATCTTCAGGTGCAAATGTAGTAAGTCAGATTGGTCTGACTAAGCGTGATAATTCTTGGGGAACCTTAAGACATACACCTGGATCAGAATTACCGGGTTATAACTTAGTTGATGGAAGAATAGCTTTTTCTCTTCCTGATGGAGTAACTACAATAACTTTCTGGGGCACAAACCTCACTGATAAAGAATATGTGTCAAGCATGTTATGGCAGGGAGGAGATCCTGAAATAGGTGACCCATCACTAGGAATGGCTGCAGATTGGTGGGGTCAGCCAAGAAGATTTGGAATAGAGTGGCGTAGAGACTTCTAGAAAGTTAAATATTTCCTGATGGAAAGGGAGATTAAAGAATATAAGGTCTAGGATAGGAAGAGGTATTGAACTTCCTAGCACGGAGTTTTTAAATTAGTAATAGTAAATACTTTAAAGAATATACTCTAACTTTAGACTAAGCCCACTAATACTTTTAGACTTTTACTTTTTAAAACGCGTTGGCACAAAAAACTGGCACAAACGCCAATTTCGACTATTATTGCCATAATGAGAGCCCTGAAAGACGCTTACTTGTAGGAAGGAGAGATGGCAGAGTGGTCGAATGCGCTCGCTTGGAAAGCGTGTAAGGTGTTAAAGCCTTCGAGGGTTCGAATCCCTCTCTCTCCGCCATTAAATTAAAGTTTTATATAAGTATGAATTCAAATTTAGATTTAGGCTGGGAAGAGTGGTTAAGTTTACCCTTAATTAATCTTCCTTTTATAAAAGCTAAGGTAGATACAGGTGCCCAAACCTCTGTTCTTCATGCTAAGCATATTGAAGTTTTTAAAGTAAAGAAGAAAAGATATGTAAGGTTTGAGATATCACCTTTACCAGAAAAACCAAAATTAACAGTGTCCTGTTCTGCACCTTTAATTGGAAGAAGGAAGGTGACGAGCTCAAATGGAGAGTCTGAAAAAAGATATTTCATTAAAACTGATGTAGAGATATCGGGTAATACTTGGGAAATTGAGATTTCATTAACGGATAGAGAGTCCATGCAATATAGAATGCTTCTAGGAAGAAGTTCTATTGGTCCAGAAATGACAGTACATGCTACGGAGAGTTTTTTAAATGGACAGCCTATTAAGAAAAATCCTTATGCTGGTAAAAAGAAAAGAAAACTTAAATCAAGAAGAGCCTTAAGAATTGCATTATTAACACGAGAGCCTAACAATTATACTTCTAAGAGAATTGTTATAGCAGGCCAGCAAAGAGGTCATCAGGTTGAACCAGTAAACCCTACAAGATGTTATTTAGATGTAGATACTGGCAAACCAGAAATTTTCTACGATTCAAAACCATTACCGAAATATGATGTTGTAATACCGAGGATAGGCGCATCAATCACTGCTTATGGACTAGCAGTTACAAGGCAATTTCAATTAACAGGTGCTATACCAATAAACGGACCGCAGTCTATTGCAAACTCTAGAGATAAATTATTAGCCCATCAATTACTGGCGTCAGCAGGAATAAATATGCCAGTTACAGGTTTTGCATCTTCACCTAAGGACACAAAAGGCGTAATTAATACTGTAGGCACAGTGCCATTAGTAATTAAATTGCTCGAGTCATCTCAAGGAAAAGGAGTAATTCTAGCTGAGACTAAAAAGGCAGCAGAAACCGTTATAAATGCCTTTAGAGGACTGAATGCTAACTTCCTAGTCCAAGAATTTATTGAAGAGTCTAAAGGGGAAGATTTAAGGTGTTTAGTAATAGACGGGAAAGTTGTAGGTTCAATTTTAAGATCCAACAAAGATAATGATTTTAGATCTAACTTACATCAGGGTGGAATTGCACAAAGCACGACAATTACAGCTAAAGAAAGGAGTATTGCAATAAGAGCGTCTAAAGCCTTTGGTTTATCAGTAGCCGGTGTTGATATACTCAGAAGTAAAAGAGGGCCTCTAGTATTAGAAGTTAACAGTTCCCCAGGAATTCAAGGAATAGAAAAGACCTTGGAATTGGATATAGCAGGTGAAATTATTTCTTTTTGTGAAAAGAAAATAGGTATCGGTATTTAGATAAAGAAATTAAACCTTTTTCTTCTTCAATTACGTCCCGCAAAAGGTTTGCTTTACTATTTCCTTTTCTTCTGGCGGTTTTAAAAAAACTTCTTTATTTAATTGCTCTTTATAAGGATTCTTAAGAACTTCATTTAGCTCTTCAAAGAAAAAGAAATCTCCTTCATTTGCTAACTCTATAGCCTTTTCTATTAGGTGATTCCTTGGAATATATACAGGATTTATAGACTTCATCCTTTTAGTTACTATATTTTCATCTTCCTTATGAATTAATTTTTCCCATTCAGCTAACCAAACCGTAAAGTCTTTATCATTTTTAAATAGACTAGTAATCTCTTCATGAGAAGAAATATTTAATTGCTTAGTTAAGAGAGTAAAAGTCTGTGTATAGTCAGCTTGATTATTCTTCATTAAATTTAGTAAATCTTTTACAGATTGTTGATTTCTTTTGGTATTTGCTTCTAAGCCAATTTTTAAGCAGAGAACATCTAGTATTTTATTATTTATATTTGTAACAAATTCTTGCATTATGCCTTCAACCTTTTCTTTAGCTTTATTCATATCAAGATCAATAAATTTCATTAAACAACCGGCTAAACAATACATATTCCATAAGCATATTTGTGGTTGATTTCCAAAGGCATATCTTCCTTGTAGATCTATAGAACTAAAAACTTTCATAGGATCATAAGAATCCATAAATGCACATGGTCCGTAATCTAATGTTTCTCCTGCAATTGAAGTATTGTCTGTATTCATAACACCGTGAATAAATCCTACACCCATCCAGTCAGCCATTAGATCTGATTGCCTAGAAGCAACACTCCTTAAGAATTCTAAGGCCTTTTCATCGGACTCTTTAATTTCTGGATAATGTCTATCTATTGAATAATTAAGTAGAAGTTCAACATTTTTCCAATCCTCTCTAGAGGCGAAATATTCAAATGAACCGACTCTAATATGACTTCTTGCAACTCTAGTTAATATTCCTCCTGGTTGGATAGATTCTCGCATTACCTTTTCACCAGTCTCAACTGCACATAAAGCACGAGTTGTAGGAATTCCTAAATGAAACATTGCTTCACTAACAACATATTCTCTTATAACGGGACCTAAAGCAGATCTACCATCTCCTTGTCTAGAAAAGGGAGTTAAGCCAGAACCTTTAAGTTGAATATCAAATCTTTCATTGCTTTTGTTTACTATCTCTCCCAGTAAGATGGCCCTTCCATCTCCTAGTTGATTTATAAAATTACCAAATTGATGTCCCGCGTACTTGAGACTAATTGGTTGTGTTGAATCTAGGACTAAATTTCCTGAAAATACTTTAGTTAATAAGTCATTGCTTATTTGGTCATCTAAATCTAAATTTTCATACAGTTTTTTATTTAATTTAATAATTTTTGGATTAGAGACTGGAGTGGGTTTTACATTTTCATAAAAATCACTCGGTAGATCGAAGAAAGTATTTTTAAAAGTAAACAATTTAAAATTTTGATTAGTGAATTAAATAATTAAATATTGTACATTTAGATATTAAACTATCTAATAAATGAAAATCATTTTATTTCTATTTTTAACAATTTTTCTTGCTTCTTGTGGAGGCGGAGGCGGAGGGGGTAGCGACCCTGCACCCTTACCACCTACAGGCACAGGAGGGGGAGGTACGACCGTAATTTCAAATAATGCTTGTAATGTTAGTTCAACTGGAGCTCCTCAAGTTAATCAACAAATATCTTGGCCACATTATTCTTCAGATCAATTCGCCTCTAGATATCTTAATAGTGATAAATTAAATGAAGATAATTTTAATAATTTAACCGTTGCATGGAAATGGACCTCACCCAGTGAAGAATTTATGGATAATAATTCTGGGTTAGTAGCAAATAGGCATGCAGTTACACCCATAATGATAAACGGAGTGCTTTATACAACTTCAGCGTTTAATCATATAAGTGCTATAAATGCAGAAACAGGGAATGAAATATGGGAGTTTGATCCTGTTTCATATACTCAAG
>Ga0208764_10001533_pt1 | contig 14763 bp, 14 predicted proteins | sample ETNtaG_18_FD_185762 | JGI IMG/M metagenome (GOLD analysis project Ga0208764, IMG submission 185762) | Marine microbial and viral communities from oxygen minimum zone, Eastern Pacific Ocean - ETNP201302SV91 (SPAdes) (version 2) | ecosystem: Environmental > Aquatic > Marine > Oceanic ... | reverse complement strand
GATTCACTTAATCCGACAGCGGCTCTCGAACCTGACCCTCCCGCTCCCACAACTAGAACATCGTATTCATGATCAATTATATTATATGTGCTCATTAAATTTTATATATGAGTAAAATTAAAATTATCACAGGAATTATTATACTTAATATTGAAGTCAAAATATTTGCGGCATCTTTGATTTTTTTGCTATGAATATAATCTTCAAAAATTTCATTTAAACTGATTTTTGCATGAAAAAAACCAACGAAAAATACAATGATTGTTAAAATTACAAATAATGGGTTTTTAAAAAAATAAACAGCTTCTAAATAATTTTTTGTTGAAAGTGAAATTAATGAAAAATAGAGCCAAACATATAATGGAGCTAAAATTAAAGCACTTATACGATGAAGAATCCATTTACGTGTTTCGTTCATTTAAATAAAACCCCTTCCAAACAACCAGAATATAACTGTTAAGACTAAAGAAAAGACAATTACAATTAACCCAGAAATATTTGCAGTTTTAATTTCAAATCCATATCCCAAGTCCCAAACTAAATGTCTTATACCGCTTAATATATGGAAACTCATAGACCAAGTAAATCCGATCAAAAAAAATTTTCCAATAAAACTATTTATTAGCAATAAAAGTAGCTCATAATTACTTTCCCCAAAACTCAAGGCTAATAACCAAAAAAATATTAAAATTAGTGCTAATAAATTTATAACACCAGAAATTCTATGCGTTATTGAAAGCAAAGATGAAACATGCCATCTATAAATTTGAAGATGAGGTGATAATGGATTTTTGGAATCACTCATTATTTATTAATATATTTTTTAATCAAAACATTTGCAATTTGAACCGCATTAAGAGCTGCGCCTTTAAGCAAATTATCTGATACTATCCACATATTTATTGAATTTTTTTGTGTTTGATCGTTTCGTATTCTTGAAATGTATGTTGTAAAGTCCCCACTTGATTCAACTGGAGTTATATAACAGCCATCTTTAGCTTCATCCACAACTTTGCATCCTGCTGCTTTTTCTAGACATTTTCTAATTTTTTCTGCGTCAACTTCTGAATTAAACTCAACATTTACCGATTCGGCATGTCCAACAAAAACTGGAACTCTTACGCATGTTGCGCTTAAAGATATGTTGGGATCTAAAATTTTTTTTGTTTCTACGGTCATTTTCCATTCTTCTTTTGTATAGCGATCCTCCATAAAAGTATCTATGTGGGGAATAACATTAAAGGCTATTTGTTTTGTAAAATTTTTTGAGCTTACTTTTTGTTTATCTAAAACTTTTCTACTTTGCTCTTCTAGTTCATTTATATGAGAATTCCCAGCACCAGAAACTGATTGATAAGTTGAAACAATTACTCTTTTAATTTTAAATTGATCGTGCAAAGGTTTTAAAGCTAAGACTAATTGAATAGTTGAACAATTAGCATTAGCAATAATGTTTTTGTTTTTATAGTTTTTCAAAGCATCAGCATTAACTTCTGGAATTATCAAAGGAATATCTTTATCCATTCTAAAATGTTTTGAATTATCAATTACAATTGTTTTTTTTGCAGCAATTGGTGCCCATTTTTCTGCTATAGCACTTCCTGCCGAAAAAAAAGCTATTTTTACTTTTGAAAAATCAAAATCTTTGAGACCTATAATAGAATAAGTTTTTCCTTTAAAAGTTATTTTTTTTCCAACACTTTTATCAGAAGCAATAAGATACAATTCGCTAAATTCGAAATTTAGCTTTTCTATAACCTCTAAAAGTTTTCTGCCGACATTTCCTGTCGCCCCAACAATTGCTATATTCATATAAATTAAAGTATTACTATTGTTTTGTGACCAATTCTAGACTAATGGCAGATCACAAATTGAACCTTTGCTCTTTTTCCCATTAATTTCTAATTCAAAAGTAGTTTTTTTGTCCCAATATTCTTTTTTAATCATTGCAATTCCTACTACTTTCTTAAAATGAGGAGAATAAACAGCAGATCTTAAATGTCCCACTAAACTGCTGCCATTATGAAGAGGTCGCTCTTCTATCATTTCAATTTTATCTAAATCTATTTTTACGCCCATAAGCTTTTTTTTGATGCCTTTTTTTGAAATTTCAACTAAAGACTTTTTTCCTAGAAAATTTATATCAGACTCAATATCAATATATTTATCGAATCCACACTCATATGGATTATCCTCACTATCAAAGTCGTTACCGCAAGACAAAAGTCCACTTTCAATTCTTTCTATTAAGTTTGGACAGCCAGGTTTTACATTGAGTTCTTTGCCAACCGAAAATAGTTCATCATACAAATTTAATCCCTCTTCTCTATTTTCTATATAAATTTCGTAGCCACCCTGCTTAGACCATCCTGATCGAGCTATAAAAAATTTATTTCCTTTAAAAGAAAAATAATCAAAACCAAAAAATTTAAGTTTTGTAATTTTTTCACCAAAAATTTTCTCCATTAGTTTAAATGATTTTGGTCCTTGCACGGCTAATATATTTATATCTGGTTCGCTGACTTCAGCTTGTAACTTTAAACCACTTACTAATCCCTTGGCAAAGAGTCCTACATCTGAATCAGCTAAGGATATCCACCACTTATTATCATCTAATTTTAAAATAATAGGATCATTAATAATTTTTCCTTGTTCATCAACAATTGGAGCATAATAACATCTTCCAACTTTTGATTTTGAAAGATTCCTGCAGGTTATTAATTGAACCAGTTTTGTGGAATCTTTTCCTGTTATCTGAACCTGTCTTTCAGCAGCAACATCCCAAACTTGAACATGTTCTTTTAAGTGAAAATATTCCTTTTCTGTACCTTCAAATCCTGCCGGCAAAAGCATGTGATTGTATGTAGTATATGCAGTAAGACCTTGGTTTTCTATCCTGCTAGAAAAAGGAGTGCCTCTTAATCGTCTCGATTTTGCAATATAAAATTTTTTCATAATTATTATTTGTGATTTTTTTGTAAAAATTTTTTTACAATCTCTCTCATTTCAAAAGCTTTTTCAAATATAATCATATGGCCACATTCTTTAAGTACCTCTAATTGAGAATTTTTAATGCTTTCAGACATTTTTTTTCCTTTTTCTAATGGAACCATCTTATCTTTATCTCCTAATATGCAAAGTGAAGGACAACTTATATTTGCTGAAGCTTTTAAACCATTTTTATAATCATTACATGCTCTAAGATCTACTGCCAGTCCTTCTTGGACTTGTCTTGGTGAATTGATAATTTTTTGAACTGGATTTCCTCCAATAAATTTTTTGACGCCTTCATAACCCCATTTCATCATAAGCTCTACAGATTTCATATCACCTCCATCCGCATAATCAATTAGAGCTGAATTAACAGGTAGTTCATAAGATCCTCCGACAAGGACCAAACTCTTAATTAGTTTTGGAAAACGAGAAGCAAATTCAAGTCCAACCAAACAGCCTTGTGAGTGGCCTACAAAAGAAATTTCTTTGATTTTTAATTTTTCCATGGATTTTTTAATCCACTCGGATATTCCTTCAATTGATTTTATTGCAGGCCCCTCAGAATTTCCATGTCCAGGTAAATCTACGGATAAAACGCTGTAACCTGCTGTTGTTAGAAATTGTTCGTGTAAAGACCAAACTATGTGGGTAAGACCACTACCATGCATTAAAACAATTACCGGTTTTTTGATATTAAAATCCAATCCACCAGTAGATGCAAAAACATCTTTTTGATCTACTTCGAAATTCAGTTGATCTCCTTAGCTTTCTTTCTTAATTCAAATTTTTGAATTTTTCCTGTTGATGTTTTAGGTAGTTCACAAAATTCTATTTTTTTTGGAACTTTAAATTTAGCCAATGTTTCTTTACAAAAATCAATCAATTCTTTTTCTGTAACAGGTTTACCTTTAGTAGACTCAATAAATGCGCAGGGTACCTCTCCCCATTTTTCATCTGGTTTCGCTACTACTGCTGCTATAGATACGGAAGGATGTTTTGCTAATGTATTTTCTATTTCAATTGATGATATATTTTCACCACCAGAAATAATTATATCTTTAGATCTGTCTTGAATTTTTACATAACCATCCGGGTACATCACAGCTAAATCTCCAGTATGAAACCATCCACCTTTCATTGCTTTGTTGGTAGCTTCTTTGTCTTTAAAGTAACCTTTCATAACTACATTTCCTCTGATCATTATTTCTCCAATTGTCTTGCCATCTCTTGGAACTTCCTTCATGGTTTCTGGGTCCATAATTGTTACACCTTCTGTATTAGGATATCTTACTCCTTGTCTCGCTTTAATCTCATTTTGTTTTTCCTCATCTAATTCATTCCATGATTCATTCCAAGCACATTGTGTCACATGTCCATAAGTTTCAGTTAAACCATAAACATGCATTACTTCAAAACCAAGACTTTTCATTTTTTTAAAAATTATACTTGGTGGTGGAGCTCCAGCAGTTAATACATAAACTTTTTTCTTTAATTTTTTACGATCACTTTCAGAAGCTCCTGTAATCATATTAAGCACGATAGGTGCACCACCAAAATGAGTTACATTATATTTATCGATTAATTCAAAAATTTTCTTAATATCAATGTTTCGAAGACAAATCGTTTTTCCATTTAACATAGGAACGGTCCAAGGGTAACACCAACCATTGCAATGAAACATTGGTACGACAGTTAGAAAATTTAATCTATTTGGCATATTCCAAGCTGCCGCACTCCCTGTTGACATTAAATATGATCCTCTATGATGATAAACAACTCCTTTTGGATTTCCTGTTGTTCCTGACGTATAACTTAATGAAATAGCTTGCCACTCATCTTCTGGCATTTTCCAAAGATAATTTTCATCACCTGTGTTTAAAAATTCTTCATACTCAAAATCACCAATTTTTTTCAATTTTGACTGATCTGCAAATTTATCATTTATATCTATAACAATAATTTTTCTTTTTATTGCGCTTAATGCTTTTTTAACTTCTAGATGAAGTTGTCTATCCACAACTAGCACCTTAGCGTCACTATGATCTAAGATATATGCGATGGTTTTAGCATCTAATCTAATATTAATCGTATTTAATACTCCACCAGTCATAGGAACAGAATAATGAGCCTCAAAAATTTCTGGAGTGTTAAAAGCTAGAAATGAAACTGTATCACCTTTACTAATGCCAATCTTTTCTAAAGCGCTTGCAAATTTAATACACCTTTTATAAATCTCTGACCAAGTATATTTACGATCTTCATAAACTAATGCCTCATAATTGGGATAAATATCTTTGGCTCTTTCTAGAAAAGATAAAGGTGTTAATGGAATAAAATTTGCATTATTTTTATCAAGATTTTTATCGTAATGACTCATGATTAATTTATTTTAGATTCTTTTATAATTTCCGCAATTACTTCTTCTTTTTTATGTCCCATAAGGTGAATCCCCTTTACTCCTTTAATTTTGCGAAAAATTTGAATTAATTCAAGGCAAATTTTTTTACTTTCTTCCTTTTGATCTTTTGCTTGTTCTAATCTTTTTACAATCTCTTCAGGAACATCTACACCAAATAAATTATCATTCATCCATTTTGCGCTTTTTGCAGAAGCAAAAGGACCTAAACCTATTATAAATGATGTTTTTTCCAATATTCCTGAATCTTCTAAAACTTTCATATATTCTTCTAATTTTTTTGCTTCAAAAACATATTGGGTTTGAAAAAAATCAACGCCATTATTAACTTTCCCTAAAATTTTTTGAGTATTTGGCTTTCCTTTTGAGGGAACTTCGGCTCCTCCAATAAACAATTTAGGGGCAGGCTCGATAACTCTTCCTGATGGAAATTTTTTATCCTTTCTCATCATATTGGCCATTGAAACTAAAGTTGCACTATCAATATCTTGAGCAGGTTTAGTTTCAGGTTGATCTCCCGATTTGGGATCGTCTCCTGATAAACAAAGGATGTTATGAACTCCTAATGCTGACGCTCCAACCAGATCGCCTTGAATGGCTAGTCGATTACGATCACGAACTGTTAATTGTAATATTGGATCAATACTATTTTGTGCAAGAATTATTGCGGCTGTAAGTGCGGACATATGTACTTTTGCTCCTGGGCTATCAGTAACATTGATCGCATCAGCTACATCTTTTAGTGGTTTTATTTTTTTTAATAAAGTTTCCTTATTAGCAGCATCAGGCGGTGTTGTTTCTGCAGTAAACACAAAAACACCGTCATGTAACTTCTTATGTAGTGGGCTTTGATATTCCATTTTAATTAAATTTAAAATCCATTATATACTTACTTCCTGAAATAGCAGATTTATAATGAGAGTCTATTCTGGGTAAAACTCTGTTAAAGAAAAAATTAGCAGTTTCAATTTTGTCTTCAAAAAACTTTTTATTTTTGCTTAGTTCTTTATAGCTAACATCTAATACTTTAAGCCAGGAATATGCTAGGGAGATTAAACCTAATACTTTCAAATAATCATTGCAGGCCGCACTTACATCATCTTTCGAATTTTTCATTTTGTCTTTTATCCAATTTGTAAAATTTACTGTTATCTTTAAATATTCATCTAGTTTATCAGCTAGTGGTTTTATATTTTTTTGATTTTTATTTTTTTTAATTTCTTCTTCAATTAATTTAACATAGCGCCCTATAATATCTTTCTCTTTGTTAACAAGTTTTCTAAAAACTAAATCAATCGCCTGAACTGAATTTGTTCCTTCATATATTGGTGTAATTCTATTGTCTCTGTATAACTGTTCAATTCCTTGATCTTTTGTATAACCGTATCCACCAAAAATTTGCATAGCTTCACTAGTAATTTCCATTCCCATATCACTAAATAATGACTTAACAACTGGAGTCATTAGAGAAACAAAGTCTAAAGCTTCTTGTTTAATTTTATCATCTTTATGATGTAAGCTAACTTCAGTTTGTTGAGCTAACCAAAAACTTAGAGCTCTTTCGCCTTCTATAATTGATTTCATGTTTAATAATGATCTTCTGATATCAGCATGATCGATGATTAGATCTGCTCCATTTTTTGTTTTGCTATTATTAGATTTTCCTTGTTTTCTTTCTTTCGAATAATTCAAAGCGTTTTGATATGCGATTTCAGACAATCCCAATCCTTGAAGTCCGACAACAATTCTTTCTAGATTCATCATAGTAAACATTGAGCTTAGTCCTTTATTTTTGGATCCAATCATGTACCCAGTAGCATTATCAAAATTTAAAACACATGTCGCTGACCCTCTAATTCCCATTTTGCTTTCAATTGAATTAGTAGATACGCCATTTCTTGGACCTAGTGTACCATCTTCTTTGACTTGAACTTTTGGAACTAAAAATAAACTAATTCCTTTTGTTCCTGAAGGTGCATCTGGAGTTCTAGCGAGTACTAAGTGAATAATATTTTCGGTTAGATCTTGATCGCCAGAAGTTATAAAAATTTTTTGACCAGTTACTTTATAACTGCCATCTGAATGTTCTACAGCTTTTGTTTTTAATAATCCCAGATCTGTTCCACAAACAGGTTCTGTTAAGCACATTGTTCCACTCCAAGTACCTTTTACCATATTAGGAAGAAACTTCTTCTTTATTGAATCATCTCCATGACGGTGTATGCAATTGTATGCTCCAATACTAAGTTCGCTATAGAGTTTAAAAGAAAGACTGGCAGCAGATAACATTTCGTCAAAAAAAGAACTTATGGTTTTTGGCATTCCTTGACCGCCATACTCTGGGTCACAAGATAAAGAAACCCATCCATCATCAATAAATTTTTTATAAGCTTCTTTATATCCTGGAGGAGTTCTTACCACTCCATTTTCCAATTTAGCAGGCTTTTCATCTCCAGTTTTAGCCAAGGGTAATATAAGATTTTCAGTTAACTTTGCTGCTTGTTCCAAAATATCTTTTGCAAGATCAGGGTTAACTTCTTTATATTTTTCAAGTGAATTGTAATGCGAATTATCTCTTAACTTCTCAAAGAGGAACATCATATCATCTACTGGAGCTCTATAAGTTGCCATTAATTCACCAAAGGTTTTCCTGTTGAAAGCGTATGTTTTATTCTAGCTTGAGTTTTTTCCATTTCAATGAGTTTAACAAACGCATCTAGCTCTAAAGCATACATATCATCTTCTGATAATTCTTTATTAACAGTAGTATTACCGCCGCTTAATACAAAAGCTAATTTTTTTCCAACTTCCATTCCATGTTCCAAAATTTTCTTTTCTTTAAAAAGTTTTTCAAGAGTTTGGAACATTTTACCTCTAACTTGGGTTCCTGATAACTTAAAAGTAGGTTTTTTTGGAGGTTTATATCCACCTTTTTTCTCGTTTATTAAATCTTGAGAAACTGAAAGCAACTTGTTTCTGTTCATAATACTTTTGTCTTTCTCCAATAAAAACTTAAAGGGTATTGCTTCTATCGGTGAAGTAGCCGTCTTTCCATAACCAATAATATCAAATACTTTTTGTGGTGCAAAATCAGCATCTTTTTTAGCTTCTTGAGTTTGCATCCATCTCCACAGCATATTTGTAGTACCTCCTCCTGCGGGTATTAATCCTACAAGCGTTTCGACTAGACCAGTTACAATGTTCGAATGAGCAACTACATAATCACTTTGAACTAGCACTTCGAAACCACCACCTAAAGCTAAGCCTGAAGGTGCTGAAATAACTAAATTATTAGAATACTTTAATTGTTTGCAAGTCATCTGAAAATGATGAATAAATTTTTCAATAGCTTTCCAATTCTTTTCTTTTGCAAATTGCATTACGTAATTTAAATTAACTCCTGCTGAGAATTGCATGCCCTCATTAATAATGATCATGTTTTTATCAGATGCCTTTTTTAAGGCGTCCATTGAATCGTAATCCAAAGTATTGGCCTTGGTATTAAATTCTACAATTTTATAATCCTTGTATTCGTAAGTAAAAGCTGACTTATTATCTTTATTAATTTTTGCTAATTTTTTGACTTTTCCTAAAGTTTCTAAATTTGTATAAATTTGCCTTTTTCCGTAAAAAGTTTCCACTTTTTTATCATAAAGCTCCTGTATAAATTTATTTGGTTTTAATTGTCTATCCTTTTCTACAAAAAACTTTACTCCAAGCTCATCAAGCATTTCGAAAGGTCCTTTGTTCCAATTAAAACCAAGTCTCATTGCTTCATCAATATTATTATAATCTTTTGTTACGCTAGGAACTAAAGAAGATGCGTAAAGAATAATTTTTGAAATAACTGACCACGCATATTCCCCATATTTATCATTTCTTGAAACAAGCTCTTTTAAATTAACTTTTTCATCAATGCTAAGATCAATTTTCTTAGATGGGGAATAATCTTTAGTAGCTAAATTGATTGCTTCTAATACTTTCTTTCCATCTTTTTTATTCATTCTATAAAATCCACCTTTTCCTTTTCTCCCTGTGTAACCGGTTTCAATTAAATTTTTCACCAATGGAATTTCTTTTGCCATCTCATGAAAGGCATCGGATTTCGGTAATTCTTTTACGAAACTTTTTAAAACATCTGCCATTAAATCGATACCAATCAAATCATACAAACCGAAAACTCCTGTTTTGGGAATGCCCATTGGTCTTCCAAAAACTGCATCGGCTTCTTCTATACATAATTTCATCTTGATAGCTTCGGTCATTGCTACTTGCATAGCGTAAACACCAACTCTGTTACCTAAAAAACCCGGTGTATCTTTGCAGATAATTACCCCTTTACCTAAAATATCTTCGCAAAAATTTTTTAAAAAATTTATTTTTTTAATATCATTTGCAGTTTCACTAACAATTTCTAATAAACCCATATATCTCACTGGATTAAAAAAGTGTGTAATACAAAAGTCTTTTTTATCTTCGTCAGACATTTTTGCTGACAAAACTTTTAAGGGAATTGTGGATGTATTAGATGAAATTACTGAATCTTTTTTTCTTGTTTTTAATATTTTTTCATAAAGATTATGTTTAATATCTATTCTTTCAACTACTGCTTCAACAACCCAATCAGCTTTTGTAACAGTGTCAAAATTTTCTTCTATATTTCCAACTTTTATAGTATCAATTTTACTCTTATCAATTAACAATGGAGGCCTAGATTCAAAAATTCTTTTTTTTGCTTTTTCTGAAATTTCCGTTTTTAAATCTAATAAGGTTACTGGAATATTTGCATTACATAATTGCGCAGCAATACCGCTTCCCATAGTCCCTGAACCAATGACAACTACATTTTTTATATTCATTGTCAAAGATACTATTTAAGTTTTGAAATTATTGCATCCCCCATCTGTGATGTGGATACTTCTTTTTTCCCTTTAGATAAAATATCTTTGGTTCTTAAACCTTCATCAAGAACTTTTTGAACTGCCTGATCTAAATTATCTGCCTCTTTATCTAAATCTAACGAATATCTAAGAGCCATAGAAAAACTTAAAATACTCGCAATAGGGTTAGCTTTACCTGTTCCAGCAATATCAGGTGCTGATCCATGCACAGGTTCATACATAGATCTCATTTTACCATTTTTATCTTTTGCTCCTAAAGAAGCAGAAGGTAACAAACCTAAAGATCCAGTTAACATAGCAGCTTCATCAGATAATATATCTCCAAATAAATTGTCTGTAACAATGACATCAAATTGTTTTGGATTTCTTAATAGTTGCATTGCACAATTATCAGCTAGCATATGATTTAATTCTATGTTTTGATATTCTTCATCTCTAACTTTTTGTACTTCTTCTCTCCAAAGAATACCCGCTTCCATTACATTTGATTTTTCACAAGAAGTAACTTTTTTATTTCTTTTTTGCGCTAGTTCAAAAGCTACTTTTGCCACTCTAATTATTTCACTACTAGTATAAATGTGAGTATTAATACCTTTTCTTTCTCCATTTTCTATAGGCTTAATTCCTCTTGGCTCGCCAAAATATATACCACCTGTAAGTTCTCTAACTATCATTATGTCTAGACCTGAAACTATTTCTGGTTTTAAGCTAGAAGAATCTACTAATTGTTTAAAGCAAATAGCAGGTCTTAAATTTGCAAATAATTTTAATTCTTTCCTTAATTTTAAAAGTGCTCTTTCTGGTCTTTTAGAAAATTCTAAATTATCCCACTTGGGACCACCAACAGCACCTAGTATTACAGCTTCTGACTCTAAGGCTTTGTAAAAAACTTCATCGGTAATTGGATTCTTATGTTTTTCATAAGATGCTCCTCCAACTAAACCTTCTTCGATTTGAAAATCTAAAGATTTTTTTTTATTTAACCACAAAATAATTTTTTTTACTTCTTTAATTACTTCTGGCCCAATACCATCACCAGGTAATAATAAAATTTTTCTTTTTTTTACTTTAATCATTTTAAGTTACCCATGGTCTATTTTTTTTCATTTTATTTTCATAAAAAGATATTTTTTCAGATTTTTCTAGAGATAGAGCTATATCATCCAAACCTTCTAACAGACATTTTTTTTTAAATGGTTCAACTTCAAATTGGATTTTATTATTTCCAAACATTATTTCTTGTTTTTGGAGATCTATTTCTATATTTTCTTTTCTTTCTGAATATTGCAAAAGTTCTTCAATCCTCTTTTGATCTAAAGTTATTGGCAGCATTCCATTTTTAAAACAGTTGTTGTAAAAAATATCCGCAAAACTAGAACTGATTATACATTTAATACCAAAATCTAATAATGCCCACGCAGCATGTTCTCTGGATGATCCGCATCCAAAATTTTTTCCAGTTATCAAAATTGAAGATTTATCATAAGGTTTTTTATCTAATATAAAATCTTCTATTTTTTTTCCATTTTCGTCATAACGCATCTCGTAAAATAAACTTTTTCCTAAGCCTGTTCTTTTTATAGTTTTTAAGAATTGCTTAGGAATAATCATGTCTGTATCAACATTTATCATTGACAAATTTGCTGGAACACTTTTTAAAATACTAAATTTTTTCATATTAATTACTAAATTTCCTTACATCTGTTAAGTGACCTTTTATAGCTGCTGCTGCTGCCATTGCGGGGCTAACCAAGTGTGTCCTGCCTCCACGACCTTGTCGTCCTTCAAAATTTCTATTTGAAGTAGATGCACACCTTTCCTTTGGATTAAGTTTGTCAGCATTCATAGCTAAACACATTGAACATCCCGGCTCTCTCCAATCAAAACCAGCTTCTTTGAAAATTTTATCTATATGTTCTTCTTCTGCTTGTTGTTTTACAAGACCTGATCCAGGCACAACCATAGCATTTACATGATTAGCAACTTTTTTTCCTTTTATAATTTTTGCTGCATCTCTTAAATCTCCTATTCTTCCATTAGTGCAGCTTCCAATAAAAATTCTATCTATCTTTATATCTGTTATTTTTGTATTTGGCTTAAGCCCCATATAATTTAAGGATCTAACCATAGATTTTTTTCTATCTTGATCCTTTTCATTTTCTGGGTCAGGAACAGATCCCGTAACTGGTACAACATCTTGCGGCGAAGTTCCCCAAGTAACCATAGGGCTAATTTCATTTCCTTTTATTTCTACTTCCTTATCAAATTTTGCCTTTGGATCAGATTTAAGCTTAGACCAAAATTCTACTGCTTTATCCCAGTTTTCTTCTTTTGGTGACATAGGTTTATCTTTTAAATATTGAATAGTTTTATCATCTGGTGCAATTAATCCAGCTCGTGCTCCTGCCTCAATTGACATGTTACATATTGTCATTCTTTGTTCTACATTTAAATTTTTAATTACATTACCAGCATATTCAATTACCATGCCTGTACCTCCCGCAGTTCCTATTTTTCCTATTGTTTGTAAAATAACATCTTTTGAAGTAACTCCGGCTGATAACTCGCCCGTTACATTTACTCTTAAATTTTTTGATTTCTTTTGAATTAATGTTTGAGTAGCTAAAACATGTTCAACTTCTGAAGTTCCTATACCAAAAGCCAGTGCGCCAAAAGCACCGTGTGTTGCTGTGTGACTATCTCCGCATACAATTACAGTTCCAGGTTGGGTAAATCCTTGTTCAGGACCTATAATATGAACTATTCCCTGACGTTTATCTTGCATATCAAAAAGTTCAATACCAAATTCTTTACAATTCTTCTCAAGTACTTCCACCTGAATTTTTGATTCTTCATCATCAATACCCTTTGATCGATTGGATGTAGGAACATTATGGTCTGCTACAGCTAAAGTTAGATTGGGTTTTCTTACTTTTCTTTTTAATAATCTTAAACCTTCAAAAGCTTGTGGGCTGGTTACCTCATGTATTAAATGTCTATCTACATATAATAATGTAGTTCCATCATCTTGTTGATGAACTATATGTTCGTTCCAGATTTTGTCGTAAAGTGTCAGGGGCATTATAGAAAAAAATTATTTTTTCTCTTTTTTCAATTTTTCTTTTTTAAGACTTTCTTTTTTTAATGCTTCTTCTGGTTTTTTTGTTTCAGAAATTTCATCTTTTTTTGATTCTGTTTTTATTTCTTCTTTAGTAGCTACCTCTGAAATATCTATACCTATACTTTTTTTAATCTTTTCTGAAATTCTTGCTGATTTTCCTTTTCTATCTCTCAAATAATAAAGTTTTGCCCTTCTTATTTTTCCTGATCTCACAACTTTTATAGAACCTATAACTGGACTATATAAGGCAAAAGTTCTTTCTACACCTTCTCCAAATGATATTTTTCTTATTGTAAAAGCTGAATTAATATCTCTATTTTTCTTTGCAATACATACCCCTTCGAAATATTGAATTCTTTCTCTTTTTCCTTCGGCAATTCTAACTCCCACTTTAACAGTATCCCCGGCATAGAATTGTGGAATTTTATTTTTTTCAATAATTTTTTTTACACTTGCTCTATTAATTTCTTCTATATTTTTCATTTATCTTTCTTATATTTTTCCCATAAATCAGGACGTCGGCGTCGTGTTATATCCTTTGATTGAGCTAAACGCCAGTCATTAATTTTAGCATGATCTCCGCTTAATAGTACATTTGGGACCTCTTTTCCTTCCCATTTTTGAGGTTTTGTATATTGAGGATATTCAAGAAGATTTTTTTCAAAAGATTCTTCTGTTAAGGAAGTTGAATTTCCGAGTACCCCTGGAATTAATCTAACAACGGTATCAATTAAAACAAAAGCCCCTATTTCTCCTCCTGACATAACAAAATCTCCAATGCTTACTTCTTCTATGTTTCTTGTTTCTAAGAGTCTTTGATCAACACCTTCAAAATGACCACAAATTATATTTAAATTTTTTTTATATAATTTTTTAGCATAAATTTGATCAAAATTTTTTCCTCTTGGCGTAAGATAAATAATTGTTTCATTCTTATTAGATATATTTTTATCTATAGAATTAGCTAATACATCAGCTCTCATTAACATGCCGCTTCCTCCTCCAAAAGGTGTGTCATCTACTGTTTTGTGTTTATCTAAAGAATAGTCTCTAATATTTATAATTTCTAAAGACCATAATTTTTTCTCAAGTGCTTTTTTATAAAGCCCAACATTCAATGGACCTGGAAATAACTCAGGATACAAAGTAAATATTCTTACAGTCCACATTTATTCTTTCTTTGGCTCTTCCTTTTTAGGTTCGACTTTTGGAGCTGCCGCTTTTGGTTCTTCCTTTTTAGGTTCAACTTTTGGAGCTGCCGCTTTTGGTTCTTCCTTTTTAGGTTCAACTTTTGGAGCTGCCGCTTTTGGTTCTTCCTTTTTAGGTTTAAC
>Ga0208764_10001530_pt1 | contig 14771 bp, 18 predicted proteins | sample ETNtaG_18_FD_185762 | JGI IMG/M metagenome (GOLD analysis project Ga0208764, IMG submission 185762) | Marine microbial and viral communities from oxygen minimum zone, Eastern Pacific Ocean - ETNP201302SV91 (SPAdes) (version 2) | ecosystem: Environmental > Aquatic > Marine > Oceanic ... | reverse complement strand
TAGGTTGAATGAATAAGGTAGATATGGTAATGCCTAAAATGGGCGAAAGCATAATGGAAGGGACCATTCTGAAGTGGTTAAAAAAAGAAGGAGATAACATTAATGAAGATGAATCTGTTCTTGAAGTTGCTACTGATAAAGTAGATACTGAGATACCTTCAACTTGTTCTGGAAAAATTTTAAAAATTTTAGTTAATGAAGGTGATATAGTAAAAGTAGGCAAACCTATTGCTGTGATTGAGACTTCAGAAGAAGGTAATTTTTCTGACACAAAATCTTATGTTGATAAGTTAGAAAAAGATTTTAAAGAAATTAAAACTGATTATGCAACTTCTACTCAAAATTTTACCCTAAAAAAAGAAATAAAAGATGTAAAAAAATCAGACAAATTTTTTTCACCATTAGTTTTAAATATTGCCAGCAGAGAAAATATATCTTTAAATACTTTAGAAAATATTAATGGAACTGGAGAAGGTCAAAGAGTCACCAAATTCGATTTATTAAAATATTTAGAAGAAAAGAATCAATCTGCTAAAATTGAAAATAATATTGTTCCATTTAAAGAAGAAATAATTTTAAAAGATAATGAAGAATTAATTGAACCAGACAGGGTAAGAAAAATAATTGCCAGTAGAATGGTAGATTCAAAGAGGATATCTCCTCATGTAACTTCTTTTGTTGAAGCAGATATAACGAATGTATGTAACGATAGAAAAAAAATTAAAGATGATTTTCTAATTAAAAATGGGTTTCCATTAACTTTTAATCCTATTTTCATAAAGTGTGTAACAGATGCACTTAAGGATTTCCCAATGATGAACATTTCTTATATTAATGATAAAATTATCAAAAAAAATTATATCAATCTTGGAATTGCAGTTGCACTAGAAGATGATAATTTAATTGTTCCTGTTCTTAAAAACTCTGATAAACTAAATTTTATGGATTTAGTAAAAAATTCACATGAACTAATTAAAAAAACTAGAGAAAATAAATTATCACCTGATGACTTAGATGGGGGAACATTTACTATATCAAATGTAGGTTCATTTGGCAATGTTATGGGCACACCTATAATTTTACAACCTCAAGTTGGGATTTTAGCTATTGGAAGTATTAGAAAAATCCCTTCTGTTATTGAAACTAAAACTGGTGATAAAATTGAAATTAGAAATAAATTATATCTATCTCACACATATGATCATAGAATAATCGATGGTGCAATTGGAGGAAAGTTTGCACAAAAAATTGCAAATTATATTGAAAAATTTGACTTAATATCAAAAATTACTCTATAATTGAGTAAATGTCAACAAAAGAAACATACAAAAGAAGTTTACTAAAAACTTTCACATGGAGAGTAATTGCTTCACTTGATACAGCAATTCTAGCATTTCTTTTTTCTTATTATGGAAATGAGATTTTCTTTTTTTTATCTAATATTGGATTAATGACTATGGACCCTGAAATTGTAGAAACAACAGTTCAAGAAAGTGTTACAGATGGTCTTTTAATAGGTTCAATTGAAATTCTTACAAAGCTCATAATATATTACTTTCATGAAAGAGCATGGAGAATTGGATGGCAAAAACAAACTGATGCATTTCATCATTCAAAAAAAAGAAGTTTGTATAAAGCAATTACATACAGGATAATTGGATCTTTAGATACATTTATAATAAGTACTTTTGTGATTAAAAGCGCTAAGCTAGGAGGAGGTGTTGCTATTGCTGAAATACTAACAAAACCTGTTTTATATTATATTCACGAGAGAATCTGGGATAAACAATCAATTGGAAATAAATAAAGTATTCTTATCATTAGGATCTAATCTTGGGAGAAGAAAAAAGAATCTAGATAATGCAATTAGTCAATTAAAATTTGAAGTAGGAAATATTACAAATATTTCAAAAGTCTATGAATCTGAGCCATGGGGATTAAAAAATCAGAATTTTTTTCTTAATCAAGTTATTGAATTAAAAACATCAATTTCCCCTCAAAATTTACTTATATGTTGTAAAAATATAGAAAATAAAATGGGGAGAACTAAATCAATTAAGTGGGGAGAAAGAAAGATTGATATTGATATTTTATATTTTTCAAAAAAAATTATACAACAAAAAAAATTAACAATCCCTCACCCATTAATTCAAGATAGAAAATTTGTCTTAATTCCATTAAATGATTTAAATAAAGATTTTATCCATCCAATTTTTAAAAAAACAAATCATGAAATTCTAAAAAACTCTAAGGATACCAGTAAAATTTATTTGTATGGAAATAAGTGAAATTCTAATACTTCTTTTTTTAGGGTTAGTATCAGGTATAATAAATACTTTAGCAGGTGGAGGATCATTAATAACTCTCCCAGTAATGATATTTATGGGAATTCCTCCTATTGAAGCAAATGGAACCAATAGAATTCAATTAATTTTTCAAAATATTTCAGCAATATATGGTTTTAAAAGTAAGGGAATATCTTATTTTAGATTTTCAAGTTGGTTGTCATTATCAGCATTATTAGGAGCAATTCTTGGAGCGACAATAGCTATAAATTTTCCTGAAGATTTATTTAAAAAACTCCTGTCCATAATTATGATATTTGTTATGTTTTCTTTCTTCATTAAAGAAAAAAGAAAAAAAAAGTTTCTTACTAAAAATAAAATTAAAAATAAATTATTATCATTTTTCTTATTTTTCCTAGTTGGGATTTATGGTGGATTCATTCATGCTGGAGTTGGATTTTTTATAATTCTGATTTTATCAAAGGTTAATGAATTAAAAATATCTCATAGTAACAGCATAAAAGTTTTTGTAGCTTTAATATTTTCATTATCAGCATTTTTAATTTTTTTATATGATAATAAAGTTAATTGGGTTTATGGTATAAATTTAGGGATTGGAAGTGCAGCTGGAGGATGGTTAGCAAGCAGATGGTCTTACAATGTATCTGACAAAATAATGAAAATTATTTTATCAATAATTATTTCTATAATGTCAATTAGTTTATGGATCTTTTAAAGATGAAAATATTAATAATTATTCCTGTGTATAATGAAGAAAAGAATTTAGTTGAAACACTAAATTCTTTTGTAAATCAAACACATCCAATATCACAATTAACTTTAGTAGATGATGGATCTACAGATAATACTTCGAGTGTAATCAAAAAGTTTTCCAGAAAATATAAATCAATAAATTATGTATCAAAAATCAACTCTAAATCATTTGCCAAGCCTGGAAAAAAAATAATTAAAGCATTTAATTATGGCCTTAATAGATCCATAAAAGACTATGATCTAATTGGAAAGTTTGATGCAGATATAATTTTACCTACTAATTATTTTAAAAAAATGGCAGAACTTTTTAGCAATGATGAAAATTTAGGTATGTGCTCTGGGATTCTTTCTTCGAAAAATCAAAATGAGTTAAAAATTGAAAATTTATATAACAAAAATCATATTCGAGGAGCAATTAAACTATACAGAAGAGAAGCATTTAAAAAAATTGGTGGATTGGTTGAGTCTATGGGTTGGGATACTCTTGACGAATTAAAAATGGAATATTTCAAATTTAAAATTCATGTTGATCAGACAATCATATGTATTCATTCTAGGGAAACAGGAAATAGATATAAAAAAGAAAAATTTATAAAGCAAGGTAGAGTAATGTATTTACTTGGGTATGATTTTCTTTTATGTATTATTGGGTCAATTAAATTTTCCATACAATACAAATCAATTTTTCCCTTATTTGATTCAATTTATGGATACATAACTTCTTTAATAAAAAAGGAAGAAAAAATTGTCAGTAATAATTTTTCTAAATTTGTTAGAAGGTATAGATATAATAATATTTATCATAAAATTAAGAAATGGGGAAAGTATTAAAACAAAGCTTTTGGTCTACTTTAGTAATTTATTTTGGTGTTCTTCTTGGCTTTATTAATTCTATAATATTATTTCCTAAATTCTTAACAACAGAGGAGATAGGTCTTATAAGACAAATTATAAGTGCGTCTACAATTTTGATTCCAATTGCAACTTTTGGAGCAAGTTCAACATATGTTAAATATTACCCACTTTTTAAAGAATCCCTAGAAGAAAAGAAACAATTTTTTAGTCTTAATTTATTAATTATCCTTATTTCTTATTCAATTGTATTGTTTTTTTTATTCTTTTTATTAGATGAAATAAAATTACTTTTCTCAGAGAAATCTCAATTGTTCTTTGATTATTTCTATATAGTATATTTCATTTTATTTATAATGAGTATAAGCATACTTATAGAAGCATATTTAAGAGCTAGATACGATACAATTCTATCAAATATAATCAATGGTGTATCTAATAGATTTTTGACAGCTGTAACTGTTATTCTTTTATCTTTATCAGTTATAGATTTTGATTATTTAATAAAGTCTCAAGTCATAATATATTCTATTGGTCTTATTGTCCTAATTTACTATGCTAATAAGAAAGATAAATTATCTGTCACTATTAGGTTTGAGAAAATTAAAAAACATTTTAGTAAAATATTTAATTATAGATCATATGCATTTTTAGGATCTTTTTCGAATATAATAGTACTTAATGTAGATGTTCTAATGGTAACAAGCTTACTGGGTTTGTCACAAACAGGAATTTATACAACTGCTTTCTATATTGGAATGGTTATAGAAATACCAAGAAGAGCAATATCACAGATTTCAATTCCTTTTATATCAGAGAATATTAAAAACAATAAAATAAAAGAAATTGAGAAAAATTATAAAGAAGTTAGTCTTCACCAAATGCTAATTGGTATTTTATTTTTTATTTTAGTAGTAACTAATCTAGACAACATATTTAGTTTAATTCCTAACTCTAATGAGTTTATTAAGGGAAAAGATGTGGTCTATATTATAGGTCTTTCTAAATTAATTATCATGTTTTTTAGTTATAACTCTGAATTAATTTCTCTTTCTAAATATTATAGATTTACAGTAATTACTATAATAATTTTAGCTTTTGTAAGTATAATATTAAACTTAATTCTAATTCCAAAGTATGGGATGATAGGTGCTGCATATGCCTCTTTAATCTCTATTGCTTTTTATAATATTATAAAATTTATATTCATAAAATTAAAAATGAAAATATCTCCATTCTCAATTAACTCTTTTAAAATAATTCTAATAGGTTTATTAGTATTCTATATATCTAATTATTTAATTCCTTCATCAGATAATCCTTGGTTAGACATTTTAATAAAATCATTATCATCAACTTCAATTTATTTAATCCTTATATATAAAATAAAAGTATCTGAAAAGTTTAATGACTTGATAAATCAGATTATTAAGATTCGATAATATCCTTGTATTTACAAGCTATTTTATCATATCTTAAATTAGAATAATCACATGTAATATTTTTTAATTGACCTTCTTTAAATCTAATGAATGATTTATTTATAAAATCTTTAATCCCATTTTTATCAGAATATTTAATTGATTTACTTCGTTTATATTTCTTTAATAAATAATCAACATCTTCATTTTTAAAATCACTAAGGGTTAAAATAGGTCTCTCAGAGACCAGATAATCAAAAAGTTTATATGGAGTGGTATTTTGTGATTCTTTGTTATTTAATAACAGCAAAAGAATAGAAGATGAATTTAAGGGATCTTCTAATTTTTCATAGCCTATAAAAGGTTTTAATACTAAATGATCATTTAAGTTTTTGTTTACTCTCAGATAATTGATAGTAGATAATTGAATGTTTCCGTATATATGAAACTCGAACTTTTCTTTTAAATTATCATTTTGTGATAATAATTCATCCAAAACATCAATAAAAATTTTAGGGTCTCTAAATTTATTTATTAATCCAAAATATGATATAATAAATTTTTTGGATTTGCAAGGAGTGGAATTAATTTCAGAACCATTATGCACTAACTCTATTTTATTAGTATATCCAAGTTCAGAAAACTCTTTTTTTAAGTTAGAATTTGTTACAACAATTTTATCTGATGACTTTAAAAATGAACCTTGAATTTTTGCATGAATCCATTTAGAAATAAAAGTTGGATTCAAACCTAAAAAAATATCCCAGTTCAAGTAAGGATCTCTAAAATCTGATATCCATTTAATATTATGAATCCTTTTTAATTTTAAAACTATTTTATGGATACTATGAGGAGGTGAAGAAGTTATAATAGTACCAATATTTTTTTCAATTATTAATTTATCTAAAAAATTGACTACTTTATTAACTGATAAAATTCTTGCGTCAGGATAAAAAAAATTTACTCTAAACCAAGATAAAATTCTGAAAATTAAATTTTGAGATGAATCTAAAACTCCTTTATCAAAATTTTTCCGCTTTGACCCTAATAGATAATGAAATGGATTTATTATTTTTCTTTGAATAATAACTATATCACCATCATTAAAGGTCTTATTTTCATCACCGAAAGTTAAAATATATATTTTATAATTTAATTTTGATAGTTCCCTAGATAAATTTATCCATCTCATCTTAGCAACAGATTTTTCAGACTTCCAGTAAAAAGTAATAATTAATAACTTTTTCAAATTTCTATTTTAATAGCATTAAATATACATTTAATTAGTTTATTAAGTATTTTTATGGCAATGAAAAATATAGCGATTTTAACATCTGGAGGAGATGCACCTGGAATGAATGCGTGTATAAGGTCAATAGTGAGAACATCAAATCATTTAGGAATTAGTGTATTTGGAATTCAGTCTGGATACCAAGGACTAATAGAAAATAATATTAAAATTTTAACTCCAATAGATGTAGGAAATACAATTCATATTGGTGGCACAATACTAAAAACTGCAAGATCAGATGAATTTAGGACAAAAAAAGGTAGAGATAAGGCATACAATAATCTTATAAAAAACAACATTGATGGTATGATAGTTTTAGGTGGGGATGGTTCTTTGACTGGAGCAAATATATTTTTTGAAGAAAATAATTTTCCTTTAATAGGTATCCCATGTACAATAGATAATGATTTGTACGGAACTGATTATTCAATTGGATTTGCTTCAGCAAGAGAAACTATAGTAGAAGCAGTTGATAAAATAAGAGATACAGCTGCATCACATGAAAGAATTTTTATTGTTGAAGTTATGGGAAGAGATTCAGGTTATCTTGCCCTAGAGTCTGGAATAGCAGCTGGAGCTGAAATGATATTAATCCCAGAATACAAAACAAATTTAAATTCAATTGTTGATGAAATAAAAAAAATAAATAAAGAGAAAAAATCATTAATAATTATTTATGCAGAAGGATGTAAATTTGGATCACTAAAAAAACTCACAAAAGCTATAAAAAATAATATTGAAGGCAGTAATGTCAGATATTCAATTTTAGGTCATATTCAAAGAGGAGGCACTGCAGTTCCTTCAGATAGAATTTTAGGGACAATTTTGGGGAATAAATGAAATTAATTTTTATTTAAAGGTGAAATGAATAAAATGGTTGGAGTAATTGATAATAAAACAGTATTACATCCAATTGATGAAATTTTAAAAAATAAAAGAGGAATTAATAAAGAACTTTATGATATATCAAAAATGATTTCAAATTATTAATTTTTTTATTTTATTAATTATCTGATTATCGTTTATACTCTCATCAAACCAGTTTACATCATTGTATTTCTTAAACCAAGTCATTTGTCTTTTGGAATATTTTCTTGTGTTACTTTTAATTAATTCTATTGCCTCATCTAAATTTAGATCTTCATTTAAAAAATGAAATAATTCTTTATATCCCACTGTATTCAATGCGTTTAATTTTTTGTAATCTGTTAATCTTTTTACTTCATCAACCAATCCATTCTCTATCATTAAATCTACCCTTTTATCTATTCTACTATAAAGTATTTCCTTTGACAAATTATAACCAATAAAATATAAATCAATATCCTTTCTTAAGTCATTATTCCCCTTATGATATGAAGAATATGGTTTTTTTGTATATAGTGAAACCTCAAGAGCTCTAATTACTCTATGAGGATTTTTTAAGTCAATATTTTCATAAGATTCTGGATCAACCTCTTTTAGATTAATAGCAAGAGAAGAAAGACCATTAATTTTTAATGAATCATTTAACTCTTCTCTGAATTCTTTAGGAACTTTTGGAACATTGTCAATCCCTTTGACAATTACATCTACAAACAAACCAGAACCTCCAACCAATATAGCTATATCATTTGATTTAAAATATTCTTCAAGAAACTCTTCAACTTCTTCTTTATACTTACCAACAGTATAGTCATCAATTATTGATAAATTATTAATAAAATGATGATTTATAGTAGAGAGTTCATATTTGGAAGGTTTAGCAGTACCTATATTCAATTCCTTATAAAATTGTCTTGAGTCAGCAGAAATTATTTCTGATTTAAACTCTGATGCTACCTTAATAGCTAGATCAGTTTTACCACTGGCAGTTGGGCCTATAATAACAATTAACTTTTTTTTATTTATCTTCAACAATTAAATTTTATGGACTTTAAATTAACAAAGCAATTTCAAAAAAAAATAGAATTACTTTTAGAATCTCAAGATTACAAAATTAGATTTGAAAAAGGTAATTTTAAGTCTGGTTATTGTATAATTCGTGAAAAAAAAGTAATTATTATAAATAAATATTTTACAACAGAAGGCAAAATTACTGCACTTATAGAAATTATTGAATCCATTAATATATCTCCAGAAAAATGTTCAAAAGAAAACTTAAATACACTTAATAAAATTTTAAAAATTGAAAGTTAAGTTTTTAGGTACTGGCACTTCTCAAGGTATACCTGTAATTGGTTGTAAATGTGATATTTGTCTCTCTAAACATACAAAAGATAAAAGGTTAAGGTCATCAGTATATATAGAAAAAGATAATTATAATTTTATTATAGATACTGGTCCAGATCTAAGACAGCAAGTTTTAAAGAATAATATTAATAAACTTGATTTTGTATTATATACTCACGCACATAGAGATCATGTCTCAGGAATTGATGAACTAAGATCCTTTAATTTTATTCAAAAAAAAGCTATAAGTGCATTCGGCAATTATCAGTTAGTAAATCAACTGAAAAAAGATTACTCTTATATCTTTAGCGGGTTAAAATATCCTGGATTACCAAATATAAATCTGAAAATAATTAAAAATCAATTTGAATTTAATGGGATTAAGATAAATCCAATAGAAGTCTATCATCATAAACTTAAAATATTGGGATACAGAATTGATGACTTTACGTATATAACAGATGCTAAAACAATTAAGAAGAATGAATTAAAAAAAATCGATAATACTAAAATACTAGTAATTAATTGTTTACAGATAGATAAACATATTTCTCACTTGAATCTAGAAGAAGCTTTAAGGCTAATTAAAAATTTAAGTGTTGAAAAAGTATATTTAACACATATTTCTCATAACCTTGGCAAACACAATAATATAAGTGAGTTATTACCAAAAAATGTGAATTTAGCTTTTGACAACCTTAGTTTTAGTCTATAATTCTACAACATTAACTTTCATCATATTTGTATGCCCTTTCCAATGAGTTGGCATAGATGAGGTAATTATATACCTATCATTTTTTGAAAGATGATTATTATTAACTAAAATGCTTTCAACATTTTCTAAGGTAGCATCAATATTCTCTGTTTTATTATAATATATTGATCTAACACCCCAAACTAAATTTAAAACGTTACCTATCTTTTTATCATTAGTAACTATATAAATTCTAGCCTTTGGCCTATTCCCTGAAACTCTAAAGGCTGAATAACCACTTTTGGTCATTGTTATAATAGCTTTTGCAGATATTTGTTTACTTAATCGGCATGCAGTAGTTATTAAACTTTCGCTAAGTTTATTTTTTAATTTTTTAATTTTTTCGAATTTATAATAAATAGTGTCAGAAGTTTTTTCAACAGAATTTATTATTCTATTCATACTTTCTACAGCCAATAGAGGATAATCTCCAGTTGCAGATTCTGCTGATAACATTACAGCATCAGCTCCGTCAAGTACAGCATTAGCTACATCATTAGATTCAGCTCTTGTTGGTGTTTTCTGTGAAACCATACTTTCTAACATTTGAGTAGCTATTATTACAGGCTTACATGCTAAATTACATTTGAATACTATTTTCTTTTGAATTATAGGGACTGATTCCATAGGCATTTCAACACCTAAGTCTCCCCTCGCAACCATTAAACCATCAGACTCAATTATTATCTTATCAATATTTTTTATTGCCTGAGGTTTTTCAATTTTTGCTATAATTTTTGTGTCATATCCGTTTTTCTTTATAAGTTTTCTAAGATCAATAATATCATCTTCACTTCTCACAAAAGAAAGAGCAACCCAATCAACATTATTTTTTAAGCCAAATAATAAATCATTAACATCCTTTTCAGTTAAAGAAGATAATTTTATATCACTCTCTGGGAGATTAACACCTTTTCTTTGTAATAAAATACCACCTCTCTTTACCTCAACCTTTACTTTATTTTTTTCCTTTTTAATTACCCTCAGTTCAATCTTACCATCATCAATAAGTATCCTCTCATTTTCTTTTATATCACTAATAATATTATTATCAATGCTTATTTCATCAATATTTCCAATAACATTATCTGAGGTGATAAAAAATTTATGTCCTTCATTAAGTTGAATTTTATCCTTATTTAGCTTACCAACTCTGATCTTTGGACCTTGTATATCTTGCAAAACACTTACAGGTAAGCCTAATTCATCACTTATTTTTCTGACATTTAATATTGTCTCTTTATGATCTTTGTAATCTCCATGAGAAAAATTTAATCTCACTACATCTACTCCATTTATAATCATTTCTTTAAGGGTATCATAACCCGATGAAGAAGGGCCAATAGTGGCTATTACCTTAGTTCTATTATTATTTATTTGTTTCATATGTATAACAAATATTTTTCTTTAATAAGTTTCATATCTACAAAATTAGCAAATTGAATAAGATTATTAGATTTTAACTTATTTATTATATCAAATGATTTAAACTCGAATAAATTAGGAGAAAATTGAATTAAATAATCAAAATCAGATAGAGAAGAAATAAGATGTTTTTTTAAAACATTGTTTAAAATTTTGTTTGATATCAATCTCAAATACTTTTTTTTTCTTCTATAAATAAAGTGAGAAATATAAATTGACTCGTTATTAATTAAATTAATTTTTTCATCTTTTTCTTTAACTAATGAAATCTCCAAAGTATTGTTTAAAACCCAAGCTATCTTGTATTCTTTAGAAGTTGAGACAATGCCTATTAATGAATAATCCTCTTCATTTAAATTTAATTTTTGATTTATATTTTTTAACATATATTTATCAATGTAAAGTATAGTAATTTAATTGTTTGAGAATCGAAAAAAAAAATTATTTTTGCAACATATTTAAAAATTAATCTTTATGGAAAATTTAGAAAATAAAATAAAAGAAATCATTGTTGATAAGTTAGGGATAGAGGAATCTGAAATAACAGACTCAGCTAGTTTCACAAATGATTTAGGAGCTGATTCGTTAGATACAGTTGAGCTTATCATGGAATTTGAGAAAGAATTTAATGTCTCAATTCCTGATGAAGAGGCTGAGAAAATTCAAACAGTTGGTGATGCTGTAACGTATTTGAAAGATAACGTTAAATAGATTTTCCCTTAAGATGGGTGCAAAGAGAGTTGTCGTAACAGGTTTAGGTGCAATAACACCTATAGGGAATAATCTAAATGATTATAAAAAATCTCTTTTTAAAGGTATAAGTGGATGTGATAATATAAAATCATTTGATTCCACGAATTTCAAGACAAAATTTGCTTGTGAAGTAAAAAATTATGATCCACTAGATTATTTTGACAGGAAAGAATCTAGAAAAATGGACATTTATGCACAATTCGGTATGATTGCTGCTGCAGAAGCAATTTCTAACTCAAATATTGATCTAGATAATATAGATTTGAATAGAATTGGAGTAATATGGGGCTCTGGTGTTGGAGGCATAGAAACATTTCAGAATGAATTAATAAATTTTGCTGAAAATGATAAAAAGCCAAGATTTAATCCATTCTTTATTCCAAAATTAATTCCAGATATATGTCCAGGATTAATTGCGATTAAATATGGATTTAAAGGTCCTAACTTTGCAACAGTTTCAGCTTGTGCTTCAGCATCTAATGCAATAATTGATTCATATAACTATATTTTATCTGGAACCTCTGATATTATAATTACTGGAGGGTCAGAATCAGCTGTTAATGAAACTGGAGTCGGAGGTTTTAATGCATTAAAAGCATTATCTGAAAGAAATGATTCTCCTAAAACAGCTTCTAGACCTTTTGATAGAGATAGAGATGGATTTGTATTAGGAGAAGGTGGTGGATCATTAATACTAGAAGATTATGATCATGCATTAAATAGAGGAGCTAAAATATATGCTGAAATTATAGGTTTTGGAATGTCATGTGATGCTCATCATATCACAGCTCCACACCCAGAAGGTGAAGGAGCAAGACTTGTTATGGAAAATGCTATAAAATCTTCAAATATTGAAAAAGAAAGTATTGACTATATTAATGTTCATGGAACTTCTACCCCTCTTGGTGATAAAAGTGAAATATTAGCTATTCAAAACGTATTTGAAAAACACGCATATAATCTTAACATAAGCTCAACAAAATCAATGACCGGACATCTACTTGGTGCTGCAGGAGCAATTGAATCAATAGCATCAATTTTTTCAATTAACGATGGAATTATACCTCCAACAATAAATCATTATACAAAAGATGATGAGATAGATTCCAAATTAAATTTAACTTTAAACAAATCTCAAAAAAGAAATGTTAATATAGTTATGAGTAATACCTTTGGATTTGGAGGTCACAATACGTCTGTAGTATTTAAAAAATACAATTAACTATGTTTTTTTTATCCCGATCTAAAGAAGAAAAAGAACTTATTAGTGCTATAAATTTCATTCTAGGTTATAAAACAAGAAAACCTGAATTATATAAACTAGCTCTTCTACATAAATCAATAAGAACCGAGGAATCAAATGAAAGACTTGAGTTTCTTGGTGATGCTATTCTTGGTTTGATTGTAGCAAAACATTTATTTAAGCTCTACCCTTTTAAAAATGAAGGCTTTTTAACAAAAATAAGATCAAAAATAGTAAGTAGAGAATCATTAAATAATGTGGGAAGAAAAATAGGATTGAAAAAATTAATTAATATTAAAAAAATTAAAACAAAATCTTATGACTCAATTAATGGAGATGCATTAGAGGCAATAATTGGAGCATGTTATTTAGAGAAAGGCTTTGAATTCTGTGAAAAAAAAGTGGTAACTAAAATAATTGTCCCCTACTTTGATTTAGATGATTTAACCACTCAAACTCATAACTTCAAGAGTAAAGTTTTAGAATGGGCACAAAAAGAAAGAAAAAAAATAAGCTTCATAGTTGAGAAAACAAAAACTTCTAATAGATTTTCTCAATTCAAATCAATATTAAAATTAAATGGTGAAAAAATTTCAGTTGGATATGGGAAGAGTAAAAAAAATGCTGAAAAAGATGCCTCAAGAATAGCATGTGAAAAATTAGAGCTTAGCTAATCCTATGAAAGTTGATCTTAATAAATCTCAGTTAGCTCTTAAAAATAAATTTTTAAATCCTTTTACATTCTCCCTATATGTTTTTTTAAATGTACCGATGGTCTGGTTTTCAGGCATGAAGATATTAAAACTTTCTAAAAACAATTGCATCGTTCATTTGCCATTCAAATGGTATTACAGATGGCAAAATATGAATCCATTTAAGTCTATGTATTTTGCAGTGCAGTGTATGGGAGCAGAAATATCAACTGCATCATTAGTTTCTTTAGCTATAACTGGAGCACATCCTTCAATAGCATTTATTGTAACCAGTATGAGTTCTAAATATTTTAAGAAAGCCACTGGAAATGTATCTTTTACTTGTAATGATGGTGAAGCTGTTTTTAATGCAGTAGAAAAGGCAAAATCATCAAATGATGGTGTTGAAGTTAAAATTAAAACAACAGGCACCTTAGATGATGGAACAATTGTTTCTGAATTTTATTTTACATGGTCTTTAAAACAAAGAAAAAACTGAAACTTTTAAAAAATAAAAAATATAGTTTTTGCACTTGTGGTTTAAGTAAAAAACTTCCTTTTTGTGATAATAATCACAGAGAACATAATCTTAAAAATAAAACTAACTATAAGTCACTTAAAGTAATTCCCCATACAGATATTGAAGTAGAAGTTTCTTCTTCAACATGGAAAAATTAAGTTTTATTAAGTTCTAAAATTGTAATTTCAGGTAAAATACCAACTCTTCCAGGGTATCCCATAAATCCAAAACCTCTATTAACATAAATAAACTGATCATTTGAAGAGTATAAATCTGCCCATTGCTTATATGCTAATCTAACTGGACTAACTCTAAATTTTCCTATATCAATCCCATATTGTAGTCCGTGAGTATGTCCAGAAAGTGTTAAATCAATACCTTTAAAGTTGTTAGTTACCTCTGCATTCCAATGAGATGGATTGTGACTCATCAATAATTTAAAATTTTCTTCTTCTATTCCCTTATAAGCTGAATCTAAGTCCCCATACTGTTGAAAACGAGATGACGCCCAATTTTCTACTCCAATTATGTTCAACCTCTCTCCATCAAC
>Ga0208764_10001529_pt1 | contig 14776 bp, 15 predicted proteins | sample ETNtaG_18_FD_185762 | JGI IMG/M metagenome (GOLD analysis project Ga0208764, IMG submission 185762) | Marine microbial and viral communities from oxygen minimum zone, Eastern Pacific Ocean - ETNP201302SV91 (SPAdes) (version 2) | ecosystem: Environmental > Aquatic > Marine > Oceanic ... | reverse complement strand
TTTTCAGAGTCAATAAGATTTATACAAGATGTTGGTATAAAAAATATTATGCAACACGAAAAAGAAATTACAGAATACGGAGTACAAGAACTTAAAAAAAATAATTCAGTAAAAATTATTGGAGATCCTAAAAATAGAGGTTCAATTATTTCATTTACTATAAAAGGAATTCATCCTCATGATATAGCAACAATTTTAGATGAAGATGGAGTTGCTATTAGAGCCGGACATCATTGTTGTCAAATTTTACATGAAAAAATGGGTGTAGCTGCAACTGCCAGAGCATCGTTGGGGGTTTATAATTCTAAAGAAGATATAGATTCCCTAAGTAACGCTATAAAAAAATGTAACAAAATATTTAATAAATAATGGATTTAAAAGAATTGTATCAAGAAATAGTTTTAGATCACGGGAAAAACCCAAGAAATAAAAAAAAATGTAAAGACTTCAATAAAGACGCAGAGGGACACAATCCTCTCTGCGGAGACAAAGTACATATATTTTTAAAATTAAATAAAGAAAAAAAAGTTGAAGATATTTCTTTTGAAGGAGAAGGATGTGCTATTTCAATTGCATCAGCATCAATTATGACTGAAACAATAAAAGGCAAAGAATTTAATGTTGCAAAAAATATTTTAGAGGATTTTTTGAGCATGCTTAAAGAGGGGTCAAAATTAAAAACAAATAGTCTTAGCGAAGATCAAAATACCACCATGATGTCTTTATCTGGAGTTAAGCAGTTTCCAATGAGAGTAAAGTGTGCTACTTTAGCTTGGCATACATTTATGCATGCTGTTGAAGGAAAAAAAGAAAAAGTAAATACTGAAAAGGTTGATTAATGAGCGATTTAAAAGAAAAAATAATAAGTGAAATTAAAAAGATTTATGATCCAGAGATTCCAGTTAACATTTATGAACTCGGCCTTATTTACAAAATAGAAATTAAGGATAAAAATATCGTTAACGTCGATATGACACTAACATCGCCCAACTGTCCAGTAGCCGAAAGTTTGCCAAAAGAAGTAAAAGATAATATATTACAAGTCAAAGGCGTTTCTGACGTTAAATTAAATCTTGTATGGGATCCCCCATGGGATAAATCAAAGATGTCAGAAGCTGCAAAATTAGAATTAAATTTATGAGTGAACAAGTTATAAAATTAAGTGATAACGCTGCTAACAGGATTAAAGAAATAATGTCCAAAGCAGATAATTCTACTATTGGAGTTAGAGTAGGCGTTAAGTCAGGTGGCTGTGCCGGCATGTCCTATGTAATGGAGTATGCTAAGGTAGCTAAAAAAAACGAGGAAATCATAGAAGACAAAGGGGTAAAAGTTTTTATAGATTCCAATGCTATTATGTATCTCTTAGGAACTGAAATGGACTATAAAACTGATAAATTTTCATCTCAATTTGTCTTTAAAAACCCTAATGAAACAGAACGTTGTGGATGTGGAGAATCATTTAAGGTATAATACTTGTTATGAGAGATACTAAACATTTAGAAAAGTTTGCAAAAGAAAGAGCCAAGCGAGAGGAAGAAAAGAAACTTTTCAAAAACAAAATTAAAGCTGTCGAAGCTGGTGCCAATGGTACCCTTGAATACACTATAAAAGAAGGTGTTAATAAAGGCAAAATAGCTGACGATAAAATTTTAAAAAATAAAAATTAATCTTTAACAGCTGTAGTACATTTGAAACTCCATTGGATGAGGAGTGTGTTCAAAATTATATATTTCTTCGTATTTTAAAGCTATGTATGCGTCAATCTGATCATCAGTAAACACATTTCCTTGAGTTAAAAATTTTCTGTCCTTGTCTAAACTTTCCATTGCTTCTCTTAAAGAACCACAAACAGTAGGTATTTTTTGAACTTCTGGTTCACTTAAAGCATAAAGATCTTTATCTAAAGATTTACCCGGATTAATTTTATTTTTAATTCCATCAATTCCAGCCATTAACATTGCTGAAAAAGTTAAATATGGATTTCCCGCTGCATCTGGAAAACGTATTTCGCATCTAGCTCCTTTTTTACTTAAACTTATTGGAATTCTACAAGAAGCCGATCTATTTCTAGCAGAGTAGGCTAGTAATACTGGCGCCTCAAAACCTGGGATTAATCTTTTATAGCTATTTGTTGTTGAATTAGAAAAAGCATTAATCGCTTTTGCGTGTTTTAAAATTCCACCAATATAATGTAATGCGGTATCAGACAAACCTGCATATTCATTTCCAGAGAATGTAGGAGTATTACCTTTCCAAATTGATTGGTGCACGTGCATACCAGAACCATTATCTCCTTTAACAGGCTTAGGCATAAAGGTTGCTGTTTTTCCAAATGAGTGTGTAACCATATGTACAGCATATTTATATAACTGAAGATTGTCTGCTTGGTTTACTAAAGTATTAAAATACATTCCAAGCTCATGTTGACTTGGAGCAACTTCATGGTGATGTTTTTCAACTTTAATTCCCATATCTTTCATCGCTTTAAGATATTCGCTCCTCATATCTTGAGCACTGTCAACAGGAGGAACGGGAAAGTATCCGCCTTTAATTCCTGGACGGTGTCCCATATTTCCATTTTCATATTTCTTACCTGTATTGTAAGGACCTTCAGAGCTATCTATTTTAAATCCTGTTTCATTCATGTCGTTTTTGTATCTAACATCGTCAAATACAAAAAATTCTGGTTCTGGACCAAAGTAAGCTTTATCTCCTATACCTGATTTTTTTAAATAAGCCTCAGCTTTTTTAGCAGTTGTTCTCGGATCTCTTTCATAAGGATCTTTTTTCACAGCATCTAAAATATCACAAAATATATTCAGCGTATTATGTGATGTAAAAGGATCTACAACTGTTCTCGATAAATCTGGCTTTAGTATCATGTCAGATTCATTAATTGCTTTCCAACCTGCTATAGATGATCCATCAAAGAAAACTCCATCATTCAACATGCTATCATCAACAATTGTTGCATCCATAGTGACATGTTGGAGTTTTCCTCTTGGATCGGTGAATCTAAGATCTATGTATTCGATCTCTTTATCTTTTATTGTCTTAAGCACTGAACTAGCACTCATAAAAACCCTTAATTAGTTAAAGTATTTAGGCACAGTACCAAATTTTTTAACTTATACATCATATAAAAAATATATGGCTGCTATGCACTTTTTACATTATACAATTCAAAATTGAATGAAATTGCTTAAAAACACCCCAAAACTTTGGTTAAAAAAGTTTCCTTGGAAGAAAAAATCCAGCAATAAATATTCCAGAGGCAGAGTATTGATACTTGGTGGACAAAAAAACATGATCGGAGCAACAATACTTGCTGCTGAAGCTTGTTTAAGAGTTGGAGTGGGGTCTGTAAAAATTATATGCACCAAAGAAACACTTCCTATTTTGTCACGAAAATTTCCATCAGCACTTAAAGTTGAAATAAATAACATTTCCTTTTTAAAAAGCTTTCTTAGAAAAGAGCGAAAAACAACCATGGTAGCTCTAGTAGGGCCCGGAGCCGGAAAGAGCTCTAAGACCATGAAATTTACGGAAGAAATTTTAAAACAAATTAAATATGTTATTTTAGACGCAGATTCTCTTAATTCATTTCAGAAGAAAACTAAAAAACTTTTAAAATATTTAGATAAAAATAAACTTATCACACCTCATCGAGCTGAATTTCATAGACTTTTTCCTTCAATAAAAACAAGTCTAAACAACAAAGAAAAGGTTTTAAAATTCTTAAAATTATGTAAATCAAATATTCTCCTTAAAGGAAACACAACCGTTATAGGTTCTCCAGGCAAAATTGTTATAAACAAGCATACATCAAGTGAATTGGCGGTTATTGGATCAGGTGATGTTTTAGCAGGAATAATAACAAGTTTAGTTGGCGATAAAAAAATGTCTCTAAATGAAGCGGCTTGTGCAGCAACATGGATACATGGCGATGTTGCAAAACGTCATGGAAGAGGGCTGATATCAGAAGATTTAGTTAAAGGTATCCCAAGCGCTCTACAAAGATTAAAAAAATGAGCGAATTATTGAACAAAGAACCTGTAAAAAGAGTCGAAGAATCTCTAAAGAAATTTGATCCTAATTTAAAAATAATAGTTTTAGACACGACAGCAAGGACCGCTAAGGATGCTGCTAATTCTTTAAAATGTGAACTAGGAGCTATTGTTAAGAGTTTAGTCTTTAAGGCTGAAGATGCTTTTCTAATCTGTTTAGTTTCTGGAGACAAAAGATGTTCGTTAAATAAGTTAAAAAAAATTCTGAACAAAAAAGATGTAGCAATGGCCAATGCCGACCAAGTAAAAGAAAATACTGGTTTTTCAATAGGAGGAGTTGCTCCAACAGGACACTTAAAAAAATTAAATATTATTGTAGATAAGTCTTTAAGTAGATTTAAATATGTGTATGGTGCAGCAGGTCATCCTGATTGTGTTTTCAGAATCACTTATCCTGAATTAGTTAAACTAACAATTGGATCAGAACAAGAAATAACCGAATGAGAGAACCAAAAGTCATTGATATTTTTTTATTACTTTTATTAGCAGTAATTTGGGGATCAGCTTTTTTTAATATTAAGATAGCTACTTATACTTACGACACTTTTACTTTGGTTTTTGTTAGGGTTTTCTTTGCAGCATTAGCCTTGGTTCTTTGGTGCTTTTATAAAAAAATTAAAATAATGGCATTTTCAAAAGATTGGAAACCTTACGCTCTTGTTGGACTTGTTAATATTACATTTCCATTTCTACTTATCGCTTATGGTACAGATAAAGTTCAAAGTTATTTATCTGCAATTTTAATGAGTTCAACACCATTAAGCGGTGCAATACTGGCTCATTTTTTTACATCTAATGAAAAACTTAATCTAACAAAGAGCATTGGGGTAACTACTGGCTTTATAGGAGTTGCTATTTTATTTTTTGATAAACTGGTGATTTCAGAAAGCAATCTTGTTTATGCTTTAATAATACTTTCTGCAGCAACATTATATGTGGTTGGAGGAATATTAACTTTAAAATTTTTAAAAAATAAAGGAACTGAGAATGTTACCGCCTCTACTGTAATTTGGTCGTTAATTTCTCTTCTACCTTTTTGCCTTTATCAGGAACCATGGGAGAATCTAAATCCTTCACTCGAGTCAACGCTATCACTTATCTATTTAGGAATATTCGCTACAGGAATTGCATGGATGTTGAGATTTCATATTCTGATAACAAATGGATTAGTTTTTCAAGCACAAGTGGCCTACCTGATACCAATATTCGGAGTTATATTTGGTTACTTAATTATGGACGAAGAAATAACATGGAAGGTTTTACTATCTCTAATAATTATTATTTTAGGTATATTTATGGTAAAGAGAGGAAATAAAGGAATAAAAAATTCATAATGGCAACAGAATCAGAATCATTAAGTTTACTTTCTGTTATCTCTTTACTAAGTTTTTTTGTTGTTCTCTTGACAAATAAATTTTCAAATAAAATTGGAAATGGTATACTATTAGACCAGGACTTTGAAAAACCTCAAGCTTTTCATAAAGAGTCAATTGCAAGAAGTGGCGGTTTAGCAGGAATCATATCTCTAACTGCCTTTTTCATCTTATATTATTTTTTATTTCAGGAAATTTTACTAGACTATCTAATTTTATCCAGCACCATGTTTTTGGTTGGTTTTTTGGAAGATATAAAATTTAAAATTAACCCAAACTATAGATTAATTTTAATGATGGGTTTTTTGTCATTTTTTGTGGTTTTTTCATCTGTCACTATAGAAATGGTTGATCTTATTTTTTTAAATACTTGGATGACAAATAACATATTTTCAACTCTCTTTATCTTATTGTGTTTTTTATTCATTATAAATGGAGCTAACTTAATAGATGGTTTTAATGGTCTTTTAACAATTCACTTGCTTATAATAAATCTTATACTTTTGTTTCTTAATCTGAATAATGGCCATCAATATCTAACCATGATAATTACAGCACAAATTGTGATCTTGTTATCATTTTTACTTTTTAATTTTCCCAAGGCCACAATGTTTATGGGAGACGGGGGGTCTTACCTTTTTGGAGCTTTAGCTGCTTTAAATGCTATTCAGACAAATAATCTAAATCCAGAAATTTCGTCTTTCTTCTTTTGTATTGTTTTATTTTATTTATTTTTTGAGGTTTTTTTTTCTTTTTTCAGAAAACTGTCTATGAGGAGACATCCTTTAAAACCAGATAGAAAACACCTTCATATGCTCTTATATAATTATTTGGAAAGATCTAAAAAATTTAAAGATTGTAATTACCTAAATTCTGTCATTATCAATCTAGTTTATTTTAGTTTAATTTTACCTGCAATTTTTTTCAATGACAGCGGTTTAATTTGTAGATATTGGTTTTTCTCTTTGTTGGCTCTTTATACAGTCTTTTATTATTTACTTTATAGTTTCGAAAAAAAGCAATAGTTGTTATAAGTTGCTGTTAAAAAAATAAAAAGGGCAAGTGGCGGAATTGGTATACGCGCTAGTCTTAGGAACTAGTGCCGCAAGGCTTAAGAGTTCGAGTCTCTTCTTGCCCACCAAAAAATATGAAAGTTAAAGTTAACTCAAAAAAAGGTTTAAAAGCTAGTCTATCAGTTTTGGTAGACAAAAAAACTATTCAAAAAAAATTAGACGAGAAACTTGTTGAACTTCAAAACAAAGTACAATTAAAAGGATTTAGACCAGGAAAGGTTCCTCCCCAAGTAATTAAAAATCAATTTGGTAAAGCAATATACGGAGAAGTTATTGATGGAATTTTAAAAGAGACGTCCACAAAAGCAATCGAAGATAATAAAATAAAAGTGGCCGGACAACCAAAAATAGACCTAAAAACCTTTGGAGAAGGAAAAGATCTAAATTATACAATTGAACTAGATATTTTTCCTGACATAAAATTACAGTCCTTAGACAAGATTCGAGCTACGAATTACGAAATTGAAGTTGAGAAAGAATTGGTAGAAAGCAGACTAAAAGAAATTGCAAAAAATCAACAAAACTTTTCCGATAAGAAGGAAGGAGAGAAATCCAATTTAGGAGATCTCATCATTTTTGACTACGCAGCAAAAGTTGAAGGAAAAGATTTTGAGGGAAATAAAGGAAAAAATATTCAGCTTGTTCTAGGAAAAGATTTATTTATTAAAGGATTCGATAATCAATTGGTTGGAGTTAAAATAAATCAGAACAAATCTGTTGTAGTTAAACTTCCTGAAAATTACCCAAAAAAAGAATTTGTTAACAAACAGGCAGATTTTGATTGTAAGATTACAGGTATAAAAAAACCAATCGAAGTTAAGATTGACGATGAACTAGGGAAAAAACTTGGCGCAAAAGATCTTAATGATTTAAAAAATTTAATAAAAAAACAAATAAAAAATCAATACCAGGGCACCCTAGAAACAATAACAAAAAAAAAAATTTTAGAGCAAATTGAAAAATCTCACACAGTTGATTTACCTGAAAATTTAATTGAGCAGGAAACTAAAATAATTACTCAAAATTTGAAAAAAGAAGATTTAGAAAAAAACAAAAATGAGCATATTAAATTGGCCAAATCAAGAATAAAAACTGGCTTAATTTTAAATGAAATTGGATTAAAAAATAATTTAAAAGTAAATGAATCAGAAATTAAAAATGAAATTGAAAAACAGGTAAAGAGTATGCCGGGCCAAGAAAAAATGGTTATGGAATATTATCAGAAGAATCAAAATGCAATAGCTAGTTTGAGAGGATCTCTGTATGAAGAAAAGGTAATAGAATTAATAAAAACAAAAATTAAATTAGAGAAAAAAACTATAAAAACAAAGGAAGCTGAAGAAATATTAAAAAAAATTAGTGAAGATACCAAAACCTCAAAACCGTCTAATGTGAAAAAACAACAGAAAAAAACAAACATTAGAAAGAAAAAATAGAAAAAATTAGCAAAAACTCTTCGAAAATTGTATAAGCGATACTACTATGAGTCGTAAAATTGAAGAACAAATGAACAACCTAATTCCTATGGTAGTTGAACAAACAACTAAAGGCGAAAGAGCCTACGATATTTATTCCAGACTTTTAAAGGAGAGAATAGTTTTTCTAGTGGGACCAGTTAATGATAATGTTGCATCATTAGTTACGGCACAGCTTTTATTTTTAGAATCGGAAAACCCAAAAAAAGAAATATATTTTTATATAAACAGTCCTGGAGGATTGGTTACATCTGGCCTAGGTATATACGATACCATGCAGTACATAAAATCTCCAGTATCTACACTTTGTATAGGTCAAGCTTCGTCAATGGGATCTTTTCTTTTGGCAGCCGGAGAAAAAGGAAAAAGATTTTCACTACCTCACTCGAGAATTATGGTTCACCAGCCTTCCGCAGGTTTTCAAGGTCAAGCTACAGATATACAGATACATGCAAAGGAAATTTTGTCTTTAAAAGAGAGATTAAATCAAATTTACTCTAAACATACCGGCAAATCAGTAAAAGAAATTTCACAGGCTCTTGAAAGAGATAAATTCCTGACCGCAAGTGAGGCAAAGGATTTTGGCTTAATAGACTCTGTAGTTGAAAAAAGAAAATAATACACAATATCTAGTTAGCCGCACAACTTATACTTGCCAAAGATTCCGCATACATTTAAATTGGGTTTTGATTCGTTATGTCAGATAAAAATAATAAAAATATCCTTTACTGCTCTTTTTGTGGAAAGAGTCAACATGAAGTTAAAAAACTCATTGCTGGGCCAACCGTTTTTATTTGTGATGAATGTGTTGAGCTCTGTATGGATATCATTAAAGAAGAAACGAAAAGTTCTTTATTTAAAAATGAAGAAGGTGTTCCAACACCAAGTGAAATATGTAAAGTTTTAGATGATTATGTTATTGGACAAACTTATGCAAAAGAAGTTTTGTCTGTAGCGGTACATAATCATTACAAAAGACTTAACCATGAATCAAAAAACAATAAAGATTTAGAACTATCAAAATCTAACGTTTTGTTAGTTGGGCCTACGGGTTGCGGAAAAACTTTGTTAGCCCAAACCTTAGCTAGAATTTTAGATGTACCATTTACAATGGCTGATGCTACAACATTAACGGAAGCAGGTTATGTTGGTGAGGATGTAGAAAATATAATTTTAAAACTACTTCAGGCCGCTGATTATAATGTTGAAAAGGCCCAAAGAGGTATAGTTTACATTGATGAGGTAGACAAGATTAGCAGGAAATCAGAAAATCCTTCAATTACCAGAGATGTTTCAGGAGAAGGAGTTCAACAAGCTCTTTTAAAAATTATGGAAGGAACAATAGCGAGTGTTCCTCCACAAGGCGGCAGAAAACATCCTCAACAAGAGTTTTTACAAGTTGACACCACAAATATTCTTTTTATATGTGGAGGAGCTTTTGCTGGACTAGACAAAGTAATAGAAACTAGAGGAAAAGGAACTTCGATTGGTTTTGGTGCAAAAGTTAAAAGTAGCGATGAAAGCACGATGTCAGATGTTATAAAAAAATTAGAACCGGAAGATTTGATCAAATATGGTTTAATACCGGAGTTTGTTGGAAGAATGCCAATTGTTACTACATTACAAGATTTAGATGAAAAATCTTTAATAAAAATTTTAAAAGAACCAAAAAATTCTTTAATAAAACAATATAAAAGACTTTTTGAATTTGAGAATGTTAAATTAGAATTCAGAGAAGATGCTTTAAGCGAGATAGCCAAAAGAGCAATAAATAAGAAAACTGGAGCTAGAGGACTTAGATCTATCCTGGAATCAATATTACTCAAGACCATGTTTGCATTACCAGACATGGAGAATGTTGACTCGGTTACAATTGACAAATCTGTTGTCAAGGGTAAAACCGAACCCATTATTAGTTTTTCAAAAAACAAATCTACAAGCGCAGCATAGATTTCCCTTGCAATAATTTTTTAAGTAGCCATATTAATATGTATGGATTTAGATAGCAGAAAACCTCTTTTACCACTTAGGGATATAGTGATTTTCCCTTCAATCGTGGTACCCCTTTTTGTGGGAAGAAAGAAGTCTATAAAGGCTCTAGAAGAGTCAATGAAAACAGACAAGTCTGTGGTTCTGGTTACACAAAAAAATTCTGAAATAGACGATCCTAAAGAAAAGGATGTCTACTCATTTGCTTGTCTTAGTAAAGTTTTACAATTATTAAAATTGCCTGACGGAACAGTTAAAGTCTTGGTCGAAGGCTTGGCTAGAGTTAAGATTCTAGAAATAGAAGATGATCCGAAAAAATTTCTGAGCTGTAAAAGTAAAATTGTAGAAACTGATAAAGAAACCGAAGAAAATAAAATCTTCGCATCAAATCTAATAAAGAAATTTGAAAAACTATCTAGCTTGAGTAAAAAAGATTCTTCTGATTTTACAAAAGGCTTAAAATCATTAAAAAACGCAACACAATTGGCTGACAACATCTGTTCTAATTTAAATATTCAGATTTTTGAAAAACAAGAATTACTTGAAATGATTGATCTTAAAAAAAGATTAGAAAAAATTTATGAATTAATAGAGAAAGAAACTAACGTAATAAGCATGGAAAAAAGAATAAGAGGTAGGGTTAAAACTCAAATGGAGAAAACTCAAAGAGAATATTATTTAAATGAACAGTTGAAAGCAATTCAGAAAGAGCTAGGAGAGATAGAAGACGGTAAGGACGAAATATCTAGTTTGAGCAAATCTATCATGAAGGCCAAAATGACAAAAGAAGCTCAAAATAAATGCTTATCTGAACTAAAAAAGTTAAAAGGAATGAGTCCCATGTCCGCAGAAGCCACAGTTGTTAGAAATTATCTAGACTGGATGATAGATCTACCTTGGAGCAATAAAAGCAAGATTATTTCTGATTTGAATTCTGCTCAAAAAGTTTTAGATGAAGATCATTATGGGTTGGAGAAGGTTAAAGAAAGAATAATAGAGTATTTAGCTGTTCAAAAAAGAATAGAAAAATTAAAAGGACCTATACTTTGCTTGGTAGGACCGCCCGGTGTAGGAAAAACATCTTTGGGTAAATCAATCGCGAGAGCAACTGGAAGAAAATTTGTAAGAATTTCTCTAGGAGGAGTGAGAGATGAAGCCGAAATTAGAGGTCACAGAAGAACATACATTGGTTCTTTACCAGGAAAAATTATTCAAATGATGAAAAAAGCAGGGACCAACAATCCATTATTTCTGTTAGATGAAATTGACAAAGTTGGAAGCGACTATAGAGGAGATCCATCCTCAGCCTTATTGGAGGCTTTAGACCCAGAACAGAACAAAACATTCAATGACCATTATTTAGAAGTAGATTACGATTTATCAGATGTTCTTTTTGTGACCACAGCGAATACACTTAATATTCTTCCTCCACTTTTAGACAGAATGGAGATTATAAGAATACCTGGCTATACAGAAGATGAAAAAATTAATATAGCTCAGAAATTTTTGATACCAAAACAAAGCGAAAACAATGGATTAAAAAAAGAGGAGTGGGACATTTCTGAAAAAGTAAACAGAAAGATTATTAGAGATTACACTAGAGAATCAGGCGTTAGAAATTTAGAAAGAGAAATTTCAAAAATCGCAAGAAAAATGGTTAAAAAAATAGATTCAAAAGAAAAAACAAACAAAACAGTATCGGAAGAAGATATTAATACTTATTTAGGAGTTCAAAAATTTAATTTTGGTGAGATAGAAAAAGAAAATAAACCTGGTGTTGCCACAGGTCTGGCATGGACTGAAGTTGGAGGAGAAATACTTAAAATAGAGTCGGTTAATATGCCAGGAAAAGGAAAAATGCAGATTACCGGAAAACTTGGAGAAGTAATGCAGGAATCAGTAAAAGCGGCAAAATCTTATGTTAGATCTAAATCTTTAGAATACGGTATAATACCTCCTTTCTTCGAGAAAAAAGATTTTCATATACATGTTCCAGAGGGAGCGACACCTAAAGATGGTCCTTCAGCAGGTATTGCTATAGTTACTTCAATTATATCTTCAATCACTGGAGTTCCTGTTAGCAAGGATGTTGCTATGACCGGAGAAGTAACTTTAAGAGGTCACGTTCTTCAAATAGGAGGCCTTAAAGAAAAATTATTAGCGGCGCATAGAGCTGGAATCAAAACTGTTTTAATTCCAATTGACAACAAGAAAGATTTAGTGGAAATACCAGAGGTTATTAAAAAAAGTATAAACATAATCCCAGTTAATACTGTGGATGAAGTGTTGAAACATGCTTTAACCAAAACGCTTAAACCAGTAAAATGGGCAGAAATTGACCAAACCTCAGGTAAAGGCGAAGTTACAAGCAGACATTAGTTTGCTTATCTTTTTAAATATTTTTCTGCCTGCAATATAATCTTTTCAGTATTTTTAGGAATATTATCAGTATTTTTTTTTGAATGTTTGATTTCATTCACCAGCTTTAATACTTTTGTTTTTGAATCATTCACTTCATTTACTAGACTCAATGTTTTTTCATTGTTTCCTAAAAAAGAATCGATAGCCGTAATAATTTCTTTTACTTTATATTTTTTATGCATCTATGATTTTTTTTTCATAAAGTTTTTTAAAAAAAATTAGACTATCTGGGTTTGCTAATGCCTGCAAATTATCAATTTTTTCACCATGAATAGCTTTTTTTACAGCCAGTTCTACAATTTTTCCACTTTTAGTTCTCGGTATTTCAGGAACCTGTATAACCTTATAAGGAACATGTTTTGGAGAACAATTTTTTCTAATATTCCTTTTAATTAAATCAATATCGACTTTTTCAAGTTTATTTTTTACATTCAAAACTACAAATAATATTATTCTTACGTCATCATCACAATTTTGACCCACAACTAAACTTTCTCGAATAAAATCAATATTTTCCACCTGTCTATATATTTCAGCGGTTCCTATTCTCACACCCCCAGGATTTAATGTGGCATCCGACCTTCCTAATATAATAAACCCTTCATTATCTGTTCTTTGAATGAAATCTCCATGATGCCAGATATTTTTATATTTCAAAAAGTAAGCTTTTCTAAATTTTTTATAATTAGTGTCATTCCAAAATTTAATAGGCATTGTTGGAAAAGGTTTTTTTACAACCAATTCTCCTTTATTATTTTTACTAATACTTTTTCCTTTTTGATCAAATATATCAATATCAATACCAAGACTTTCACCTTGTATCTCTCCAGCATACACACTAGAAAAAACATTCCCCAAAACTAAACATCCAACCACATCTGTTCCGCCACTTATAGAAGTAAGATGAACATTTTTCTTGATGTTTTTATAGACAAATTCAAAACTTTCCTTAACCAAAGGAGATCCGGTAGAAGTAATAATTTTTAAATTTGATAAGTTGAAATTATTAAAATTCAAATTTTCTTTTTTAAGAAAATCAATATATTTAGCACTAACACCGAACAAATTAATTTTTTCTTTTGAACAAAGTCTTATCAAACTATCTTTAGACGGATAAGTTGGTGATCCATCATACAAGTATAGGCTTGCACCTGACGACAAACCTCCAACCAACCAGTTCCACATCATCCAACCCGTTGTTGTATAATAGAAAATTTTATCGTTATTCACTACATTGCAGTGAAGTGAAAATTCTTTATTGTGTTCAATTAATACATTGCCAGCTCCGTGAGTAATGCATTTTGGAACACCAGTTGTTCCGCTAGAATAGAGTATGTATAAAGGATGATTAAAACTAAATTTTTTAAAATTTTTATCTAATTTAGATTTTTCAAGAATTAAATGAAAATCAAGATATTTTGGATTTATTTTTTTTTCAAACTTATTTTCATATGGAAAAACTATTACTTTTTTTATTGATTTGATATTTTTTAATATCTTAGGAATTTTTTCTAGAATATCTATTTTATTACCATTATAAAAATAGTGTTCACAAGTTATCAAAATCTTTGGTTTTATTTGAGAGAATCTATCAATAACTCCATCTGCCCCAAAATCAGGCGAGCATGATGACCATATCAGCCCATTTTTTGATGTAGCTAAAAATGCAGCAATCGTTTCAATTGAGTTAGGAACATAAGCTGCCACTCTATCTTTTTCTTTTAAATTCATTTCTTTTAAAAAATAAGAAAACTTACAAACATTTTCGTATAATTTTTTCCAAGTAATTTTTTTTTCTAAACCATTTTCTGATAAAAAATGTATGGCAGTTTCTTCATTTTTTTTTACCAGAAGGTTTTCAGCATAATTTATTTTAGAATCTGGGAAAAAGATGTTTTTATAAAATATTTTATTTTTTTTAATGATCTTACCTTTTTTAATACCTTTGATTTTTGTAAAGTTCCAAACTTCAGACCAAAAAGACTCTGGATTATTTGTGGACCACTTCCAAAGATCCTTGAAATTTGAAGTATTCTTAAAAAGACCTTTTTTTTCTAAATTTTTACAAAACTTTTCTAGTTGAGAATTTTTTTTGTATTCTTCATCTGCTGACCATAATGAAGACTGATTTTTTGTCATTAACTTTTATCTATAAAGATCTAGAATGAATATTTTAAAGATATCAAGCGATTCAAAAAAGTGATCAATATAAGGTTCAAGAAAAGGAAATTTTCTTGCAATTCTTGCTCTTTCAAAATTTAAAATACCAATAAAAAAAGTAGATAAAATAGAAATTGTAATTATATAGTTAAAAAAACCAAACCCTGGTTTTTCTGCTATTTGAACAGATTTTTGTTTTCGTGGTTTTTTTGGCT
>Ga0208764_10001528_pt1 | contig 14783 bp, 15 predicted proteins | sample ETNtaG_18_FD_185762 | JGI IMG/M metagenome (GOLD analysis project Ga0208764, IMG submission 185762) | Marine microbial and viral communities from oxygen minimum zone, Eastern Pacific Ocean - ETNP201302SV91 (SPAdes) (version 2) | ecosystem: Environmental > Aquatic > Marine > Oceanic ... | reverse complement strand
AGAGTCCGAGTCCGAGAACTTCGCTTTCAGTTTCTGCATTTTCCATAATGGATAGTGTAGAAATCATTGGAGTGATTGCAAGCTTGACAGTCTCTTTGAAGTATGGGTTTTCACGCTCATAATCTGCAATTATTGGACTAAATGAGTAATAGGCATCGTTGAATGTGCTCATAAATGCAGTTCCTGATTCTGTTTGTAGTAATTGATTATCCCTTAACTCTCTGAGTTGTTGTACTTGTGGTGCAAGTTCTGAGCCATATGTTGCTGTTGCAATTAGGCAACCTCCTCCTGGAGGTGTGGGAGCAGAATTAGATAAACAACTATCTGTAATGTACACTTCTCCAAAACTTGCTTCAGTAAAACCTTGTGATATTATTTTTTGATTTTGAATTACATAAAGTTCCAAGTATCCATCTTGTGTTAATTTTTGAATTTTTGCACCAAATAGAGCTTGACGTCCTAAATTAGAATTACATTCAAAAATAACATCATCATCGTTTTGACCTGATATTTCCATGACCTGTATGTTTGAAGATTGGTATGCTCCCGCCCATTCCGTATCTGAAAATATCAATAATTTTGCTTGTCCATCAGGTACATTTTCATTTAATTCTGATTCTACTGTTTGTTCTATTGTTTTTGTTTGAACTGTGACTGCAGGTTGTGAAAACATATGTGTTCCAACAATAGTAAATTCGTCATTTGATCTTTTGAAAGGAATTGTTACTGTTCTATCATAAGGAGTAATGGTTTCTTCATATGAAGAAAGTTGCATTCCTCTAATGAACACTTCAAAGTCAGTATCTTCAGAACCTATTTTTGCATCAATTATGGCTCTTGGTAATGTGATGATTAGTTCTCCTCTGGCTCTTGCATCAATAGAAATGAGTAATGCTGTATTTTCTGAGTCTAATTCAAAATTTAACACTTCTCCACCACGAATACTGTAATCAAAATCATCAAATTGTTGTGCAAAAACATTTGGAACCATAACCCCAATAATGGCAATAACTGTCAATGGGATGATGAATATTGGTTTCAATACCTACTTCAAAAATATCTAGTATTTATTCTGATTTTAAAGAGACTCTTTTCTTTTAGGATGTGGGACCAAATGGGCGGAGTGACTTTTTTTAATAGACTATTATTCCTCTTCTTCAATCTCTTGATTTTTTATCTGTTCTATGGTTGCAAGGATGTCCTCTTGAGACATACCCTCAGCTTTCATTCTAGCCATGATTTCAGCCACAATACCGTCCATGACTTCCTTTTTCTTTTCAGGATCTACCATGTCGGGTATAGAATTGAGGGATATTTGAATAGACATGACCAGATTTCCATCTGGTTATATTGTGTAAAAGATGTCAGGTTGTTTGTAAAAAAATACCTGAAGAAAATACAGTTTGGTTTGTTGACCCTAGCTGTAAGTTCTATTACCTTGGAAATCCTATTCTGATTTTTTACATCGGCGCAATTTCTTTAACACAATCTTGAACTCTTCTAGATTTTCACGGGTAAACTTCATCTTCAGATATTATTTCTCTGCATTTCCTATTAACGTAAAGAAGAATCCCAAAAGTTGCTCTATATTCAAGAATTATGAATAAAGAAACGAAAGAGTTACTTACTTTTTGAATAATAAGGAACTGTGGCATTAGATATTTTTGATTAATAATTGTCTTAACTTACCAATTAGATTCAATAATGAGTATTATTTTTTTATTTTATGAATAAAAAACAACAAGTTATTGCCTGGATTGCAATGATTGGTGGAGGAATCGGATTTTTCTTTTTCTCTATGGAAATGGCTGAATTCATGCGTTAAAATTCTAAAAAGTGATAATGCATGAGTAAATTTGCTGTAAATGGAATTGCTGGATTTATTTTAATTGGAATTTCTGTCCTAATTGGATATTTTCTATTCCCTTCATTAGATTATTTGTTGCCTATTGGCAGTATTTTGATCATAATTGGGGTGGTTACTATTTTACAACTAAAGATAGCTAATAAATTATAAAAATTCTGAAGTTTCTATATGGGCGGATCAAAAAAGAAAGTAGATACCAGAAAACGGAAAGGTCAAAAGGAAGCTGAACAAAAACAACGAATTAGAAATTATAAAAAGAAACAGCAAGAAAATACAAAGAGAAAAAAACCAAAAAAATATTAGCAGATTATTTGATGTTTGAAATCATTTTAAAATGAATCAATTTTTGATTAATTGGATAATCCTAAAATTAATTATCTTCAATTAATTACAATTATTGTGTCTATTCTTTCTTTAGAAATCAAGAATTTTTTAAATTCTCAAAAATTAGGTTATGTTGCAACTGTTTCATCTGATGGAAAACCCAACATCTCTCCAAAAGGAACTATAATTTCATGGGATTCTAATCTTCTTGCATTTGCAAATATTCGATCACCTGATACTATCAATAATTTGAGAAATAATCCTTTTATGGAAATTAACGTAATTGATCCTTTATCTCGAAAGGGGTATTTGTTTTCTGGAACTGGAAAGATCATTAAAGATACTCCTTTGTATGATGAAATTCTATCTTATTATCGAAAAAGTGGAATTCAAAGCCCAATTGATTCTATTGTAATTGTTGATGTTTCATCTATTTCTGAAGTAACTTCGCCTCTCTATGACTTGGGTAAATCTGAGAATGAGATAAAATTACGATGGAAGAAATATTTCAATGATTTGTAATTAGTTTATTTTTTTTCAGATTTAATTTTCATTAATTCTTGCCTTGTTTTTTTATGTGCTTCTCGTTCTTCTTCTAAAAGTCCTTGAATTTGTTCTAATTCTTTCTGTGCTGTGTTTAATTTTGTTTTTAATGAACCTACAACTACACTAGCTGCTTCAATTACCCCTGCATTAGCTTTTTCAGTAGATGAATTATTTTTAATTTCTTTTTTCTCTTTTGTTGTTAAGATGCTGGTATCTTGAAATTGATCTTTTTTATCTAATTCTTCTTTTGCATTGTATAATCTTGAATTAGCTTCGTCTAGTTCTTTTCCTACATCTATTTGCTGTTTTCTTAATCCCTGTAATCTGCCTTGTTCCTTTGTAATTTCATTTTTAATCTTATTTTGTTCTTTTAGCATTTGCTCTAATTCTTCTTTTATTTTTTTGAATTCTTTTTCAGTTTTATTAAATTCATTAATTGATTTTGTATCTTTAATTTGTTGGGCATTTTTTATTTTTTCTCTAATTTCTCTATACTCTCTTTGCACTGTATCTAATTCCATTTTCTTTTGATTGAATTCTTTTTTTATCATCATGAGGTTACTAACTGTAGTATCGTACTCTTCTTTCACCGTTTCAATTTTTTCAGTAATTTTTACTATTTCTTCTTGTTTAGTTCTAAATTCAGTTTGAAGATTTTCTACTTCTGTTTCTAACTCTTCTTTTAATATTGATTCGTTCTCGTTTTCATTTTTATTTTCTTTTTTCTTGCTAAAAAATCCCATTTTCTTATCACATATGTCCCAAAAGATGAATATTTCTTTATTGCCGTTTAACTCTATTTCTAACAAATTTTAGGTAAAATCCTATGCCTCCAATAATTATACCTCCTATCCATACAATTACACTCAAACTTTTTGGAATTATTGCTTCTTGAGGTCCTACAATTAGCATTAATGCTCCTAAAATTATTAATGCAAATCCTCCACTGTTTTTACTTTTATTGTGATCTCCGTGAACCATTGTTAAACATGCTCTGCTAGTGTTTTGGCAACTTGCTTTCTTCCAATATCTGTGATAAATGGTCCTATCTTTGGTCCTCGTGAAGTTCCTAAAATTATTTGATATAATATTTTAAAGAAATCTTTTGGTTTGACATCATTTCCTTTTGCAATTTGATATATCGTATTTTGAATATCTTCTGGTTCCTCATCCTTTTCTAATTCTGTTATGAGTAACGATAATGCTTTTCTAGATGTATTATCTATCTCTACTTCTATTTTTTCTTGTTCATCAAACTCATCAGAATAATTTCCTGCAATTTCAATTAATTTCTCTATTTCTTGATTGCCTTCTTCTTTAATGACTCCGTAATCGATTAATTTTTTCATTACTCTTTCATTTCTGTTTTCTTTGAAAATTTTTGTTAATTCAATTAATAATCTATAATTTACATGAGTGCTAGACTGTTTTGGTGGATTAAGTAAATTTACGTATTCATAAAGTCCTTTTAATCTGGTTAATTTTGCTTGATTATCTACTTTGATTTTTCCAAAGTATGTATCTTCAAGTTCATTATATTCATTCATTAAACCTGGTATGTCATCAAATCCTAATTCCCTTGCCCCTGTAATTCTTTTGTATAGTAATAGTAAAATTGATTTTGAATTTCCAAATTCCAACCATTTTTGTGCAGTAATTACATTTCCTAATGATTTTGAAATTTTCTTTCCTCCTTTATCTAAGAACATTTCATATTTTACATGATGTGGATGTGGGAATTGTAGTACGTCATCGGCTACCCAATCATTTACTTTGACTGAATCCATGATGTCTTTTCCATATGCTTCAAATCTAATGTCAAATGCTGACCATCTTGCTGCAAATTCTACTTTCCATGCTAATTTTCCTAAATCTTTTGTAATGTCTGCCTCTCCTTGATGACCACAACCTTTGATCATTTTAGAACCAATTTCTGTATCATGACAATTGTATTTGACAATTTTTTTATCTGGTAGATATTCTGTAGCTTCTGCTGTGTATAGTCGATTACATTTTTTACAAACTGGAAAATATGGCAGATATTTTTGATATTTTTCCTGTCCAACTAATTCTGAAATTTTATCTCCAATTTTTGTACTATTTTCTAATATTGTATGAATTTGATCTTTTAGAAGTCCTTGATTGTAGGTATCTTTTGCTCTTCTAAATTCATACTCTATTCCAACTTTATCTAATCCATCTAAAAGAATACTGCTCATATGCATTCCGTAGGAATCATGAGTTCCATAAGGATCTGGAATTAATGAAACTGGTTTTCCTATATGTTCTTCTAAACCAAATTTTTCCATTCCTTCTGGAATTTTTCTTAATCCATCTAGGTCATCTGAATATGCAATTAATTCTGATTTGTATCCCAAATTTTCTAATGCAAGCTTAACTCCATATGCTCTGACTGCGTCTCCTAAACTTCCTATGTGCGGAATTCCTGATGCTCCTAATCCACTTTCTACATTAATTACATCTAAATTTCTTCCAAGTTTTTTTTCACGTTCAAGTAATTCTGATGCTAGTTTGTCAATCCATGTTCCTTTTCCAATAATTTTTTCTTCAGACATATCTTTTCCTTAATTCAATATTTTGGACATATATGGCCCATATAACGAATACCCTAATTTTTGATAATATTCTCTAGTCCCTACTGCACTAATCACTAGTATCTTTTTTGCGTCAAATTCTTCTCTTGATATTTTTTCAGCCTCTTTCATCAAATTCTTTCCTAATCCTGAGTGTTGGATTTCATCTGTTTCTTTTTCTCCTAATTTCAAAGATTTTCCATACACGTGAATCTCTCTAACTATGCATGTATTTTCATCAATTTCATCTCTATGGGCCTCAATACTTGGATATCTTAATCTTAAAAATCCATAAATTGATTCATTTTTGTCTTCATATGATAAGAAAACTTCTTTTCCATTTGACGAATCATAATCTATTCTTTTTAACATAATTTCTTCACTGTCTATTTTTTTGTCTGTTAATCCTGCTTCTCTACATCTAATACACTTACATGATAAACCCTGTTTGGCAAGATTTTGATGTACAATTTGTCTAAGGTTTCCGGATTTTGGACCTGCTATGATTTCTTTTGGTGAGATTTCTCTTTGAACTCTCATTATTCTGACCCATTTTGGAACATTCTTTTTTGCTTCTGTTAGTACCTTGATCATTTCTTCATCAGAATATGGTGTATACCTTCCTTGTTTGTATTCTTCATACAATGGTGTGTTTTCAATTACAAGAGATGGATAAATTTTCAACATATCTGGTCGTAACTGTGAATCTGAAAATAATTTTTTGAAATCTGCAATATCTTCTTCTGGAGTCATTGTAGGTAATCCTGGCATCATATGTGCAACAATTTTGTATCCTGCATCTTTTGAAATTTGAAATGACTCTGTTACGTCATTGTAATTATGTCCTCTATTGGTAATTTTGTAAATTCTTTCTTGTAATGATTGAACTCCTATCTCGACTCTTGTGACTCCATAACTTAACATTAAATCAACATGTTCTTTTTTACAATAATCTGGTTTAGTTTCAATTGTAAATCCTACATTTCTTATATCTGCATGTTCGTTATTTGATTTGGCTTCCTCTAAGTTTTTTGAATCAATCCCGTTTTGTGCATCATAACATGATTTGATAAAGTCTTTTTGGTAATCTTTTGGCATGAATAGGAAAGTTCCACCTACAATTACTATCTCCATTTTTGATGGATCATGTCCAAATGCAATCAATTTTTCAATTTTTGATGTGATTTGTAATCTAGGATCAAATTCATTTTCGATTGCATTTAATGATGATGGTTCTTTTCCTGTATAGCTGTTTGGAGAATTAAATTCAATTCCTCCAGGACAATATGTGCATCTTCCGTGAGGACATGCATATGGTTTTGGCATTAATGCTACTACTGATACTCCTGATGCTGTTTTTGCCGGTTTTCTTATCAACACTCTTTTTAATTTATCAAAATCAGAATTGCTTGCCATTGATAATATTTCATAATTTTTTGGAATCCTTTCTAATGCATATTTTGTACAAATTTTAATAATTTCTTCTTTCACTTGTTTTTTAGTTGGTTGATTAATTGTTAATAGATTCTTTGTGATTTCAGAACAAGCTTTACTCAATTCTGGATTCAATTTATTCATGATTATTGATTACGTCTCTCTGTTAAAATTTATTCTGATTTTTGTTCTACTGTTTTATTTGATTCGTTGTTATCGTTTTTCTGCTCTTTTCTGTACTCCATTTTCAACCAAATTGGTGTAATGATTGTTGTTACTGCTACCATGATTACTATTGTAGAATATACTTCTGATGATAGAACTCCTGCTGTAACTCCTACTCCTGCTACGATTAATCCTACTTCTCCTCTTGAAATCATTCCAATTCCTACTCGCATTCCTTGTGCCTTGCTTTTCAAAAATAGCATTGCAGGTAATCCACATCCAAATAATTTAGTCACAACAGCTACTGCTATGACTGCTCCACTTAACATCAAAATATTGATATCTACTGCCCTAAGATCTACTTGTGCACCAATTATTGCAAAGAATAATGGAGCAAAAATCAATCCAATTTTTCCAATGAAGTTTTCAACTTTTTCAAACACTTTGGTGGTTGAAAGCGCCATTCCTACTGCAAACGCTCCTACAATCGGTGACAACCCTATTGATCCTGCTAGCGCTGCAGCTCCAAAGAACGCCGCAGTAGCTATTCCTTCTACACTGCCTTTTGCTTTCCATAGTCTTGGTGTGATTATTTTTGGAATTACTACTACTGCAACAACTAACATTATTGCAAAGAATCCTAATACTTTGAGAATTGTAATTGTTACTTCAGTGATGTCTATGCTTTCTACTCCTGCATCTGAACCTGTAATTGAAATTACTACTGATAATACTGCAATTGCTAAAATGTCATCTACTACGGCTGCACCTATTATCAATCTGGCCTCTGGAGTTTTGATTTTTCCAAATTCATTTAGCACTTGAATTGAAATTGCGATACTTGTTGCAGTAAGCGCTGTTGCAATCAACATTGATTCTAACGCTTCAAATCCAAACATTCCAAATACTGCAAGACCTGCAAAGAATGGAACTACTACTCCTAACGTTCCTACTGTAAATGATGCTTTACCTCCTTTCAGAAATTCTTTTGGTGTCATTTCTAACCCTGCCATAAACAAAATGACAATTGCACCCATTTCTCCTAAAATTTTGATCTCATCGTTAATGTGTAAAAGCTGTTTACCATCAATTATGAAAAATTGTCCTAATGCAAACGGACCTACGATCATTCCTGCAAGTAGTTCGCCTAATACAATTGGTAGTTTTAATCTGAGGAAAAGCTCTGCCATTAATTTGGCTGCAAATAGAAGTATGCCTACTCCTATGATTGTTTCAATAAAATGTGCTTCTGCTGCCATCTTTTCCTAATATTTGATGAAAAATCTGTCATATAAGGTGATATCGAGTCGAAAATTATTTTGCTGTTGTAAAATTAAGCAATTTTTGCTGAATTTACTGTGACTCCTTTCTTTGTAACAATTTGTCCAATTTGTTGACTTTTGATCTTATGCTTTTTGAAAATTGAAATTACTTTTGTTGCTTGTGATTTTGGAGATACCACACAAAATCCTACCCCCATATTGAATGTCTTGTACATTTCTTCAGGTTTTACTCCTTGTTCTTCTATTAAACCCATAATTGGTGGAATTTTTGGCAAAGAATCTATCTCATATCCAATATTTTTTAGGCGTAATAATTTGGTAAATGCTCCTCCTGTAATGTGTGCTAAACCGTTTATCTTACATTTTTGCACCATCTCTAAAACTGGATTGGTGTAGATTTCTGTTGGTTTGAGTAATGCATCTCCAATATTTCCTACCCCTTTCACTTTATCTTTAATTGAATATTTTTTTAATAATGCCTTTCTTGCAAGTGAATACCCATTTGAATGAATTCCTGTACTGTTTGCACCTATGATGACATCTCCTGCTTTTATTTTATTTCCTAAAACAAGATCTTTTTTCTCCACTAATCCTACTACCATTCCTGCCAAATCAAATGCAAATCCTTTACCTTCTATCACATCTGGCATAATTGCTGTTTCTCCGCCTACTATTGGCATTGAAGATTTTTTTGCACCTGTAACTAAACCCTCTACAATTTTTTTGAATATTGGTACATCATTTTTGTTTGCAGCAATATAATCTACAAAAGAAATTGGTGTTGCTCCGATACAAATTATGTCATTAACATTCATTGCAACACAATCAATTCCTATTGTGTTGTATTTTTTCATCATGTTTGCAATCACCACTTTAGTTCCTACTCCATCTGTATGGGTTGCTAACATTTTACCTCCTGGAATTTCTACAATTCCTGCATAATGTCCAAACCCATGAGCTATCTTTGCTTTTTTCTGAAGTTTATGAGTTGACGTAATTAATTTACCAATTGCCTTTTGACTTTGTTTAATTTTTGAAATATCTACACCTGCTTTTTTGTACGTTAAAGCCATAATTTGTTCCGGATTTATTATGAATAAAAGAATTTGCTATTACTTCGATCACATATACATTCCAGATATTTCTTCTCTATGTTCCACATATTTTTGAGATAATTCACTGAATTCCGAATGTATTCTTTCTTTCTCTTCTTGTAGATCTAATGTGTCGATTTCCATCTCATAAAATCTGTTTAATGCCTCAATTAGAGTTGCAGCCGCGCCTGAATCGGGTTCTATTTTATTTGCTTTTGCCAATAATGTTAATCCTTGAATTTCTCTGACTAGACATTCATTTAGAATGCCCCCTGGAATTCCTGTAATGAATCCTTGTGGAATTAAACTAATGTCTTTGTCTGCCATTGTTCTAACTAAATCTTCTTCTGCTGCACAATATGCTTTGTCATCGTGTTCTGTACTTGCAACTCCATCTAAAATTACTATTTCTTGTGATCCATTTTTTTCAGCCCAATCTAAAATTGATGATACTAATGAATACAATCCTTCCATTCTTAATGTAATTTCACAAATTATTGCACAAATTGTTCCGTCTTCATTTGCATAGAATCTGAATGGATGACGTAATCTTCCTCTCATGAAGACCGTTGATGGTGGGAGATATTTTGATCTCATCACTGCAATTTCTGTCATCTTTAATTCTGTAATTATGTGATTAATTGCTAATGGTCCTACAAGACCTGCACCTACAAATCCTGCAAAAATTATTGGATTCTTTAATTCTATTTTTTTAATCTCAAATATTTCTGCTTCTGGAAATTCTTTTTGCACAATTTCAACGCTATACTCTATCTAATTACTTTTTTGCATGAATAGATTTAACATCATTCTTCCCTTGTCTGTAATTGTATAGATCACATTTGGTCCAATTGTTTCTTTTTCTATGAAATTGTAGTTTACACAAAGGTGCAAGTAATTCAAAAATGATTTTTTCATTCTAATTTTTGATTTTGAATATAGATGTGAAAACGTCATTGGATTTCCTTTGAGTTGATATAACAACTTTAACAAAGATAACGTGCTGAAATCTTTGGTTCTTGCTTTTACTGCATCTAGAATTTGTTCTTCTCTTTCTATGATGAAGTCTTCGAATTGATCTGCCACTTCTAATGGCACATAAGTTAGTCTTGCTTTCATTATACTGTATGGTACGGTACATTACCTTATTAGTCTTTGACTTGTCTATTTTTTATCTATCTGGGTAGTTTTTTTACACCTAATTTGGTCATTTTAGGGATTCAAGTTCATAAAATAAGACTATTTTTACAAATATTTGGTATTTTTTGAACTTAACTTGAATTGGTACATTTGTGAAAATATAGTGAATCATCTCCTTTAAACAACCATTGTATAAAATTTTGTTGTGGAAGTCGTACTGAGTGGCGCATTACTTGTTGTAGGATTAGTCATGCTATGTTTTGGTGGAAATTGGTTAGTAACTGGCGGTGTTGGTATTGCTAAAAAATTTCGAATTAGTAATCTTGTAATTGGTATGACCATTGTAGCTTACGGAACTTCTACTCCAGAACTTGCAGCAAGTATTGCAGCTGCTGGTGATCATGGTGCAATAATTTTGGGAAATATCATTGGAAGCAATATTGCAAATGTTGGTATGGTAATTGGTGTATCTGCAATTTTAATTCCTATTGCAATTAAAAAATCTGTCTTACGAAAAGAAATTCCAATAATGTTGGGTGTTTCTTTGTTACTTGTTTTGCTTTCTATTGATGGAGAACTTTCTCAATATGATGGCGGGTTACTTCTTGTTGGATTGGGTATCTTTGCTTTTTTTACTTTTAGAGATGCTTTAAAACAAAGAATAGAAATTGAAGATGAATTTGAAAATACTCAAAATAATAGTTATCTGAAATCTTTTGGATTAATTGGAATTGGTATTGTAGTGTTGTATATTGGAGCTATGCTTACAGTTGATAATGCTGTAGTTATTGCAGCTGAATTTGGTTTATCTGAAAAAATTATTGGATTAACTGTTATTGCAATTGGAACGTCTCTTCCTGAATTGATCACTTCTATTATTGCAATCCGTAAAGGACATGCCGATGTTGGAATTGGAAATATTATTGGAAGTAATATTTACAATATTTTGATGATCATGGGGGTAGGTGCTGCTCTTGGTGGTGTTTTGGTAACTTCTGATGTTTATGTAGATTATGCGATAATGATTATCTTTAGTCTTTCATTGTTGATTGGTTTGAAAACCAAAATAATCAACAGGACAATGGGTATAATTTTAACTGCAGGATATGTTCTATATTTGGCGACCACTTTTTTTAAATAATTTGTGCCTAAATTCTAGGCCTAAATTGAATTTACTGAGATATTTTCAACTTTAATTGACGGGGTGATTGAAGGCAATGATGCCCATTGAATTACTCTACGTTGATCACTTCCAATATCTGTAATGTTATTGAACAACTTTGGAAGATTATGCACTATTCTTACTGATTTTCCTGGTGCAACAATTTCGCCATTTTCTATAATTTGTATTCCACTTCTTGCAGTGCATGAGAAATCCCCTTTGATTGGGTTGACTGCATATGTATACCATAATCTTCCTATCAATAAACCATGTTTGATATCTTTGATCATGTCTTCTTGTGTACTATTGCCTGGTGTGACTATCAAATTATGTGGAGCTGAAATTGGAATTGGTTCTGCACTATTTCCCATAGGTGAACCCATTCTTATTCCATTTCCTGATGATTCTTTTTTACCTTCTTTGTAACTGTCATAAAGATTCGAAAAAACATTTGTAAAAATTCCATTTTTAATTAGTGTATTTTTTTTAGTTCTTATTCCTTCACTGTCTACTGATTTGCTTCCAATTCCTTCTGGTATGTGTGGATCATCTGTTAAATTGAATTCTTCGTTTGATATTTTTTCTTTAAAATTATTAGAAAAACAACTTTTTTTTTCTTTGAATGTTTTGAAATTAAAATTTGATGCTATTACAAATGATAATAATTCTCCAACTGAATACGGATCAAAAATTATAGAGAATGTATCGGAATTAATTTTTTTTGGATTAATTGAATTTATACACATATTTTTTGCATCTGTCCCTATTTGCTCTGATGAGAATTTTGATAGTGTTCTTCCACATGCGTGACCAATTCCTGAAACTGGTAGTGTGCTTTGTTCTGATTCTGCATTGATGATTCCTGAAACGTATGTTGCTTCATTATTAAAATTCAGTTCATTGGAGTTACTTAATTCAAAATTTTCATAAACTAAATTTAATGAACCTGTAATTGTATCAATTTTATCATTTTCAGAATTATTAATCATATTTTGAGCGATATCTGCAGCTTTTGAACCCGAAATGTGCTTAATTTTTTTATCAAATATTCCTTCTAATTGTTGAAATCCTTTCCTCCCTGGTAACTCATTCCAAAACTTTCTTGGTTTTAGATTTTTGATTGATTTCATTCCTTTAGTAATTGCATCTGAAATATTTTCTTCATTAGTTGTTTGTATTGATGCAATTTTTTTATCATGTATCAATCTGATACCAAAACTTTCATCAAAATTTTGTTTAATTTCTACAATTTCTGAATCTGTAATTCTTACTGTTGTGATATTTTTTTTAACATTTACAATTTCACATTCATCGATTCCAATTTTTTTTGAATGCATTATTGCCTTTTCTAAGGCTGACAATTATTCTTCTCTGGGGTTTTTGTATTTGAATTTATTAATTTTAATTAATTCTTTATACGATCCAAATTGGGAATTATTTGTTATTTTATCTAATCCTTCTTCTATCTCATTTTCTGTTTCAAACTTTTTTAACATTTTATATTGTGTATTTCTTTCAGCTGGGATTCTTCCAATTTCTCTTACCATTCGTCTAATTTCTTTTGGTTTTAACAATTGTCCATGTTCTGATCCTGCTGATGTGGATATGCTTTCATTGATTAAAGTCCCTCCAAAATCATTTGCCCCCCACATCAATAACAGTTGGGACATTTTTTGCCCTTCTTTTACCCATGACATTTGTATATTGTCTATTGTATTATTGAACATAATTCTTGCAATTGCATGTGTTAACAATACATCATTACCACTTCCACCTTGTTGTATTCCTTCATGTAATTGATGTTTGTACATAGGTGCTTCTGAATGGACAAAATTTAATGGAACAAATTCTGTAAATCCTGATGTCTCTTTTTGAATTTCTCTTAATTTCACAATATGGTTAATTCTTTGTTCTAAAGTTTCTAAATGACCAAACATCATAGTGGATGTTGTATTAATTCCAATTTTGTGGGCCATTTTTATCACTTCTTCCCATTGTTTTACTGTAATTCTTCCTGGGGAGATTTTATCCCTAAGTTTTTGATCTAATATTTCTGCTGATGTTCCTGGTAATGTGTCGACTCCTGCTTCTTTCATTCTTTTTAGAAATTCTTCAATTGTGATGTTTGATCTAGTTGCTCCGTATAGGATTTCTTCTGGTGAAAAACCATGAATGTGTATTTCTGGTATTTCTTTTTTGATTTCTCTACATACATTTTCATACAAATCTCCTTCCATGTCTGGTGGCAACCCTGCTTGAATACACACCTCTGTTGCACCTAGTTCATGTGCTTCTTTTGCTCTACGCACAATTTCTTCAGTTGGTAGGAAATACCCTTCTTCTTCTCGAAAATCTCTGCTGAATGCACAAAAACCACATTGTTTGATGCACACATTTGTAAAATTGATATTTCTATTTACTACATAAGATACAATGTTGCCCACTCTTCTTTTTCGTAATTCATCTGCAACTAGCCCTACTAAGTGAAAGTCAATCCCCTTTGTTTTATAAAGTTCTAATCCATCTCTTGCAGAAATCTCTTTTTCTGATAAAGCATTGTTTAAAATTCCAGATATAACTGGATCTGCATTTCTAAACAGTGAATCTAGGTTAATTGTCATTTCCAATATTCTTCCTTTACGTACCCATCATCATTCTGAATCACTGCTATTTTATCCCTTAACTTTTTACTAATAAAAGAAAAGAATTCTGGATATATTGGGAATCTGCATTTTAAATCAAATCCTGCTTCCTTTGAATAATCTTCAACTTTATTAATTTCTGGCCAAGAAAATTCTGGATTAACAAAATCTGGTGTCAATGGTGAAATTCCTCCCCAATCATTAATTCCAACTTCTAAGAAACTTTGATATGATTTTGGAGATAGATTAGGTGGAATCTGTATATTCATTTCTGGCATCATAATTCTTGACAATGCCACAATTTTCTTAAAATATTCTTCATTAGCTGATGGAGCATCTTTCATGATTGTATCTGGTTTTGGTTGAAAATTTTGTAAAATTACTTCTTGAATATTTCCATATTTTTTATGAAGATCCTTTATAGCTAATATTGAATCTATTATTTCTTCGATTGTCTCTCCAATTCCTACAAGAATGCCTGTTGTCATTGGAATTCCTAATTTTCCGGAGTTTTCTAAAATTTTTAATCGTG
>Ga0208764_10001527_pt1 | contig 14784 bp, 8 predicted proteins | sample ETNtaG_18_FD_185762 | JGI IMG/M metagenome (GOLD analysis project Ga0208764, IMG submission 185762) | Marine microbial and viral communities from oxygen minimum zone, Eastern Pacific Ocean - ETNP201302SV91 (SPAdes) (version 2) | ecosystem: Environmental > Aquatic > Marine > Oceanic ... | reverse complement strand
TAATTGGATCTGGTGTTACAGTATACCTCATTTCTCGACTTGCAGCAGCTTTGTCGGTATTCATATAGAAATCTGTTTGAACTTTCTTGATGAGACCCTCTGTGGATTCTGCAATAGGACCGAATAGATACGTTTTTGCTGTAAAATTTAATGTGTATATTAATGCTCTTCTTGTAGCAAAATCTCCTTCATATTGATCATCAAACGAAATACCATCAAGAACCATTGGGATATCTCTCTTCTCACCAATAGAATCTACTAAATCAACAGTTAAAGTAAACGCAGGTTGAAAGAATGGTAAAATCTGTTCTATAATTTGCAATCCATCATCATTCAACTTTACCATTGCATTTAATTCAAATCCAACATTATAAGGAACTGGCATAAAAACCTTCTTCATATTCGTCCCATCGGACGCTTTAAATGTTTGAGTTATTCCAGATTTTCTTGTTGGATCATATTGAATATTAGTCATTTCAAATGACATTCTAGGCAAACTAAGAGTAGTTGCTTTACTAAGTTCTGGTTGCTGTTGAATTCTTGCTAGAAACTTCTGTCTAGGACCATATGAAACTGGAACTTTAATCTCACTAATATTTTCTCCATTCTTACCAGTATGGCGAACATGAATTTCATTAAAAAGTGTACCAAATGATATGACAGTCTTTCTAAGAATTTCGTGATAATAATAAGTGCCTAACATCAGTAAGTACCAAAGGGATTAGATTGTGTAAAGTCAATAATCTTGTCTGCTTCCAGTTCAAATTCATCGCCTTGATTATATTTATCGTCTTGATCATAGTTATTAAAGACATCAACAGAATAAGATGCTCCAGATTCTCTCCCAAGAATTGCCTCTCCATTCGCAAATCCTCTTGCTGTTGATCCAATTCCTACATTTCCAATCTTAAGAATCTTCGTATCTTGATCCCAATTTCTAACTCTTGCTTCTGTTCTAGAAAGTTCACCAATAACAATTTCATTGTAAATATAAGTTCCAACTCCTGTTAATTGTGGTGGATTTGCAATAGTTACAGTTGGTGCAGCAGTATATCCAATACCTGGATCACCCATATAAATTGACTTAACAACCATATCACTTCCACTACGTCCAATAGAAGCAATACCAACTGCTGTTACAGCAGCTCCAACAGGTGGAGATCCAATAGTAATAGAAGGTGCTGTACTATATCCAACCCCACTATCAATTACAACCAATCTAAATACACCCTGCTGTGCCGTTTCAATAGAACATGTTGCAGCAGCACCTATTCCACCACCACCAGTAATTGTAATAGACGGTGCCACTGTATATCCAGCACCAGCATTTGTCATCAATATTTTTTCAATAGATGTAACATTTGCTCTGGTTGTTAAAACACCAATTGCAGTTGCATTATCTCCAACCTGTCCAGTTGGTGATGTACTAATGGCAACAGTCGGTGCTGATGTATATCCAGATCCATCATTATTCAAGAATAGATTTCTAATATATCCTTGAGTAATATTTGCGGTTGCAGTTGCTGTTCTTCCATATCCAACTAATTGCAATGAAGTAATATACCCTTCATCTGAAACCTGAGTATCTATTGCATCGATAGAAGTATCAATAACCTCATCTTCATATTCAAAGAGTTCACATTGAAGTTCATAAACATAATTCTTTCCTAACTGATAGAAAGGATTCTCATGCTCTACAAATTTTACTTCAAATAACCTTTCTCCTAATGGAAAATATATTAAATCTCCTTCTCTTGGACGTGTTGATAATATAATTTCTCCTTCACCAGTACCATCATCCAAACCACCCATAAATGGTGCAATAAAATCTTCAAATCTATCCCTTGAAATAGTAAGAGTTACTTCATCCTTTAAACTCATACCAAATTTAGTTAAAACATCACCTGATCCACCATAACCATCAAAATTATTTACATACGCTTCAATAGCAAAATTATCATCAAATTTAGATGATTGAACTTCATTTAAAATAGTATCTCTCTGAACAAATTTTCTTGGTATATAAGTTATCTCAACACCATGAATTGTCAGGTGTTCATTAATTAAATCTTGAACTAATCTTTGCTCAGATGAAGTTCCCTGTAAGAAAAACGGATTTAATGCCATAATTCTTAACCTATGAAGTCATATGGTGGCAATTCGTATTCCGATGACATCTTCGATTTGATAGATTCAATTTCCTTCTCTGCATCATCATAAATCTCTCTACCGTTTAATTCAAGACCACCAGGTAATTTAACTCCTCTAAATTTGATTAGGTTTTGACCCCATTGCCTTTTAATTAATGCTGTTAAGTATAATTTTAAGAAACTATCATTATAGACACCAGTAAATGAAGTTGGATCCAATGCTCGATAACAGTCCATTATGAACCAATCATCCTTTGCCTGAGCACCCCAATCCATATCAAGATAGAGTCTATTCTGTCTCTTATTAAATCTAATTTGCTTATCTGGTGTTAGTAAGAAATCAATATCTTCCAAATAAGTTTTGGTCATTGCATATTGAAGTAATTCAACTGAATTGAAATAATATAGATCATTTAAGAATAACTGATATTTAATACTAAACATACTACCTGAAATAGTACTAGTATCAAATTTAAAAATCTTTTCTATTCCAACAACAGAATCAGGAACCTGTATATAATTAGATGTTTCATACCAATTATTAGTTGATATTCCAACTGCTGAATTTGTGGATGTTGCAGTTGTAGTTACAATACCAACTCCAGTTGTAGTATTTCCTTGTCCTCTATCAACATCAGCCTGAGTAAGTTTGTACTTTAAGTACATTCTCTCTACTCCATCAAAATGACGTTCTTGAAAGAGTTGTAAAGCATCATCTACGAGATCATCTATTTGATCATCATCAATATTAATTTCCAAGACAGGAGCACCCAGCTTGCGTAAGCAATAATCTATTAATTGTTGTCGGGTTGCTGGTTTTGCCATTTTGTCTATGGAACAGGTTTCTTAGCCTTTTTCAGTTTCTCAATTTCTGTTTGTAATTCTATAATTACTTTATCAGAATCTATTTTCAATGTTTCAAGTTTTGCTTCTAAAAGAATATTTTGATTTAATGCCGTTGCAAGTTTATTATTGTATAAACTTATAAGAACGTTAACGTCCACTTCACTATTATTTTGTTGCATGATTTTATCAGAATGTGCCTCCGTCTAGAGTTGAAGTCCATGTAGGTCTGTTAGTATATATCACCGTAACAGAAGAAGGAATTACAGCAAGATTAGCAATAGTACCATTATTACCTTCCTTGCGAATATTGTAAGTATTAGTAAATGTACCTTCAACACCAACTAAATTAATAGAATTTCCACCACTTACTGCGGTTTCAACTACACCATAAGCATTAGTTGTATCCTGTTTAACAATATCACCAACTGCTAAAGTTACATTAGAAGGTAATGCAAGAGTATTCTTCGTAATTCCAGTTAATACCTGTTTAGATGTAATAGTTGGAGATGCTGGATTATTAGTTGAAGTCTGTAATCCATTATCATCAAAGTATACGGCACCATTAGCATTATAATCAGCAGTCTGATAATAGATACCTTTAATATCAAGATATCCTCTTGTACCAGTTACCGTACTACCTTGTATGGTTGCATCGGGAACATAAGTCCAAGAACGTGCAGGAGCATTACTTCCAGCATTAGTATCTGCATCAACATATCCAAAGAATCCATCTTTATTATTTGCTGTGCCAGAACTCGTATTATACTTAAACTGAATACCACGATCAGTATTGGTATCGTATGCGTGAGTAATTGTTAATTGAGTAGTAGTACTAATACCAGCACTAGTTACTCCTTGAATAGTTACAATCTTAGTTCCTGTGTTATATGAACTAATAGTTGCTACTCCACTGTTTGGTAATGAAGCACTTCCAGAAATAGCATCACCAGTGTTAACACCAACAATAGAATCTAAGGTAATTGTATTAGCACCAGCAGATACTGGTGACATTACTGTTCTTTTGCTTGTAACTTCACCAATAACAAATAATGGATCATTAACAGTTACACTACTAGAATTAACAGCAGTCTGTGTACCATCTACCTGTAAATTTCCTTTAACAACAACAGTACCTTCATTACTCAATCCATCAGGATATGGATCAAGATACATTGTATCTCCACTTATTGTGGAAATAATATTGTCTTGTAAACGAATCTGGTCAAATGTAGCATTACCTATGATATTAAGTGATCCACCAACATTAAGGTTTTTCTCAATACCAACACCACCTTCAACAATAATAGCACCAGTGTCTTTGGTACTAGATTCGGTTGTAATATTAAATCTTACATCAGCACCACTAAATGTTAATTGATTAACACCATCTTCATCATATTCAATCTTAGAGTCAGCAGCATCAGTGCCATTTGCTCCTCCACCAAATCCCAAGAATGTATCATCAGGAATCATTACCTCACCCGATCCATTCGGATTAAAGATAATATCACCATCAGTATCAGTAGATGATAATGTATTAGAATTTAAAGTTAAATTATCTACATTCCACTCATCAACCTTTCTATTGCTATCAAGAACGGCAACAATACCACCGTCAGTATTTCTAGCATTTGTAACACCAGTCACTGTACCTGGTGAATGCTCCATCATAGAAGCATAATAATATCCACCTACTGGATTTGCATTTTGCCCATCATCACCAATAAAAATTCTGTCTTTATATTGATTAGTTCCGCCATAACTACCGATACCCGTTACGTATCCAAATTCACCCCAATTGAGGGTGGCGGGTTTATTAGTACCAGAGGATCTTTTGACCCTTATAATACTAGCCATTAGAAGTTGCCTCCGTTAATATCTAAGTTTTGTGTGGCTCCCGGAGTTAACTCTAAGGTTGCATCCCATTTCTGAGTTGCACCATTGTATACTAGAACCATTCCATTTAATAAATTAGAAGCATTAACATCACTTAATTCAGACATTGAAAGTCCCTGAGCACCTGCTAATGAGGAAACGACTTTTACTGCGTTTTGTTGACCTACTCTAACTTTAATTTCTGATGGCATACTGATATAAACAATTCAGGATCTTTATATATTTATATTTACCCTAATTAGGATTTTTGACAATCTCTTTAAGTAGGGATTTAATTTCATCAATATCTTTTCTGAGATTATCAAGCTCTTCTTTCTCAGACTCTTTTTGAGTTTTTAATGCCAAATATTTGGCATATCCAGCTTTATCGTCATTGACAATAGCACCTGTATTCTCATCCCTAAAAAGGTGTTTATGTCCTTCTACTGGGATCATGCTAATGCAAGAGCACGGAAATCTTTTATCTTAACTGGTTGAGATTCATTAGTAGAACTCATAACAATCTTAATAACAAATCCACTAAATTGTGATAAATTATTTGCGGTGAATTGATATTCAGAGAAACTATCTCCTACATTTGCAGGAACCTTAGCATCTGGTCTACCACTATTCTTACTAGGATCTATAACCCTATCACCGAATCCATCACCATCAGTATCATCTAAATTATCATAACCAGGGAAAAGTTCATATGTTTGTTGAACTTCAGTTGAATCAGCGGTATAGAGTTGATAGAAAACTCTAAAATCTGCTTCATCAGGTCTATTTGCCGCAACAAGTACTTGCAATGAAGTTGCAGGTTGCTTTAAATTAACTCGTTTGGAAACAAATATTGATCCATGTGGATCGCCAGATGTATTATTAGATAATGGACTCAATGCATAATCATCTATTGGATTATTAATTTTATTTCTAGAAAGAACAAAATTAGCATTTTTAATATCCATTGTAGGTGAAAGACCGGGTCTTCCAGCATCTCTCTTAAACGAAACCCTTAATGACAAAGATTTATTCTTCGGCATTGTTGTCAATTGATTCGCTTCATTAACCTTAGATGCAACCATTCTTGGTGTTGGGAAATGAATTGTCTTATTCAAAGGAACTGGTTCATATCCCTGATCGATAAAGGAAACTTCCGAACCACCTGCACTACTTCCACTTATTGTTCTTATTTGGGCAGAAGCTTGTGTCCCTTTACCAGGAGTAATGATATTAAATTGTGGATTAATTGAACTGAATTGATGATTTTGTGAAATACCAACTCCACCAAATCCGGCAGCACCACCAACACTTCTTTCGGAATGGAAACTTACTTGATTTTTTCCAGCAGTTCTAGTCTGAGTTCTAGATGCTTCAACATAATACTTATCAACAGTAGCAGCATTTCTTATAGATGCACTACTTGGAATATCGAAGATTGTATTAATTCCTGTTAAAGAGAATCCACTAGCTTCATATGGAGTAACAACTGATCCAGATGCATGTGGTATGGATTTAGATCCAAAAAGTCCACGTTGATCAAGAGATAACTGATTAGTTCCAACTGTATATTGAACAATTTCTTGTCCACCAATTAATGCATAACCTCTTGAAGTTGTAATACCTTCAAATCCTGCAAATTCAGAAGTACTAGCAACTGATACAAGTGTATCACTAACCCCGCATTCAGCAGTTGTAGCAATCTTTTCTCTATCAGGTTCTATACCTTGAACTTTTATTTTATTATTTGCACCATGATGTGCGTGATTATATTGATTAACTTCAATAATATTACCACTATACAATTCACCTAATTGGGTAGAATTGCCATTTACAGTCATATTTGGTGTACCACCACCAGTAGACTGTAAATTAGTCCTTACATTACTATTATTATAGTAAATTATAGGTTGACCATTAGTAAAGGATTCTCCTTGAACATTGGTCAAATACATATGAGTTTTTGTATGAGAAATGTTCTTAACAGTAACTACTGCACCAGCACCAGCACCACCAACATTTGCTGTCGTGATACCTAATTGATCACCAACACAATATCCAGTACCAAGAGCAGTTATATTAACGTTACTAACTGCACCAGAACTTATAGTTATTGTTGCTTGTGCTCCTGAACCATTACTATTGATATTATATAAAGGAACTGTAGTATATGAACTACCTCCATAATTGGATCCACCTACAGTGGTACTCACATGACCTGTACCAGTTGCAATTATTGTCCCACCTAATTTCTCAACAATACCCGTAATAGATGCTGCTTCATCATCAGTAGTAAGACCATCACTAACCTTTAATCCTGGTATTAATAATGCATTATTCAATCCATTGGAAATTGGAACTGTAAGTTTTCTTGGTAATGTTTTAAATGCATTTTGTGGTAATGATCCAGCATTTAAATTACCAGGTTCAATAGGACTGTTATAGAATGTTACTGATCCAGATTCAACAAAATCTGCCTTATAAAGTGTAAATGTTAGATCTTGATACTGACTTGGTGTCCAAATTGTACCATTCTGTGATTTAAATAAACTACCACCAATATATTGCTTAGAAACAACAACATTCTGAACATCAGGTAGATTAGAAGTTTTAACAGTCTTCTGACCCATTGTTCCACACCACATCTCATAAAGATCTGATGATGGTGCTAAGAATACTATTGCATACTCTTTCTCCCCTTCTAGGTAGAGTGGGGAAGGAAGTTTAATATTTGTTGCTATTGTAGCATCATTTGATACTTGAATATCATTTGGATTTAATGAAAGTTGCGCAAAATCCTGAACCAAGAACTGAGTTGGTGTTCCCAATTCAACATCTCTTACTTCAAAGAAGAGTTTTGCATCAGGATCTTTACTTGCAAAATAAACATCAACAGATGTTAAGAATACACCTTCTGTTGGCGTTGTAAATGATTGTGCAAGAGGATCTCGATGTACTACCTTAGTCCTTTGAGTAATATTAGTATCTGTACGTGTAACAGTAACAACTTCATCTTTTCTTGTTGTATTAGGTTCTGTTGGATTTCTTACACCAACAGTCTTAGTATCCTGAGTTAATATTGTACCACTTCCCGCATATGTTCCTTGTGCATTACTTGCAAACGTCGTACTTCCGGGTAATGGTGTAACTCCTGGTGGTGTAGCAGTAACCTTAAATGTTTTTGTCCCAGATTTAACCTTAATAGTTGGTGCAGGAGATGCATTAGGATCTCTAAAGAAGAAGTTTCCAACAATATCACCCCAATTATCTGAAATTAACTCAGAAGCGGTTACAGTAGCAGTAGCACCACTACTTTGCCCTACAATGGTAGCACCTTTAACACAATATCCAAAGTATCCCAAATGTACACCATTTGCTAATGATCTAACACCGCAATTGAATAACTTAGATGTTGCTGAATACGTATCTGATGGAGCAGCACGATCTCTATCATATGGATCAACATTATATTTCTCAACAAGACCAGAAGGTGATCCTAAACCAGCACCAACATCTGGACGAGTAGTATCATTAAACTTATGATTAGGTGCTTGGACTCTTACATATCCAATCCATTCACCATCTTTAAATACCTTTGCATGTTCAAATACTTGGAAAGTACCTGAATTCATTTCAATTTCAACAAGTTTAGGGAATATATCCAATGATCCATGCTGATCGAGATAATGATAATGCTTAGTAAATGGTTTTAGACCATTAGCAGCAAAATAAACATTTCTAGATCTCATAAATGGATCTGAATCACCACTAACTTTAACACTTTCAACATAATCAAATTCTCTGGATGGACCTTCTAATTGATTAGTAAATGTTCTTCTAACAATATCTTGTGAAATTGTTGCTGTCATCACGTCAGTTGTTATAAGAGCTTTCTTACATCCAACCTTCTTCTCAGTGCTACGTAAGTCCTGAGACATCGAAACACTTCCATTAGAACCAATAACAGTATCATTACCAACAGAAACCCATTCTGCACCAGTAGATTCTATTCTATGATCATCAATATAAATTGTTCTTACCCAATTATCAGAAGGTGGATCAAGAACAACACCACCAACAAATACAACTACGTTAAATGGGTTTACATTTTCAACTTCTGTCGCATGTGCTTGTTTAATCCATTCAAGTTCAGTATATTTAAGAGTTAGTAAATCACCAGTTTTTTGAATATTTGGATCAAGTAATTTTAAATTAGAATCTAAATCAGCACTAGCAGGATCAATTGCTGGATCAAGTGCCAATTCGGCTTGCATTGACCAGTTATCAACTGCATTAACTAACCATTTGTTATTAGTATCAATATCACATTTTGTTTCTATATTCCGAGTATCAATAAAATCTCTATTTTCAAAATTATCTACAATAAATCCAGTCTTAAATCTATTCAATCCATTAGCATCAGTAACTTCTAATGTCTTAGTATCTAATTCAAGCATAGAAAGACTTGTAGTTACTTCAAGATGTTTGATCCTCTTTTCAAGAACACCAATATCTCTCATAGTAAATCTTCTATTGTCACGCAATTTAATAATTGGTTGTGATGCTGGATCATAAAGATATGGTGGATATGTTATTTCAGCAACCTCCATTGCCTCATCAGAATTAACTGGAGCTTGTGGATTATCGGCAGAAGTTCCTCTTACAATACTAACTTCACCAAGTTTATTGATAGTTATTTTATCAATTCTAGGTAGATAATAACTATAACCAATTATGGATGATTCGTTTGGTGCAACAGCAAAATCAACAGATTTTTCAAAAGATCTAGCACTAAATGCAAATGGAGATTTATCCATTGCAGTAAATGCACTTACCCTCGGTCTAAAATCAATAACATCTGTTCCTCTTGTTCCATCAGGAAGTTCTGGAATATCATAAGTATATCTATCTTGTGTATATGAATTTGCAGTAAATGCATCACCAGTATCACCAGCAGCTAATGCATAATAATTACAAATAACCAACAACTTTTTAGATGGTACAGCACCATTAGTAGTCCTAACCAATCTAGAATAATCTACAAATTGTTTTCTATGTCCAGTATCTAAAGTATAATTTTGTGTTCTATCATTATAACTTCCTGGTGTTTTTAACTGAATATTTGCAGTAATTCCAGATTCTTCAAATGTTACTTTTTCTCCAACTTGGAATTTATTTGAATTTAAATACACATATCCAATTTCTGTTGCAGAATTTCTAGTTACTAACTGAGCAATTGCCCTACTATCATCACCAATAATCTTCTCACCTACAAATGTAGAAGTATCTAATGCAAGACCAGATACAAATGTCAATTTATCAAGAGTTGGAGCATTTGAATTAGTAGACTCATAAACTGCAATAACATTAGATACATCTGGAACATTTAAAGAAATTTCCTTATCTTCTACTCTTAAACCATAAGAGAAACTTGTTGTTAATCCGGATTGTGTTGAAACACCGTTAGTTCTTGTAACATTTACCTGATGACTTCTAGTATAATCTTTTATTTTACTGTTTATATCAAGTTTCCGTACAGTAACTTGAACATCAGCAGGAGTTTTACTAGCAGATGGTGACAATCCTGTAATTGATAATTGATGTCCATCTGCACTAATATTAACTTGACCACTACCTAATTGCTCAATAGTACCATCCTTATAGTATACAGAATATCTTTCAGTATCAAATGTCTCATAGAAACAAGTACCCAATCCAGATGAAGCATCTATCGCATCACTGGATGTTAATGTAATAGTGTTTGAACTTATAGATCTACCCTTTATCAGTTTAGTAACTTTTAAATCAGAATCTTTTAGATCAACAGCAGATACATTACGTTGTGGTAATGGTGAGAATAATGTAGAACTTTCTAAATTAATAATTTTTGGTGTCGCAACTCCAAATGGACCCATTTTAGTAGATCCTGGTAAATCTTTATCACTAACAAATGCAACATCTGCACCAGATGCAACCAAAGTTACATTTGAACCATCAGCTGCAACTGCACTTACTCTATTATAAGTTGGAACATTATTAGATGATGACTGCCATGCAATAATAGTATCTGTTTTAATTCCAGTATTAACAGTAAATGATCTACCTGGAACAGTAGCAGCACCAGCATTAGTAATAGTTATAAGATCTGTTTTAGCAAAATGCTTTGGAGTCTTATAATAAAGAACAGTATCACATGTAAAATTCTTTTGTAATCCACCATTGCCACTTGCTTCTTGATATATTGATTTAATATCTTCGGTTGAATATTCATTTACATCCACAATAGCAGCATTAAATGTTGTCTTCTCATTAAAAATAAGTTGTTCGCCTTTTATAAACGTACCTGAAGTCTGACTTAATTGTATTTCTACACCTGGATTTGGGTTTGGATAACCTGATATGTATCCAGTAGCACCACTCTTTAATCCTCTTACAAGTGAAGTTATAGGTGCTTCACCTGCGGTTGCTGTTCCAAAAAGTACATTCGAAAGTTTTATTGTTGTAAATGTTTGAATATCAAATAGATACAATTCGAATTCTGAATTATTACCTTCATACGTATTATCACTAACATTAAATGCATATGCTCTTGCATTTCCTATATGTATTCCATGTGAAGCATAAGTTGGACTAGTTATTCCACCACTTACTCCAGCACCGTCTCTTCTTCCATTATAAAGTTTAATAATATTATCTGCGTGAGTAGTGCCAACATTTATATTAGGAGTACCAGTAACATTATTAACCCTTATCATACTTCCCATATTAAATGGGATAAGTGCATTCTTTTTCTGCTTTACATCTCTTGGTTTATCAACATCTAAAACAGTAGATCCAACTAGATCAACATCAAATCCTTTTACATATGCAGTACCAGATGAAACTCTAACACACATATCATCATCAGAAGGATCATTTCCTTCTTCAGTCTTTGCTCCCTTCACATAAAGACCACCATTTCCAAGCTCATCATTTAATGAATTAAGAACATCTACTCTAAATGGTTTCAGTGCATAGTTACCAGATTCTTCAAATGTCCTTTTAGCAAAATATTTCTTTATCTCAGAATATACCGATTTATCTTGTAATTTCTTAATTTCACCATTATCAATCCTTACAAGTTCTACAAAATTAGTATCTTCATAATCTTGTAGTGATTTTTTAGCAAGTTTAACACTTATTTTAAATCTATCAGCACCAGGAGCAGCATAATTTGTAAATCCCTTAGCATTATCATTTATTGATGAATCATCATCGGATGTTATAACTTCCTCTAAAATATCTAATCCAACCCTATAAGATGGAGTATTTGAATATGGTTCAAGAACAATAAATGTTGTAGGAACATCTACAAATGTACCTCTAATAAAATATACACCCTTTTCTAATCCAACAGACGATCCAGTTGAACATGCACTATTTGCAACTAATGATAAAACTGAATCACCCGCATTCAAAGTAGTATTACCATAAGTGGTATTTTCTTCTAAAAGAATAGTTTCTCCATTTTCAAATGGATTACTTTCTGATGTAGAACCTGATGTGAGATATTTTACAAAAATAGTAATTTCATCAACATCATCAGTCGGTGGAAGAATATAATGCTGAACTTTAGCAATAATCTTAGAATTCTGTCCTTTAATTCTCTTACCAACCAATGCGTCAAGATAAACCGTTACATCAATGCCAAGATGGTCTGGATTTACTTTTACTGAAAAATAACGATCATCATAAGTTACTCCACCAGGAATAACCATAGATCCTTCTTTGAATATATGACTACCAAATGATTCAACCTGATTTTGTAATACAGATTGAAGTCCTGTTAATTCTCTTGCCTGAACTGGGAATCCAGGTTTGAAAAGCATTTTGTAGAAGTTATCTGCCTTATCAAAATCATCATAATAAGGACTGATATTTAAATTTGTCTTTTGTGGCATTTTTCTTTAGAATTCCAGGATGATTTTAACGTCTTCTTTTTGGCGAGTATTCCTACTAATAATAGGTCTATTATCGAGATAGATTACTTCCCCTGATCCTTTATTTATCTCAGGTGTTGCCATACCATCTATGAAGTTAACACCAAGGTTAACTAACTTGGTTCCAGTAGGATTAGTACTAATTCCACTAAAACTAGTATCAATACTACCAGAGAAACTAGATGAATCCCCCGTAATTATACTAGCTGAAGATTCAAAATTAAATGATTTACCATTAGTTGATATACCAATATAATCTTGTTGATCTGTTGTCGTCTGGTTATAATAAAGAGATCTATCTTTAATATATTTCAAAACCTTAGTATCTTTATCATATGATGCAACATATCCTGTTGCTCTTCCACCAGTTACATTTTGTGTAATTTTTTCACCTACTATTGGTGCAGTTGATCCACTAATAGAAGTAAATTTAATAGAATGTACAGAAGAAAAAGTATTCTCTGTGTAGATACTAGTTGATCCAATAGAAGTCGGATTTTTTAGAATTCCAACTTGTGCAAATTTTGAGTCTGTTGGAAAATCTTTAGTAGAATCATCAAATCTTGCATAAATTAAAACTCTATCAGTTCCCAATTCAGTATAAAGATCATATCCATGACCCAAAGAAGGAGGAATAATTGGAATAAGTTTTGCAGCTTCTCCACTCCCAACATGCGCATTTGAGTTTAATGTACCCAAATCAACTAAACCATAACTATAATCCTTTCCACCAGCAGTTACAGTTGTATTGGTAATTTTCCCATTTACAACATCAACACGAACCTTTCCACCAGAACCATCACCTAAAATATCAACTTCTTGTCCATATCCACTTGCATACCCATCACCTGCCTTCTCAATATAAACAGATTTTATCTGATTTGAATTTACAGATGAATCACCATTTTCTCTAACAGTCCTATATTGAGTCTCCGTACTAGTTGACCAATTATTTGGAACAGTTATATAATCGGTAGAATCAAATTTTATAATATCACTAGGACTGACTGTAAAAAGATACTTCCAAACATATCCATCACCACTATCACCTGCTCTTGATGGTTCTAAATCCGTAAAAGTAGGTTCATCTTGAGAAACATTACCAGTAGGTGATGCTCCTGTTGATCCATTCTCAATACACGCATAAACTCTATAATCAGAATTCATTACATAATAATTTGAAGCATATAACCTAGATGCACGTGTTAATGGGCTTGGATTTGTAATACTATAATCATCACGATATATTTCATATCTAGTACCAGAAAGCCAATTAACTCTTCTTATAATTCTTCTAATGTTAGCAGAAGAAATTTTCTTCGCAAACATCATAACATCACCAGAATGCTTATTATCGGTAAAATTATCGATTGGTGCTGGTGTATTAGTATTCCAATTAGTAGATCGACCATATCCAACATTAGCGTCTGGATTCGGTAAACCAACAAAAACATAATAAGAATTATTGGTTGACTCTACGGAATCTACGAAATTATTTGCATTCAGTATTCTGAATTGATCAGTAACAATGGCTGACATCTCTGTATGCTTTTACTTTTTTTCTTTATTTATACCTAGTTATGCTGAAAGGTTTCTAATACCACCACTATTCCTTGCTCCGAATAATCTTCGCTGAACAGTTGGATATGTAGATAATCCTATCTGGTCTTCAGTTGCAACTGGATTTGGTTGACCATAGGTTAAACCAGTTACACCAATAGAAATTGGATTTGTACCTCTTGTGTAATTATAAATTCGACCCCAAGAAAGTCTACCAAGTCCAGTAGTATTAATACCACTCATATTCAAAGCAACAGTTGCAATACCAACTTCAACTGGTGGGTTTGCCCAAGAAACATCAGTATCATTGTGAACATTACATGTAATAAGACCTAATGGACCAACATTTGTTATGTTATGTACTCGATAAAACA
>Ga0208764_10001526_pt1 | contig 14786 bp, 13 predicted proteins | sample ETNtaG_18_FD_185762 | JGI IMG/M metagenome (GOLD analysis project Ga0208764, IMG submission 185762) | Marine microbial and viral communities from oxygen minimum zone, Eastern Pacific Ocean - ETNP201302SV91 (SPAdes) (version 2) | ecosystem: Environmental > Aquatic > Marine > Oceanic ... | reverse complement strand
AGTGATGACTGCCATCTTCGGACATTATGCTTGATAGGGGTTCTCCATTTTTAGCCGGAAATACTTTGGGAATTCTTCCATTTTTCAGCAGCATTGCAGAACGTTCAAGCCCATCATTCTGTACTTGCAAAAATTCGAGAGTTTCGCAGGAATTCGAAATTTTTAAAACATAAGATTCACCATTATGCTCCTTAGCCAGATAATTTCGATCCCTTTCTCCGGGCAGTTCTTCAAGTGTACAACAAAGTCCATAGTTTTCTTCCAGGAGGAAAACTGCCTCTTCCTCTGAAAACGCCGGACGCTCAAGTTCAGGCATATTGTTTTTCATATAGTTTGCGGGATAGATAGTCTTATGATTAATGGGGGGATTATTAAGTATTGAGCGCTAAGTTCATTAGTTCCTTAAGTCAAAAAACTAAATCGCACAGTTAATACTTTTTCAACTGTTGAACTTCTGAAATCTATAATTTGAACCATAGGTTGCTGTTTTGTACAAAATTATTCGGTTAGTATACACCTGTGAAATGCGTTAGGATTTTCTGCTTTCTGCGATGATTTTAGCTTACCGTGATCTTAACGCAAGCCACAAATTCACCAGATCTGATTATAGAGCTCGGTGATAACGTTCTTTACTTTTTTCGGTTATGTAGAAACATAATTTGAACTAAAACTCGGATACCAAAGTGCGTAATAATAAAACCAAGTTGAGTAAGAGATGATGTGGAGTCTGCTTGGTTGACATTTTGGCTAAACAACTATAGCTTTAAACACATTCAATTGGTTAATCTTTAAGAAAGTATTAAAATGAAAAAGGTTCGTTGGGGCGTTCTGAGCACAGCAAAAATTGGTCTCGAAAAGGTGATCCCGGCCATGCAAAGAGGTGAGTATTCTGAAATTGTAGCAATTGCTTCACAGAGCCTGGAGCGTGGAAAAGCAGCGGCGGAGCAATTGGGAATTCCGCAAGCTTACGGTTCTTACAAAGAACTGCTGGCAGATGATAAAATTGACGCGGTTTATATTCCACTACCCAATCATCTTCATGTCCCATGGACTAAAAAAGTCCTTGGGGCCGGAAAACATGTTTTGTGTGAAAAGCCGATTGGTTTGAAAACTACTGAGGCAGAGGACTTGCTGGCAGCAGCCAAAAAACATCCCCATCTGAAAGTAATGGAAGCGTTCATGTACCGTCATCACCCGCAGTGGCGAAAGGCCCAGCAATTGGTTAATGAGGGTAAAATCGGTGATTTACGGACCATAAATTCATTTTTTTCCTACCACAATGCGGATCCCGGGAACATCCGCAACATGGCTGAAATTGGAGGGGGAGGACTGATGGACATCGGTTGTTATTGTATTTCACTGGCACGTTTCATTTTCAACAGTGAACCTCAAAGAGTATCGGGGAAAATGGAATACGATCCGGAGTTTAAGACGGATCGACTCTGTTCAGGGCTGCTGGACTTCGGTGATCAGAGCTCAACATTCACTTGTGCTACACAACTGACACCCTATCAGCGGGTCAACATTTTTGGTACAGAAGGCAGAATTGAAATTGAAATTCCTTTCAATGCTCCGCCTGATCAGCCCTGCAGAATCTGGCATCAACAATATGATAAACTTGAGGAAATTACTTTTGAACTCTGTGACCAGTATACCATCCAGGGGGACTTGTTTTCCCAGGCAATACTGAACAAGACGGAGGTTCCCACGCCGTTAGTGGATTCCGTGAAGAATATGAGGGTCCTCGATGCTGTTATTAATAGTGCGGAAAGTGACAGATGGGTCACATTATCACCTGCAATACCTCCTGATTAATGAAGCAGAAAACACGTGAACGAATGCTTTATATTTTATTATTTTATGTGCTTATCGGCGCAGTTTTATTTTTCTATCAGAGAAAACTCATCTATTTTCCAACACCAAAAATTCCGCATGAATATGAACAGCAGCAACTGATTCATGACAATATCACACTTGAAGTCATCGCACTGAACCAAGGGCAAAAAGAAGCAATTATTTATTTCGGAGGTAACGCTGAATCTGTTGTTTACAGCGCGAAATATTTTTTAGACACATTCCCCCGACAGACAGTCTACCTTCTTAATTACCGCGGTTACGGTGGCAGCAGCGGTCAACCGAGTGAAAAAGGATTTTTTGCTGACTCGCTTTTTCTTTTTGACAAGGTGCTGGAAAAACAGACAACAATCTCTGTTATCGGACGCAGCCTGGGCAGCGGTGTCGCCACTTATCTGGCTTCCAAAAGACCGGTTAAAAAAATGGCGCTGATTTCACCTTTTGACAGTATAACAAGAGTTGCCCAAAATAATTTCATGATTTTTCCGATGTTTTTGATGCTCCTTGATAAATATGACTCAATCAGCAGAGTCAAAGATATAAAGGCAGAAACATTCGTGCTCATAGCAGAACATGACGAGGTAATTCCAAGAATTCACTCTCAGCGTCTGATTGATGAATTTGCGGCAGAACAGATTACTGTCAAAATAATAGCTGATTCAAGACATAATGATATTTCTGATAAAGTAGAATATTATCAATTGTTAAAAGATTTTTTCAGTAAATAGGACAACCCCAAATTCATACTTTCATTTATTGATGTAAGCTGCCCAAAACATTAATCTTTCAATTTACTTTGGCAGTTAATTCTATAATTCATGGTGACAAAAATGAAAAAACAAATAGATTTTTATTTCGATGTGGTCAGTCCATATTCTTACGTTGCGTCCACACTTATTGAGGACGTAGCACAACGCAACAATGCGGAATTGCAGTGGAAGCCCTTTTTACTGGGTGGAGTTTTCAAAGCCGTAGAAAGCATCAGTGCTCCGGGACTGGTACCCGTAAAAAAGCCCTATCTGCTCAAGGATCTGCAGCGGCTTTCAAGACATTACGGGATTCCACTGCAGATGCCTGCGGATTTTCCGGTACGTACCGTGCTGGTCATGCGCGCGCTGTCAGGATTGGAGCCTGAGCAGATTCCACAGGCAGCTCACACACTTTTCAATGCATACTGGGCGGATAACCTGGACATTGCTGACCCGGACGTAGTCGCTTCACTGATTGGACAGGAGGCGGTAGAGCGTGCCGTAATGCAGGAAGTCAAAGATGCTCTTTTCAAGAATACCGAAGAGGCGGTCAAACGTGGAGCGTTTGGTGCCCCCACTTTTTTTGTAGAAGACGAAATGTTTTTCGGGCATGACCGACTGCCCCTGCTGGAGAGCCATTTGCAGGGCCAGTTCTAATAGCAAAAATAATTCTTTAAGTAGTAGAAAATCTAAATTGCCCATTGGGGGTAGCTTCAAACCAGTGGACGATATTTGTATCCGTTTGTAAATGGAATAAAAGTGATGTAATAATTATGACTCCCTTATTTGAGAGATTAAATGATAATGAGATAATCCTGCTCGATGGGGGTGTTTCAACAGAGATTCAAAAACGTGGAGTAGCCATGGATTCGGATGTCTGGAGTGGGCTTGCCCACAAGACACATCCGCAAGTTGTACTTCAAGTACATGAAGATTATATCCAGGCGGGAGCACAAGTGATTACAGCAAATACCTATTCCACAGCGAGACACGTGCTGGAAAGTATTGATTTGGGTGAGGAGGTCAAAGCCATTAACTCTGAGGCAGTAAAGTTGGCCCAAATTGCCCGTGATAATGCTGCCAAGGACGAAACCTGGATTGCCGGCTCAATCTCAAGTATGGCCCCATTTAACAGTGCACAGGAAGTAGCAAGCGGTGATAAAGTATCGGACAGCTATATAGAATTAGCAGAAATTCTGGCAGAGGCCGGAGTGGATTTAATAATCGCGGAAATGATGAGAGATATAGAAAATGCAAAAATGGTCATCAAGGCTGCCATGTCCACAGGCTTGCCGGTTTGGATAGGTTACAGCGCTATGCTGTCAGAAGATGAAAAAAGTGTGCAGGCTTGGTACTGGAAAAATGCACTCCCTACTTCAGATTTTGATCAATTGGTTGAGGCAATCGCCCCACTCGGAGGAGATGCTGCCGGAATCATGCATAGCCAGGTCAGAGATACAGCACCCGCGCTCAATATTTTAGGTAAGCACTGGCCGGGACCTAAACTGGCCTATGCCGAAACTGGAGAACTTGAAAAGCCAGACTGGAATTTTAAGGAAATTTGCCCACCAAAAGAATATGCATCAGAAATTGAAGGCTGGGTCAACAGCTATGGTGTACAAATTGTCGGGGGCTGCTGCGGAACCGGTCCGGAACATATCCGTATACTGAAAGATCGTCTGCCAAGGTATCTCCCGGTATAATTAATTCTGCACTAAGCTTATTAATAAACTCTCTCTGCAAATTCTTAACATATAAAAGAATAAACTGCTTATGGATTTTGGTACAGTTTTATATGAATCAAGGGATCGTGTTGCCACAATAACGCTGAATCGTCCCGAACGATTTAATGCAATAAATGAAACTATGCCTGAAGAAATTGCCTCAGCTTTTGACTATGCATCAAAAGATGATTCTGTGCATGTAGTTGTGTTGACAGGAGCAGGACGAGGCTTTTGCGGTGGTTATGATTTAAAAGAATTTGCTGAAAATCCGGGAGAAAATCCGGGAATTCAGGAGATGCCCTGGGATCCAATGATTGACTACAATTTTATGGGCCGCTGCACACAAAATTTCATGTCAATCTGGCGCTGCAACAAACCTGTTATCGGCAGGATAAATGGCGACGCGGTTGCCGGAGGCAGTGATATTGCTCTGTGCTGCGATATCATCATAATGAATGAAAAATCTCAGATAGGTTATCCTCCCTCGCGTGTCTGGGGCTGTCCGACTACAGCCATGTGGATCTACCGCCTGGGACTGGAAAAAGCTAAATCTATGCTTTTTACAGGCAACCTGGTTACAGGAAAGAAGGCGGAAGAAATGGGGCTGGTTTTTCAGTCGGTATCACTTAAGGAACTGGATGATACCGTTCTGCAACTGACTGACCGGATAAAAGGGGTGCCAAAGAACCAGCTGATGATGATGAAAATGATGGTCAATCAGGCTTATGAAAACATGGGTCTATCCAGTACCCAATCAATTGCCACTCTGTTTGACGGCATTGCCCGACACAGTCCCGAAGGCATTAGGTTTAAGCAACGTGCTGAAGAAGTCGGCTTTAAACAGGCGGTTACTGAAAGAGACTCCGGTGACCCGATTCCGGGGAGCAAAAATTAGTACCGCTAGATAATAAAGTGAAAGCAAAACTTATACTGCAGGGTTTAACACTGTCGCTGCTTTTGCTAACAAAATGTAGAGGATATTTTTTCAATCTCACTTCCATGTTTCGTAATTCTCTACTTCTTTTAATTCTTCCAATAATTTAGTTTTAAAGCTTTCATCCAAATCAACAATCTGAACGAACCTAACTCTTTGTTTCTTCATCTCCTCCTGATCGGCCTTTCTTTCCTTATCCCTCTTAATTCTCTCTAAATTCCTTTCAGCATCTGTCTTTTTCTGTTGATTTTGGCCTCTTTTAGGTGGATTACCAAGTTTAGATTGAGGCTGCTGAAACAGGAACTTTTTATTGAGGATTGTTACCCCACCCTTTTTTAGTTCAATATCATCGAGATTACTGACCTTTTCAGGGCGTCGTTTTTTCTTACCACCTAGTTTAGACCCCGGCTTTGCCTTTCTTATCATTTTTGTAATTTTATATTTGCCAGGCTTTAATTGAGTGCTATAAGAAAAAAGACTTTTTGGATTTGGTTCGATAATATGATTATGTTTTTCATTACTGGATGAATCCTCAATTGAAACATGTAAAACCCATACAAATTTATGTAGTGTTTGACGACTTTCAACAGGAATAATCAGCAGAGTTTGATTAGCTTCATCCGGTTCAGGAACAGCCAAAGAACACCCTGTGAATAAAAGGCTCGCTAAAATAATTATGTTTGTAATATTTTTTCGTACAATTTTGTAAGAATTTAATATAGAGCACATATTTTCTCCTATTTACGGGTAAACTATTGTTAAAAACCGTTTAAGTATTTACTCATATTTCAGTACAAGATACTGAAACGATTTCACTAGCTTAAGAGCTATCAGGCAGTAGGCCCGGCAAATTCTCATTACCGGGCTTAATCAAGCAGTGGATCTTTATTGTTAATTGCGATTGTGCTATTCCGGCGGAGGCCCCATAAACCTGTCACCCGATTCAAAATTTGGTGAAAGATCAAGATTTGCAATTTTGTATTCTCCACTCGCAGTATGAAGAATTACCGCTTTGCTGTCACTGTTGGGGATAGCATATAACTGGAACATGCCAACCGGCGGACTTCCCCTTTTTCCCTTGCCGCCTTTTTTATCGGATGCACCTGTAATAAAAACAAGGGCAACACCAAATAATACTCCAACGATTACTGATTTTAGATCAAGCATAACATTCCCTTTCATAGATGTTAATGGATTTAATATACAAAACAATTCAAACACTACTACTAATATATTGAGCTGTCAATAGAAATTTCTCTGGAATTATAACCTATTTCCGGAGTAGTTTAGACGCAGTAATAAACAATGGGGTTGTCAAATAAACTGATACCAAATATATATATATGGAGAATTAGGATGAGTGCATATGTGATTGCGGATATTACCGTCAATGACCTGGAACGTTATGAGGATTATAAAAAACTCGCACCGCCGGCTATTGCTGCTTACGGAGGGAAATATGTGGCGCGCGGCGGAAAAGCTGAAAAACTTGAGGGTAACTGGGAACCGGGCCGTGTGATTATTCTGGAATTTGAAAGCGTTGAAAAAGCCAAACAGTTTATCGATTCACCTGAGTACCGGGAGGCGCGGGCGTTGAGACACAAAACGGCTACATCAAAAATGATTGTAGTGGAAGGTTTGTAAGCAGCCGCTGTTTAACCCTCTCTCAGTTTGAAGCGTTGTATTTTGCCCGTCTCTGTTTTTGGCAGTGAATCTACAAAATCAAGTGCGCGTGGATATTTGTAAGGTGCAATTGAGTTTTTGACAAATTCCTGCAATTCCTTAACGAGTTTTACATCTCCGAGAATTCCTTGCTGCAGCACAACAAATGCCTTAACAAGACTGCCGCGCTGAGCATCCGGAACACCAACTACGGCACATTCCAAAACTGCTTGATGTGCCATCAAAGCGGTTTCAACTTCCGGGCCGGCAATATTATATCCGGATGAAATAATCATATCATCTGTCCTTGCTTGAAACCAGAAATAGCCGTCTCCATCCATCTGATAAGCATCGCCGGTGAGGTTCCAGCCATTTTGGACATATTTTTTCTGCCGTTCATCCGCAAGATAACGACAACCGGTCGGCCCCCTTACAGCAAGTTTTCCGGTAGTCCCCGGAGCTACTTCATTTCCATCCTCATCCACCACCTTTGCTTCATATCCGAATATCGGTTTTCCGGTTGCTCCCGGACGAATATCATCTGTGCGGGATGACATGAAAATGTGCAGCAGTTCGGTTGAGCCGATTCCGTCCAGTATTTCCAGACCGGTTTTTTTCTGCCAGGAATCCCATGTTGGTTTCGGTAGAGTTTCTCCTGCAGAAACACAGGTCCTGACTGAGGACAAATCACCATCCTTCAGTTCTGAAAGTAAAAAACGGTAAGCAGTCGGTGAGGTGAATACAATACTTGCCTGATGTTTTTTGATAGCAGGAAGCAGTAAATCCGGAGTTGCCTGTTCCAATAAAATTGTTGAAGCGCGGGCGAACATTGGAAAAAGCAGCTGCCCTCCTAAACCAAAAGTAAAAGCCAGCGGTGGACTGCCGATGAAGCGATCTTCAGGTGTCGGAGCTAAAACAGGTTCTGAATAAGCACGGCAGATAGTGAGCATGTCACGGTGGTAATGCATGGTGCCTTTAGGGTTTCCTGTTGTTCCGGAAGTGAAGGCAATAAGGCAGGTATCGTCTGAGCTTGTCGGGCAATTTTCAAAAATTTCCGGTTTTACGGACATCTTTTCTTCCAGCTCCGATCCTCCAAAAAGCAGTATTTGATCCAGCTTCGAATCTGCTTGCGCACTGATTAATTCGTCTTTCAGACGCGCATCACAAAGTGCTATTTTGATTTGAGCTTTTTCAATCATTACACCGAGTTCTTTTGCACGGAATAAAGGCATGGTCGAAACAGCGATACCTCCTGCTTTCACTACACCAAACCAGCAGGCGGCCATCATGTATGAATTCGGTGCACGCAGCAAAACCCGATTTCCCGGAATCAATCCGCAATCATCTACAAGCACATGGGCAAGCTGATTTGCGTCTTTTTGCAAACGCGCATAAGTATATTCCTCCTGAGGAGTAATGATCACCGGGCGTTCCCCAAAACCTTCTGCTACCACATCATCCAGAAAAAATTTCGCGCAGTTCAGTTTATCCGGATAATCCAATTCTGCCAAATTACTGAATTCCGGAAACTGTTCTGCTGGCGGTAAATTGTCTTTTGCAAAAGTGTCCATCAGCGATTTAGTCACATTTTGTCCAAATTAATTGTAGGGCATTTTTTCTGGTAAAGGCTTTGATCCTGATTGATCAAAATAGTGTGTTATGGACTAAAAATCAACCGGGATGTTTGATTTGCCAGAATGCCTTTGCGATTAATTCTTTGTTTACGGTATTCTCCGGCAAGGTAGAGCGGGGTTTGATTCTGGTAATGCTGGTCAAAGAAATAACCTGCCTGTCCAGTAGGGTTAATTCCTGCTGAATTTTCTGGATTTCCTAAATCAATCACGCGGCGTGTAGAAGGTCCAGAGCTGACTTTCAGCTCTTTCGGCCCATATTTATGACGAAGTTGATTGACTACACCTTTGCTACCCGGAACCGGAAAAGGGCCGATATTGAAAAACAAGTTCAACGGTTTTTTCCGTCCCAGTAAATGTTTGATTTCCAAAGTGTGAATCCTACCCCATTCCCATGAGTTTACGTTTGAACCATAATCTTTTTCCAGACTTTGCACAGCATTGATCCATGCTGTCCGGAGAATCTCCGCTTGAGTTTCACGAATGTCCGGAGTATCCACATTGTCCCACCATGGAGATTGCGGATTGTTCAGCAGCAGCGGAATGCTTTTATCAATCAGCGACACATTCAATAAAACCAGTGTACCTTTCTCTTCAATCTCATCAGCAAATATTCCAAGGCTCAAATGATAAAAGAGTCGGTGATAAATAGTTGGACCTGCTGCTTTAATATTGTGCATTCCATCCCAGTTTTTGAAAACATCAGCAGCATTGCGGAAAACTTCGCTACGTCCGGAATTTTCTGAAATCAGCGTCAAAAAGTGTTTGCGGAAATTATTTATACGCGGATTTTTTGTATCCAGTTGAATGGACTTCATCTCGTCTGCAGTCCAGTTCTTTTTTTCAGAATTGAGCAATTCTCCGATCCGATGCGCCCTTTCTTCCGGCGCATAATAACCCGGTTCGAGCCCGCTTCCAGTATCTCCAGGTTGGTTATTTCCATTGAAGAGAATTCCGGATTTGGGGTTTTCGGATTGCGGATTTTCGGAAAAATCACGGTAACCCAAAACTTCATCCTTTCCGCTTGCTCCATCAAGTATAACAAATGAATTCACGTGTTCCGGACGAATCAGTAACCTTGCCGCACCCCACCAGGCTATGTTGCCCTCGGCGTCACCATAGTTGATATTCAAACCCGGCGCGTGAAGCTTGCTAACAGCAGCTCTTGAATTCGCTAGACTTTCAGAGTGACCAAGTTCATAAAATACCTGTTCCGTTGAATTTTCAAAATTCTTCAGCATTTCCCAAGCCAAGGCAACCGGCTGAATTTCAGTTTTTTCAACAGATTCCACCACATCGTTAATGATCGGTCCATGTCTGGAAATACGCACACGCAGAGGATTTTCTTCTCCACCCTTTACTGAAATTGTTTCTTCTATAATTTTAAGATCTTCCCAGTGATCACGGAACCATACCTGATCCGGATTTGCGGGATTTGCACGCTCACGATAATAGTCCAAATCGTCATTCTGCAGCATAGTAACACCCCAGGCCATACGTCGATTATGGCCCAGAAGCGCGAATGGGATTCCGGCTAAATGGTGTCCGTAAAGTTCCCAATCCGGTGTTTTCAGGTGTGCTTCATACCAGGTGGAGGGTGCAGCAAAACCAATGTGCGGATCATTTGCTAAAATTACTTTTCCGGATTTACTGCGTGAAGCTGAAATGACCCATGAATTGCTGCCGAAAAAAGGCGGTATCCGCGAAAGAATATTTTCCATTTCAGTAAAAAGTGTTGCTAATTCCAGGTCTGAGTCAGCATGTTTTTTTGAGACTTTGATCTGGGTATCACCTTCGGGCCAGTTCAGAGCAAGATCCTTGAGGTACCCGTTGCCCAGGTTTTTTTGAATATGTGAAATCAGAGGGTCCTGCCGAACCGCATTGCTGAAAGTATAGGACATATAAACCGAAATGCTGACCAGATCCTCAATTCTGTATTCACGTTTTGGAATTCCTAACAGCGTGAATTCAAGAGGAGTCATTCCTGCGTCAACGAAAGCATTTACACCAGAGAGGTATGCTTCGAGCGCTTTTGTAACTTTTGGGGGATTTTTGCGGTAATTTTTTTCAACGTAGCTTTTGGCATAACGCTGTATGCCGAGTGTGCGGAAATAACGGTCAACGTCCAGTGTTGCCTCTCCTAGCATTTCTGAAAGACGACCATGAGCGACACGAATCATCAACTCCAGTTGAAAAAGACGCTCCTGTGCGTGCAGATAACCCAAAGCGCGATAAGCATCGAGTTCGTTTTCCGCTTCTATATGAGGAATTGCCCATTCGTCAAAGACAACATCAACCTCACTTTTCAATCCCGGAAGGCTGATTTCTCCGGAACGTTGAGGTAATTTTGTTCTTAAAAAACCATAACCGCCTGCAATAATCAGCAAAGCCAAAAGGCTGAGCCCAAAAATATATTTTCGGAACATACTCAGCATGGGATTGTGATTTCAGGCAGCTTCCATACTGAGCTTTTTACGGTGCAGATACTGATTCAGCTTCATGTGAGTCAGCATATCAATGTCACGGAAGACGAAGTGGAGATCGATCTCTCCGTTGCGTGGGATAACATCAAGCACAGTGGCAGCTAAATTTTCGCGTAAACTGGCATAAGGCAGATGAAAAAGAAAAACATCACTTTTGTTGATGCCCTGTGGAGGCAGTTCACCCAACTGGACCTTTAAACCTCCAGCACTCATGTCCTTTATGATTCCGGACAGTTTTTGATGCTGAAGACGCCCAAGATCAAACTTCTGCTCCATTTCAAACTGTTCTGCGCTTAACAGCTGAAAATCCATTTGCAGATCCATGGGCAGACGTTCAGAAATTCGGATCTGTAATTTGCGTATTTTGTTGGTGTGCCTCAGTATAACCGCGTTTAGGTCAGTTATCAGTTGTCCTGTGATCTTAAATTTGAACTCATAATCAGCATCATTTCCTCGGCGGATATGACAGTATAATTCCTTAAACTGCTTGATATTGGCCGGTCGCCGTTTTACTGTCGGCGGTTTGATCAACAACTGTGTCTCATTAGAATCAAGGATGGTACTCATGAAGACAATTTTTTTTTGCTTGTGCCGAATCTGGAATTCCAGTTGAGTTCCGGCTTCAAGCATTTGTGTACAGCTAAAGCCTGCATCTGTGTTCTTAAAACTAAACTGCAGACTTTTGCGCAGCAGAAATATTTTGTTCAAATCCCCTTTTGAGAAGTTTACGGAATTTTTATAATCCGCTACTGTTTGCTCAAATATTTCCGCAGACATAATAACCGGCAGCAGTTCCGCAGGATCCCTCGTGCCGCACAACTTTGTTAAAAAGTCACGATCCTCATCATCTACCTGCCGTGCTTCAAATTCAGAATCAACTGACAACTGAGCCTGATCTTCAGCAATTTGCTCGAGATCTTCCCGGATTTTCCTTTTATGGAGATAGCGTACCAGAAATATACCGCCTGCTATTGAACCTACAAAAGCGGCCGCTAAGAGATAAAAACTTAAAGGAATTTCAGAAAGAGGGGGCATGGTCTGCAGCATATTTGTCGCCTGCAGATCCTGAAGTACAAATTTTGATTCTTTGGGACTCCTGCTGATTCCGCAAAGCAGCAACCAGGCAGTCATAATTCCTGCTGATAAACTTACTTTATGGAAAAATTTTCTTAATCTAAGCATAAAACGTAGACTCAAATAATGACAGTAGTACTGTATTTTTTCGAAATTATAAACAAATCCGGTAACGCATCTGTTATGCCAATCAACCGACTAAATCGTAACTTCCAAGTACTTTGTAACAAAAATTTGAAACACGGAGAACGTCAAGACAGGCTTTTGTATCGGTAGAATTGTAAAAATCTACGTAAAATACATACGCCCATGGAGTGTCTTTAGCAGGCCTTGACTCCAGACGACAAAGGTTGATCTGAAAAAGGTTGAACACGCTTAGAAGCTGATACAGCAGCCCGGAGCGGTCATCCTGAAACTCTACTAAGAGTGAGGTTTTTTTGCAGGAATAATCCGGCTGTTCATTTTCCTGGCGCGACCTTACAACGAGGAAACGCGTGGTATTATTCCGGTAGTCCTGGATTCCAGAGGCTTTTTTCCATTGCGGTTTATCTTCAGCAAAGGAAAGCGGGACGATGGCTGCTACAGGATCGTTTCCGGAGTCAACTGCTTCCAGAAACTGAATACCGGAATCAACGTTACTTCTGGTTAATTTACTCTGAGCGCTGGCCAAGTTTTTGGAGATAAATCCGCTGCTTTGTTCAAGTGCCTGAGGGTGAGCAAAACATGACTCAACCTGATCCAGCTCAGCATTTGCCAGCAGGGCATACTCGACCAGCAAGTTAATTTCTCCCAGTATCACGAGGTCATTTCTGACCAGTGAATCCTGAACTTGCGCAACTGTTCCCGCGACAGAGTTTTCAATCGGAACTACCGCGATAGAATCCGGATCTTCTGTTACTTTGAAAAGTGCTTCAATAAAAGTACTGGTGTAGCTAACACTAGCTCTGCTGTTGCGGACTTTTTGGGTGGCTTCATCACTGAAGGTGCCTTGCGGCCCCAAAGTGTAGATTTGGGAACAATCCTTTATAAACATGAAACCAACGAGATTAAGAGGCAAGCAAACTGCCGATATTCTGCATGAAGAACGGCTGAATGTAAAATTTGTGGCTTAAGTAGCGATTGTCTTTCCGGAACGGATACACTGGGTACAAACACGTGTTTTTTTACGATTTCCACCTGCTTGACGAATTCGCACAGTTTGTAAATTAGGCATCCAGCGACGTTTTGTTTTGTTGTTGGCGTGACTGACCCGATTTCCATTTCCGGGAGTTTTTCCGCACACTTGACATTTTGTAGACATAACGATTTTCTTATATTTTTTTGTTCAAACTGAAACTTAACACGTAATTTTAATTCTTTTTTTTAATAAATGCAATTCATTAATTTTCAGGTTCTTCCGGTAAGAGCGGTTCCTGCACAGGCTGAGCTTTTTTTTCAGGCAATAATGCTTTCTGTACAGGATGAGCTTTTTCTTCCGGTAAGAGCGGTTCCTGTTCTGCCTGTGCTTTTTCTATGGGTAATGCTTCCTGTTCTGATTGTGCTCTATTTGTGACGACTTTGACGCTCTGCACTGACTTGCTGGAAACTTTGTTGCCCCTGGCCTGAATACCTTTTATGGCCAAATCATCCAAAATATAGATATCGTTTGATTTACGAATTCTGGGAGTAGGTACAAAAGATACTTCCAGCAGAATTCCCTCTCCCTGACTCAAGTGCAAAATTTTTGCACCTTTTTTCGCAGGAAAGAGATTGTATTCACGGTCCATGATGAACTTTTCAACGCGGAAACGTTTTGCATAACAAACCCTGGTTGCACCTTCCCAGTATACCACATTATGAACAGTCGCTGAATTCAGTTTTTCAACACAAATAGCATTTTTTCCGATGAATTGTTTTTCCGGAACACGAATAATCTGATATGAACCATCCTTCCGGATAACAACCATTTTGTCATAGGCAGAGCAAAAAAATGAAGTAGTACCGGATTTTACATTCAGACCGAGAAAACCTTCTTTACGATCCCAGCCTACTTTTTGTTTTTCCGCCACATCCTGAGCGCGTATTTCGTCAAAGCTCTTTATTTTGCAGCGTCTTGGATAATCCAGTCCATATTTTTCTTTGATTTTTTCCAGATACTTAATTGTGTAACGTGTAATATCTTTCAGCGACTTATTCAGTGAACTTATGGTGACTTTCAGTTTATCCAGTTCTTTTTGGCTTTCCTGCTGATCATAACGTGAAATACGTTTAATCTGCAGAGTCAACAATTTTTCGATATCAGCCTGTTCAACGGGAAAAGGCAAGACCGACTCGATCTGCAGTACAGCTTTTTTCACCACTTCAAGCGCTTCTTCATATGAATCACAAGCTTCCAGTTTCTGATAAATTTTTTCGCCGATGAAATACATTTCCATTCTGCGCATATGCCACTTACGTCTGGCCTGCTCCAGCGACAGCAACAACTCCCTCCTGAGGATATCTTTTAAGCGTATTGTGTTTTGCCGCAGGACTTCACTTACAGTCAGTTGTACGGGTTGATTCCCTTGAATTAGCAGCATATTAACAGATATGGAGACTTCACACTGCGTGAATGCATAGAGCAATTTCAGCAATTTTTCTGCGTCCATGCCTCTGGCCGCTTTCAATTCAATTTCAACTTTCTCCGCGGTAAAGTC
>Ga0208764_10001524_pt1 | contig 14797 bp, 21 predicted proteins | sample ETNtaG_18_FD_185762 | JGI IMG/M metagenome (GOLD analysis project Ga0208764, IMG submission 185762) | Marine microbial and viral communities from oxygen minimum zone, Eastern Pacific Ocean - ETNP201302SV91 (SPAdes) (version 2) | ecosystem: Environmental > Aquatic > Marine > Oceanic ... | reverse complement strand
TAAATCTGGTAGATCAAAATACAGTAAATCTGGTTCTTTATGAAAATTCATTCACAAAAATAAAATTTATAGATAAAATTATTAATTCATACACAATTCCAATATTTTACATAGATTTTGATCTATTATTTTCAGGATATTATGAAAGTGAATTAATTGCAAAAAAATCAAACATCAATATTTTACGTCCAAATGAGGTAGATTTTGTTAAAATTATTTCTGAACTCTTGCAAAAGACTGCAACTCAACAATCAATTGTAATTTTAGATTCTCTAAACGGTTTTCATAGTATTTTTAATAAAATGAAAGATTCAGGAAGATTTGTTGATAGTTTAATTATGTTTTTAACTTGCAATCTAAAATTTTCCAATTCAAAACTTTTCCTGATATCTTTATCAGAAAAAAAAGAAAATCAATGGGTTTTATCTCCTATTAAACGTCATATTCTTGAAATTGAGAATATGAATAAATTTCAGATCGAAGAAAGTGATTCAAAATTAAATATTCAAATTTTATAATTAATTTTATCGATCACAAAATTACAAACAGTGTTATGAAAAATGCTAACGCCGTTATAATTAGGATTTTTTAGGCAAGTTATATTAAGATCAAAATTTAACAATTTTCATAATGCCAGTAGCAATACTTCCAGACATTGGTGAACAAATGTGCATCGGATGCGCACTATGTGTTGAAATTTGTACAACATTGGGACCTGATGTTTTAAGAGTAAAACCAGTCGAAGGCTGGAAAAGAGGTAAAGCATTTGTATTTTATCCTGAAAGATGTATCTCAGACGGTGCATGTATCGGAGTTTGCCCAACAAAGGCAATCTTTTGGATGAGACCAATGGACTTTACAGTAGGACAACCAGTCCCACTATACAAGAATTCTGTCTTCGTCAAAGGTTGGACTGAACTAGTAGATTAAGTTCATCCACTAACTTCTTTTTATTATATTTTGATTAGTTACACCTTATATTACAAAATTTATTTTGATAAATAATGACAAAAATTGGAGATGCTAAACGAAAACTTCATGGAATGATTACTGGTAAACCTGATAATTTCTCATGGATTATTGAAAAAAAGCTTGCAGGAAGTGCAATTCCAACCTCAAAAGAAGAAGTTGATTGGCTAAAAGAAGAAGGGGTAAAATCAATTGTAACAATTAGAGAAGAACCATTAGATGATGATTGGATTGATGACATTGAGTATCTTCATATTCATTCTAACGATATGGGAGTTCCAGAGTTTGACGATTTGATTTTTTCAGTTGATTTCATTCATCGACGACTTGAAAATAACGAGCCAGTAATGGTGCATTGTCTTGCTGGGCTTGGAAGAACTGGAACTATACTTGCTTGCTATCTAATCAAATATAAAAAAATGTCAGCTGATGATGCTATAACAAAAATTAGAAAAGAAAGATCAGGTTCAATACAATCATACTCTCAAGAAGAGATAATTTTTAGATTTGAAAAATTCATTAAAGAATGATCATTCTTTAACTTCAGATACTAATTTTCCATCAACAATTTTTAGTTGAATTGTTTTATTTTCTTTGAAAACAAGTGTAATGCCACCATTTTCATCTGGATCTTTTACTTCCACCAGATCTTGCATTTTAATTGAATCAAATTTTCCCATACACCATCATTCCGGAATCGAAACAGTTTCAATTTTTCCGTCAACTACTTTAATAAACAAAAATCTATTATCTTTAAAAATCACTGTTAATCCACCCTCTTTATCTGGTTCTTCTATTTCTAGTACTGGTTGACCTAATAATCCATCATATTTTGCCATACAATCAATCTCTTATTTTTACTAATTAATAGTTATTTCAATTTCTTCAGCTTGTGATTTAGATTCACCTTTTTCAATAAATTCATGTGTTTGCCACGAAACAAAGGCTTCTGCACCAATTTTGTGTTTTCCTTGACCTAATTCTGATGCTTTAAAATGAAACTCTTCACTAAAATCAAATAATTCTTGTCTTACCTCTTCTTCAGTTAATCTGATAAAAGGTTCAAAATTCTTTGCAACCTGTACCCAGATTCTTTTTTCTTTCATAGGATTGACAAGTTTTGGATTTCTTGTCCAAAAAATTGAAGCTTTTCTATAGGTATCAATATTTTTACCAATATCCTGTTTCCTAAATCCTCCCTTTTGCAGTTTTATTCCATATTTTAATTTGAAAGTATTATCATTTCTCTCGTATGCTTCTGTCCAATTTTTTTCAGTAAATGATTCGCGCAAATTACCCTTTATAGAAAATCTAACATTTATTGTAATATTATCATCAGAGGAAAATTCTTCCTTTGTTTTTTCTATCTTTATGTCTGAAATACTAGTTTCTGTCATATACTTAACATTGATTTATATCCGCAATAAGTTCTTTTTTGATTAAATGAACGTACAATTAATTGAATCAAATTCAAACGAAGTTTCTATATCCATTAAAGATGGTGATATAGCAACTCTCTATATTATTCAACATGAATTATTAAAAGACAAAAAAACTGATTTTGCAGGAGTCATAAATAAGCATCCATTAACAAATGAAATTTGGATGCGAGTTAATTCAAAAAGCAATCCATTAGGACAAATTTCCTCTGCAGTTGATTCTGCAATAAAAACATCTAGTGATCTAAAAAAAGTTATTACTTCTAATTTGAAGTGAAATAATAGATGAAATTCTGCCCTAATTGTGATATTAGGTTAAAAAAAACCACAGCTAGTAATGTATTATCCTGTACAAAATGTGATTATACTGAAGGTGGAAAATCTATAGCTAAAAAACATCTTGATTCGGAAGAACCACAATCTGATTTTATGGTATTAGATGAGAATGAAGGTAAAGATGTTTTACCTACAATTGAAATTGATTGTGAAAAATGTGAAAACAAGGAAGCTGTTTGGTGGATGCTACAAACTAGAAGTGCAGATGAACCAACAACACAATTTTTTCGTTGTACTAAATGTAGTCATACATGGCGCAATTACGCATAAGGTTTAACTTTGGTATTTGTAACATATGATTAAATGGTTTTTTCAGCAAAGACAAGTGGTTCAGAAGAATGGAAGGCAATAATTTCTGCGGTCTCAACACTTGTTGAAGAGGCAACTTTTGAAGCAACTGTTGAAGGAATTTCATTTAGAGGAATGGATCCATCTCATGTTGCATTAATTGACATAAGTTGGCCAAATTCTGCTTTTGAAAAATATGAATGTGATAGTGACATAAAATTTGGTGTAAGAATTGATGAATTTTCCAAACTCATAAAACGTGCTGATAAATCCAGTACAATTGAAATAAACATTTCTGAAGATAATATGTTGTTAGTAACAATTGGAAAAAATAAAAAATACAAAATGCGTTTAATTGAAAGTTCTGCATCAGATACACCACTCCCAAAAATTCCATATGACTGTAAAATTTCACTACCATCATCTACTTTTGATAAGATTCTTGGTGATGTTCAAGTAGTCTCCGATTATCTAATAATATCATCTTCTGAAACTATGGCAGAGTTTTCTGGCAAAGGAGATTCTGGTGAGGTGAAGATTAACTTGGAAAAAGCAAAAGATGAATTGACAGAATTAGAAATAACTCAAAATGGACATGGGCAATATAGTCTTGAATACTTGAATCCAATTGTCAAAGCAGTTGGAGCAAGTGTGGAATCAGTTACGTGTGAATTTTCCACAGAGAAACCACTTCGTGTTGAATTTAAAGTTGCAAATATAGGAAGAATTCATTTTTACTTGGCACCTCGTGTTGAAAGTTAAAGAATTTTAAGATCAAAAAGAAAGGTGAAATTGATTTGAAATTAGTATTAAAATTTGGAGGAACGTCATTATCTTCAGTAAAAGACATTCAGAATGTAGCAAAAACTGTTGGAGATCTTTCTAATGATAATAAAATAGTGGTTGTTTGTTCCGCAGTTGATGGCACAACAGATGAATTAATCCAAATCTCTGAGTACATAAAAAAAGAAAATAAAAAAGATGCAAATAGAATTCTTGCTAGGATTTCTCAAAAACACAAACAATTTACAACGCATCTTGTTACTGATCCAAAAATTCAAAAAAGTTTATTGAATAAAATGAAATCCGATCTTTCTGAATTAGAAGAATTAGTTCATGGACTTTTATTATTAGGTGAAGTAACACCACGCTCATTTGATTATTTGATTTCATTTGGGGAAAAACTTTCAATAAACTTGGTATCATTTAGTTTACAACAGATCACTAAAAAATCAATTCCTCTTTCTGGTAAACAGGCAGGAATTGTAACTGATTCAAATTTTGGTGAATCTAGACCATTAATGGATACAACCAGAATTCGTTTATCAAAAACAATTCAAGATCTGTTTAATAAGAAAACAATACCTGTTGTAGGTGGATTTGCAGGAGCTGATCAACATGGAAATACAACAACATTTGGTCGCGGTGGTTCAGATTATACTGCTACAATTATTGCATCTTGTATAGACGCAGATGAAATTTGGTTAATGAGTGATGTTGATGGTCTTATGACAGCTGATCCTAAATTAGTAAAAGATGCAAAACTTCTCAAAGAAGTTTCTTATGCAGAAGCAATAGAAATGGCTCAATTTGGTGCAAAACAAATTCATCCACGAACTTTTGAACCAATCGTTTCTAAAAAAATTCCTATGCGTATAAGAAATACTTTTGATTTGAAAAATCTAGGTACAGTAGTAACTGCATCACCTTCTACAAAAACTAAAAAAACTGTTAAATGTACATCTGCAATTCGAAATATTGGATTAATAGATCTTACTGGTGGAATATTATTTGCTGCACCTGGTACAGCAGCTAAAATTTTTACGTTGTTGGCAGACATTAATGTTAATGTGATGATGGTCTCATCAAATCCATCTGAATCAAGTATATCAATAATTGTTAAAAAATCAGATCTTGATAGAGCAGTTAATGCACTTGAGATGAGTTTGTTAGGAAAAACTATCAAAAAAATTAACACTACACCTAACGTATCAATTATTGCAGTTATTGGTTCAGGCATGAGTGGCACTGTTGGTGTAGCCTCCAAAGTATTTTCTGCTGTACAAAGAAGAAATGTAAATGTGATAATGATTGCTCAAGGTTCTTCAGAACTTAATTTGGCATTTGTTGTTAAAGACAATGATTGTAAATCTGTAATACAAGCACTTCATGAAGAATTCAATCTAGCAAATATTAATTAATCAAGACAAGGGATAAATTATTCATTTTTTCTTGTATTACATTGTCTGGTAAATTATACATTGTCGGTGTAGGTCCTGGTCATCACGATCACATGACATTTCGTGCAAAACAAGTAATTGAAGAAAGTGATACAATAGTTGGCTATGAAACTTATGTTAATTTAGTTCAGGATTTTATTGATGGAAAAGATGTTTATCGTTATGCAATGACGCAGGAAGTTGAACGTGCTCATCAATGTATAGATTTAGCTAAAGAAGGAAAAATTGTATCACTTGTATCAAGTGGTGATCCTGGAATTTATGGTATGGCTGGATTAATTTTTGAAGTATTAGCTGAATCTGGATGGGATCCAAAAAGTGGTTTACATGTTGAATTGATTCCTGGTGTATCAGCATTAAATTCATGTGCAAGTATTATTGGTTCACCTTTAATGACTGATTTTGCAGTTTGTAGCATGAGTGATTTACTAGTTCCATGGGAAATTATAGTAAAACGAGTGGAGGCTGCAGCTCAAGGGGATTTTGTAATTGTCATTTACAATCCTTCTAGTAAAAAGAGAATTCATCAGTTACAAGACACACGAAAAATTTTATTAAAATATAGAAAACCATCTACTCCTGTTGCAATTATTAAAGGTGCATACAGAGAATCTGAAACAGTAGTAATGACAGATTTAGAACATATGGAAAATTATGCAGACAAACTTGGAATGATTAGTACTGTAATAATTGGAAACTCATCAACATATAATTTCAAAGATTTGATGATTAATCCACGTGGATATAAATCAAAATATAATTTAGAAGAATCAGATATTAAAAATTAATTACTGTTTTTAATTAACTCATACAATTCATTACTTAATGAAATATTATCTCTAATTGGGGCAAGTATGTTTACCATGTATTCTCCAATTGTGTTTTTTAAATCACCTGGATGTAATTTCTTTTGACCAAAATCAGATTCTAATTCTTCAAAGGAATTGTATGTAACATTTCCTCCAAATTTTTCAGATCTCTCAATAGATATTGAGTTATGTTCATGAAAAACTATCTGTCTTGCAAGTTCTAGTATAGGATTATTTTCTATTACACCTTCTTCACACCATCCTTTACTAATTTTCTTTTTAATCACATCATCTGAATTGTGAATGAAAATTCCTGAATTAGGATCAGATTTGCTCATCTTTCCAGGTTCAGACACTACATCATTTTTTGGTTGTGTTAATCCAGGCAACAAAGAATGATGAACTGCAAGTGGCACTTTCCATTTCATTTTTGGAAAAATCTCTCTAACTAGCATGTGGATCTTTCGTTGATCCATTCCTGCATGAACAATATCCAAATCTAGTGAATGAATATCAGCAGCCTGCATTGGTGGATAAAGTAATTTTGCAAGATCAATTTTTTCCTCACTTTCTGATCTTCCCATAATGGTTAATGTACGCATAGTTCTTGCAAGTGACATATGTTTTGTGAATTTTACTAATTCGGACCAATATTCTTTTTTTGAATCATACAATTCAGTACCCATTACAATGTTTACACCTGGACATACTAATCGAAATGCATCTGCATAATATTTTGAAACTTTGGAAATTGTCTCCAAATTTCCTCCTAGTTTATCGTTAATCAAAGTATGCCAATCTGCAAGAAATACAGTACAATCTATTCCGGCTTTAATAAAATCATTAATCTTGAATCCTGTACTAATCAGACTTCCAAGATGTAAAAAACCAGAGATCTCTAATCCAATGTAATGTTTTGGTTTTGAATTTGTATTTAATAATTCAATTAATTCTGCTTCATCTTTTACTATCTCTTTTGTAGGAGGTCTTTTGATTAATTCTACTTTTTCAGTTACATCCAATTCGTTATGATTTTATTCTGTAAACCTATAAAGTTTCAGAATAAACAATTGTATGACCTATGATCTTTACATAATGGCAATAGTAGTATCTGGAATAACTGCATTTCTTATTGTCAGAAAGATTAAAGAAAATTAATTCTGCTCTATTTCATCTATCGACTTTCGTGGCCTTGTACTAAGATAAAATGCATGTGCGCTAATTATTGTTCCTGTCAACCAAATTTTTGTTGCAAAAATCAAATTCCATGGTCTATCTGGGTCAGGATAATAAATTGCTAGTTTATCTATATCAGGAGTTGTGCCAGTGAGAACCATTTGTGATGTTACTTCTGCACCTAGAATAGTAAAACTCCAAAATAATTCGTAAATACAGATTATTGTAAATCCTAATAGCATTAATTGTAATAATGACATTCTGTAGGATTGTAATCCGGCAGTTCTTTTCCATCCAACTCTTGAACAACAATACCAACCAATTATACAAGAAAAGAATAACCATGTAGAAAGATTTGCAAAATTCTCAAATGGAATTTTTGTTTGAACTAATACTTCACCCATTATGTAAAAACCAGTTTCTTGCCATTCTGTTATCATTGAATAAATGCTAAAGGCAGTTATTGATGCCATCATTATACCACAAACATAGAAAATATACAGAAAAATTTTGTATTGTTTGTCGTTTTCTTGTAAATGTCTAATTTTCATTTCTAATTGCTTCCAAATTTTCTTATATTAATTATTATCTTACTTTTTTTCAATAACCATTATTCTGTCGTTCTCTGTTGATCTGATTTTTTCTTTCATATTCTTTTAGAATATCATCTGGAGATAAGTTTAGTTCCAAAGAAGCTTGTATCACAAAATGCCAGATATCAATTAATTCTTCTTTGGCTTCTGCTTCATTAAAAGCAGTTGGTGTTTTCCACCATTTCCAATTTGTTGTTCTTTGTAGTTCTACTGCTTCATGTATTATTGCAGTACATAATGCCGAAATTTTTCCTTCTACATCTTTTGGATATCTATCAAGATTCATCATATTTTCTAATCCTTTTTGCAAAGAGAAAATTGATTCTAATTTATCTTCCATAACTTTTTGTAAAATTTGTTATCTATAACTCTTCAAAATCTTACCATTTTTTCATATTGTTTGTGTCTTTTTATTATATCTGAACGTTTTAGTGTGGTTAATGCATCTATTCCATACTTTTCAACAGCAAAAGAACCCATTACATTTCCATATGTTACTGAATTTTTTATTTCAGAAAAATTTGTTTTCTTTTTTGATGCTAGATATCCTATCATAGCACCTGCAAATGAATCCCCGGCACCTGTAGGATCTAATATTGATTCTAGAGAAAATCCAACTGATGGAAATATTATATCTTCATGGAATAACAACGATCCGTGTTCACCTTTTTTAATTACAATATATGTTGCACCCCAATCCATCATTTTTTTAGCACATTTGATGAGATTTTCCTCTTTTGTTAGAAGTTTTGCTTCCTCATCATTGATTACTACTGCGTCAACTGATTTGATCATTTTGATAACAGCATTTCTTTTTGTTGCGATCCAAAATTCTATCGTATCACACATTGAAAATTTTACATCATCAAATTCTTTGATTATTTTTGCATTTTGTTCTGGATCATTATTTGCAAGATATACAAAGTCTGATTTTTTGTATTCATCTGGTACATTTGGTTTAAAATCAGCTAAAACATTAAGTTCAGTTTTTAGTGTTTTTCTGACACTCAGAGTTTTATCATAACTTCCGTCATATCTGAAAGTTTTACCATCTAAAACTGACAGACCTTTAAGATCTAGATGTTTTTTTAGTATATTATGATATTTTTTTGGAAAATCATTACCAACAACAGCAATTAGTCCTGGTTTTACAAAAAAACTTGCAGAAATTGCTGCAAAAGTTGCAGCACCACCCAAGACATCTTTTAGAACTTTTTTCGGAGTCCTGATTGTATCTAGGGCAGTTGAACCAAAGACAGTTAACATATTTTTTGATCAAATTTTACGTATAAATCCCTTATCTAATTTTTGATCGATGTATAATTTGTGTAAAAGATTTGATGTATTTTTGAAGCTACTTAGAGCTAGCAAAATAAATCAATTAAACAAAAATAATTTCTATGGCAAAGATAAGAGTCAAACAAGGAAATAATGAGATTGAAATCGACTCTAGAGATTTTTATGTCGATAATAATACTGCTGAAGAAGTAATTGAGACATTAAAGGAATTAATCAATGATAAACCAGGTAAAAATGTCATAAATTCTCTTGAAGATGCTGAATTTCATGAGCCTGAATTTTCTCAGCCTGTAAATGTAACCATTACCGATATCAAAAATAAATTAAAAATTCTTGCAAAAAATTCATTTTTTGATCAACCAAGAACTGTTGGAGAAGCAGTTAGTCAACTATCAGAATATGGATGGAGTGCAAGTCCATTAGATGTTTCAGTTGCACTTACAAAACTAGCATTTAACAAAGAATTTTTAAAAAACACACAAGAAGATAGAAATTATTACTTTTCAAAAGAAGCATTACTAACTAACTAAATTATAATATAATTTTTATTTGTGTATACACAAGTTTTCAATAATGTATGTATAGTTTAGTGGATATGTTACTGTATGGCTAAAAAGAAAGATGAAATTCCAAAAGAAATTGATGAACATTTTAAATTATTTGGTAAAGAGCCTTGGGAAGTAGAGTATGGTGAAAAGTGTCCTGTATGTAATATTCGAATCGATGAATTTGGATTTTGTTCTTGTGGTTCTGGTGCTGACTAACTATTTTCTTCTGTTCTTGATTGCAATTATCACAACTGCTGGTGCTACAAAGTACATTCCAATGTTAAGCATGATAATTCCGATTCCATAGCCAAGCATTTCCTGCTCTGTGTCAATGTCAACATAATTGAGTATGGTAAGTGATGTAAGAAGTGGTGTTAGACCAACCTTTACTGCTTCTTTGAAAACTGGATTTTCTCTTTCATAGTCAGCTACTGCTGGACTAAATGAATAGTAGAATTGGTTGAATGCTGACATGAATGATACACCTGACTGTGTTTGTAATACTGTGTTGTCACGAATTTCTCTCAAGAACTGTACTTGTGGTGCCATTTCTGAACCATATGCTGCAGTTGCAATTAGACAGCCACCGCCTTTTTCTTCTTGTTGTGCAACAACACACATTCCATCCTTAAGTACAGTACCTTCACCACACAATGGTTCTGGTTCTGGTTCTGGTTCTGGTTCTACAACTGGTTCTGGAGTTGGTTCTACAACTGGTTCTGGAGTTGGTTCTACAACTGGTTCTGGAGTTGGTTCTGGTGTGGTTGTAGCTACAGAACTACCACTTCCTCCACTATAAGTAAAAACTGCTTGTGCTTGATTTTTATTATAAATTACTGTAATTGTATATTCACCAGCTGTACTCATTTGTCCACCTGGAGTTATAATACTTGAAAAATCTCCATCCCTATCAATATCTACTTGATCAATTCGAACAAGACTTCCATCCTCTTTTTGTACTTTGATAACTACAGGCATTTTAAACTCAGAAATTATAGATTCTTTGACATGACCTGTAACTCCTATAATACCAGTTTCACCATATGCTGGAAAATCAGTTTCTACTGAAATTGGTGGTACATTGGTCTGGGCACTAGCTGCACCAGTTAACCCATATGAAACAATTGATACGGCAAGTAATAAAATTGCAAATGTTCCAGTTAATTGCATTTATGATAATGCAATATTGCACCTATTTATTATTGGAGGATAAAAAAATTGACAAAAGTAGGACAAATTTTATTATAATTTAAATGAGAATACTGGTCAAATACATTACAAATAGTCCTAATCCAATGCCAAGTATTATTGATGTGCTAGAAAGAGTATTTTCGTTCTCTTCTCGCATATACTGAATAATTGATACAACTACTTGGAAAATTGCACCAGCCCCTATTGATAAAAATATAACAGTTGCAAAAGGCGAATAAGAAAATCCTCCTATCCATGTACCAAAAATTGCTGGAGTTCCTGCAATAAGTCCAAGACAAACTAATCTCAAAATCATGGCTTTTGTTCTTGTCATTGGAGCAGCAATTGCAAATCCTTCTGTGGTATTATGAATAGCAAAACCCACAATTAGAAAAGTACTCAATGCAACCTGTCCAAATGCTATAGCAGCACCTACAGCCAAACCTTCACCAAAATTATGAAATCCTATTCCTACTGCAATCATCAAAGAAATTGCTAGTGGTTTTGAAATTTTGGAAAACTGTGATTTTTTGACTAAACTGCTTCCTATAGAAAATAGAATTAAGAATGATAATATGACTACAGTCATAATTAGTAATTGCCCATTAAAAATGTCTGAGAGATGACTCTGAGAAATCTCTGATGCTTCTTCAATTGCATCAAAGGCTAAAAAGAGAAGCAATCCAACTGTAAAAGCAAGGAAAAATTTGTATTTTGAACTTCCAAGTTTTTGAATAAATGAAAACCATAAAAGTCCAATCATTATTGGTACTATACCAATTAGAAATCCAATTAATGCTAGATAACCAATAAGTTCTGTATTTGCTTCTAGTTTAAGTGATGCTGCATCAACCGATTTTTCAAACCGTGTTCCATCATCAATTGTTAGACCAATATTATATGGCTGACCTTCATTCCAATCATAAGGAATTCTAACCAATGCGGTTTCAAATTTTGTTAGATGATTATCAGGTTCTATTGCTGCAGGTTGTATTCTATCATTAACATCAGCTACTACAACATTGACATCAATAGGACCAGTATTTCTAACTATTACTTGTATCTCGTTATCAACAAAATCAATTTGTTCTATATGAATCTCAGGTAAGACTAAACCAAATTCAAGAAAACTTGTACCTGAACCCATCAAAAAAGCAATTACAATTGCTAAAAGTATTAATGGTCCAATTGCACTTAGTGCAATTTTATAATTTGAAAACTCTGTCATAATTAATTTTCATCGCTGTAATTTTTTTCAGAATCTTTAGCTAAGAAAGAACCAACCCAACCTTTTTCAGAAAATTCTGTGTTATGTGCATGAAACATGTAAAGCCCAGGATATTTGTATTCAAATTCAAGAATTTCTCTTTCACCTTGTGACATTGTTAGCATATCATTGAAACCCGATGGAACTGTATCAGTTCCTGCAGGAAAGTGATGGAAAAGTGTTCCATGTAGATGAAAATTATTTACTGGATCAAATTCTAAAATATTTACTACATATGCACGAATTAATTCATTTGTTGAAATTTCTACTGGATGATGTTGATAATAAAATGGAACTGTATTTGCACCATAAAAATTGTTTTCTCCATCAAAGTCTGTATCTAGTCCATTTAGAATGAATACTAATTCATCAGCAGGTACTCTTCCTTCTTTTGGATCTACTATGTATGCACCATAAAGTCCATGAGCAATATGCTCTTCAACAGGATGAACATGACAATGATACAGATGTAGGCCTACAGGTTCAGCAAGAAATTCATAAATGAACTTTCCACCAGGACCAACATTTTCAAAAACACCATCCATTTCTGCTTTATGAATACCATGAAAATGCATAGTATGGGATTTTGAACCTTCATTTGAGAAATGTACTCTAACAAGATCACCTTCTGTAGCACGAATTGTTGGACCTGGAACACTTCCATTAAAAGTCCAGACATTGTAATACACACCTGGTGAAACTTCCATCACCTGATCATCTCGTGCAGTAATAGTGAATTCTCGCAATACAGTACCATCTTCTAATTCAGAGACAGTTCCATAATCAAAATCTCGTAAATAAGACGTTGGATCAAATTCTAATATATCCCCAGTATATCCAATTGGATCAATTACATCACCTGTAGTTTGTATAGCAAGACCAGTATGTGTAAGAAATGTTTTTGGTTCTACTGCAGCATCACTTACTGCTGGAATAACAAAGTATAATGTTGAAACTGAAACTACTACTATCAGTATCATAAACATTTTTTTAGATTGAGTACTTTTTTCCAATAAAAATCATTTCATACTACATTATTTAAAATTTAGCCTAGGCTAAATTTTTTAGCCATGACTAAATTTGATCTACCATGCAGAAATAGACGATCATGATTCTTTAAACAAATTTAACTCTGAGTTTTGATAACAATTTATGACAAATAAGACAAAGTTTTTGGTAATTACTGGTGCATTAATTGGAATTGGAGCAGCATTATTATTTTTTGGTTCTCAATCAATTACTGCAGATATAGTAATTGAAGATGGACAGATAAATGAAACAAATTCAATTAAAATAGATGCTGTATTAGATCCAGAAATTAATGTTGTAGGAGTATTTGCTGTTCAAACATTAGACGAAAATGAAGGAAAAATTTTGGCTATAGTCTTAGATCCTAATGATGTACAAATTGCTTCAACCTCAATTAATCAAAGATCATTTGAAGAAATTTTTGAAATTTCCCAATTGGGAACATACACATTAATAATTAAAACACAAAGTAGTGAAACGTTAAATGTTGTAGGAGGAATTGGGCATGTTCCTGACAGTTCATCATATTCTATTTCAATGGCTGGATTCATCATCCTTCTATTAGGTATGTTAGGCGTATTGATTATAGGAATAATTTTAGTAAAAGAGCGAAAAAAGGAACTTAATTAAGAAAACTATCCATTTTAGCAAGACCGTCTTCAACGTTTTTATAATTATGACCAGATTCCATTATCCCAGATAGTTTTTCAGTATCAACAGAATAATTGAGATCATCTGATGTTCCATTTTGATTGACAAATTTATGCTGTATGAGATATGATAATTTTTCCTGAAGTTCCTCTGGCATAATACCAAATTTTTCAGATAAAAAAGTACAGTGTTTTGGTCCATCTTCCATTTCAGCCAAAATTTCAGATATTTCTGGATCAAACAAATTATCAATGATCTTTTTACTATTCAAATCAGTATTCTCCATATGATAATAACAAATTTCAGATTTATAATACTATACCAGAATAATTGTTGAGAATACGCATAATTTCTCAGCATGGTTTTTAATGGGGTAACTAAGAATCTTGCTTACTTGAGTACACAATACGAAAATCTTATCAGAATACTGGGAAATGACATTCCTGGTGAAAGAAAAATGCTTGTTGGTCTTACACAAATTCGTGGAGTTGGAATGATGTTTGCAAATGCAATTATAAGTCATTTAAAAATTGAACCAAATTCAAATATTGGTAATCTTAACGCTGATCAAGTCGAATCTATTGAAAAAATAATACAAGATCCTGAATCATTTAATTTTCCAATATGGTTTTTGAATCGTCGAAAAGATCCTGAAACTGGAAAAGATATGCATCTAGTTACATCAGATATTGCATTTAACGTTAGAAATGATATTGAAAGAGAAAAAAGTGTTTTTAGTTGGAGAGGTTATAGACACATGTTTGGATTAAAAGTTCGTGGTCAACGAACAAGATGTACTGGACGTAAAGGAGGAGCAGTAGGAGTTGCAAAAGGTGGAAGAGTTTTACCAGCTAAAGGAGGAGCAGGTGCACCAGCAGCAGCAGCAGAAGGAGATGCTGCACCAGCAGCAGAAGGAGCTACTGCACCAGCAGCAGAAGGAGCTACTGCACCAGCAGCAGAAA
>Ga0208764_10001522_pt1 | contig 14800 bp, 8 predicted proteins | sample ETNtaG_18_FD_185762 | JGI IMG/M metagenome (GOLD analysis project Ga0208764, IMG submission 185762) | Marine microbial and viral communities from oxygen minimum zone, Eastern Pacific Ocean - ETNP201302SV91 (SPAdes) (version 2) | ecosystem: Environmental > Aquatic > Marine > Oceanic ... | reverse complement strand
TTTGTTAATTGTGTTTTTCATATTAATATCAATTTTATCTTTGAAAAAATCAGACATTTCTGGTGTCAATTCTTTAATATCTTTCAACATATCATTGATTCTTTTATAAGCAATATTTCTTATTATAGGAATATTGTTGTTTACAGCAAATTTAGACATATATAAATCGCCTAAAAATGATTCGTTTGTTTTTTTGTTTTTCTTTATCATATACATACCATATTATAGGAAAAATACCCAATTGTCAACAAAATAATCCCGAAAATATGAAGAAAATTACACTTTTTTTACTTTGTTCTCTTTTTGTTCTAGTAAATTGTTCAAAAATCAAAGAAAATTGCAAATATAAACCAGAGTTTGAAAGTTCTAGTGAAAAAATGAGTGATTCACTTGATGGAATTGCCCAAATTGAAAATTTGCAACATAAAACTCGTTGTAAATTTTAGGATAAATAGTTTAATGGAAATATATTGTCAAAATTGTGGTCATATTTGTCATTGTGGTGAAAAATGCGAAAAAGATTATGGGGAATCACAAAAAACGGTTTGTTGTACCCATTGCAGACACGAAGAATCTGATGATTCTTGGAAAGACACAATTGAATACGACCTAAAAAGACAAAATTAATTAATGGAGATAAATTATGGCGAAAATGCGAAATTTTAAGTTTACAAAAGAAGATAACGAAATACAAACAATAGAATCAAGTTCATTTAAGAAGGCAGTTAAGTCTTTTCAAAATCAAGTGAAACAAAAAATGGTATATGTTGAATGGATTAGTAAAAAAGGTCAGGAAATGACTAAATGGCAATTACTACCTTTAGGTAGAAGTAAGAAGTTAGGTAGATAATGGCATTACAATACGGAAGAGCAGAAAAACACGAATCTATACCAAAACGAACATCACAAGGAAATAGAAAAGGTGTAAAAAGAAGTTCAATGAACAAATCCCGAAAAAGATCATTTAAACCTTACCAAGGACAAGGAAGATAAAATCAATGCCAGCAGTTAGTAGAAAAGGTGATGAATTGTCAACAGGACACATATGTGCCTCAACAACGGTATTAGATACACCTGGACAATCAACGGTATTTGCAAATAGTATCTTAATTGCAAGGGAAACTGATCCTACGGTATCACACCCCTTTCCACCATTACCACCTTGTGCGCCTCACGTGGCAAATGTTAATGTTGGTAGTTCTACGGTATTTGTATGTGGTTTACCAATTGCAAGAATAGGCGATAGTACAGACGCAGGACAAATGACTAAAGGTTCTTCTAATGTTTTCTCGGGTTAGCGTATAAATATAAGAGATATGCCAAACTACGATGCTAGCGCTACTAATAACTCTAAAAGAGCAAATAGAATCTATAAAGATTTAGATTTAGACTTTGGTCGTAATCCTGTTACTAATGATGTTAATAAATTAACAGATGTAGAGGCCGTTAAGAGAAGTGTTAGAAATTTAATTAATACTAGGCATTATGAGAGACCTTTTCATCCTGAAATAGGATCAGGTGTTAGAGATTTATTGTTTGAACCAATGACACCTTTAACTTCTATTAATTTAAAAAGAAAAGTAGAAGAGGTATTAGTAAATTTTGAACCAAGAATTAATTTAGTTCAAATAATATCAACACCTGACGAAGAAAGAAATAGTTATCATTTAAGAATTATGTTTTATGTTGTTGGACATCCAGATCCAGTTACGGTAGATACATTTTTAGAAAGATTAAGATAATATGGCAAGTAATAAATTAGTAGTAGCAGATTTTGATTTTGATTTAGTCAAAGCAAATTTAAAAGCATTCTTACAAGATCAACCAGAGTTTTCAGATTATAATTTTGAAGGTTCAGGTTTTGCTGTCTTGTTAGATACATTAGCATACAATACACACTATCTAGGTTTCAATGCTAATATGTTAGCAAACGAAGTATTTTTAGATAGTGCTGATATAAGAAAAAATATTGTTTCTTTAGCTAAAGCATTAGGTTATACTCCTACTTCGGCAAAATCACCACTTGCAAATGTTGATATAACTTTAAACAATGCTTCAGGTGCTACCGTTATGATGGATAAGGGAACTGCTTTTACAACTAAAGTTGATACTATATCTTATCAGTTTATTACTAACAAAGATATTACAATTACACCAGTAGATGGTGTTTATAAATTTTCTAGTGTTGATTTATACGAAGGTACTTTAGTTAATTACAGATACACGGTAGATAGTTCAGATGTTGACCAAAAATTTATTATACGAAGTGAAAACGCTGATACTTCTACATTAAAAGTTACAATTCAAAATTCTACAACTGATACAACGCAAAATGTTTACACATTAGCTTCTGGTTTAAGAAGTATAGACAACACATCAACGGTATATTTCTTACAAGAAACAGACTCAGGTAAATTTGAAGTTTATTTTGGAGATGATGTATTAGGTAAAAAATTATCAGATGGTAATATTGTAATTTTAGATTATGTTGTTTCAAATAGAGATGAGGCAAACGGCGCTTCTAGTTTTGCTCTATCAGGAAACATTGGTGGATTTACAGACGCAACTATAACAACTAATTCAAATGCTCAAGGTGGTTCTGCTCCAGAAACAAAAGATTCAATAAGATTTAATGCACCACTACAATATACAGCACAAGATAGAGCAGTTACATCAACAGATTATGAAACTTTAGTAAAATCAATTTATACTAATACAAAATCTATAAGTGCTTGGGGTGGTGAAGATGATGAAACACCTGTTTATGGTGTTGTTAAAATTGCTATTAAAGGAAAATCAGGTATCCCTTTAACTGACGCTACAAAATTAGATATAGTAACAAAATTAAAACCTTATAATGTTGCTTCAGTAAGACCAGAGATAATTGATCCAATAACAACTTCAATTATATTAGTTGTAAATGCAAAGTATGATAAAAACTCAACTGCTAAAACTTCAGACACTTTAAAGTCAGAAATAATAGAAGCGATAACAAATTACAATACAAATACATTATCGCAATTTGATGGTGTGTTTAGATATTCTAAAATGACAGGTCTAGTAGATAATGTTGATAATTCAATTTTATCAAACATAACAACCGTTAAAATGAGAAAATTCTTTACACCTACTTTAAGTTCATCTACAAAATATGATATTTACTTTAGAAATGCAATTTACAATCCACATTCAGGACACGAAGCAGTTTTATCATCTACTGGATTTAAAGTATCAGGTAATGCTAATGAAATGTTTTTAGATGATGATGGTATGGGAAATGTTAGAGTTTATTATCTTGTAAGTGGTATTAAAACCGTACATAATGCTACACAAGGAACAATTGATTATGAAACTGGACAAGTTACTCTTAATTCTTTAGATATTGCTTCTATTTCTAATATTAGAGGTGCAATTTCTCAAATAGTTGAAATGACGGTTACTCCTAATTCAAATGATGTTGTTCCAGTTAGAGATCAAATTTTAGAAATAGATGTTTCTAATTCTATTGTAAATGTTTCCGAAGATACTTTTGTAGGAGGATCATCCGAGGCAGGAGTAGGATATACAACAACATCAAGTTACTAATGCAATGGCAAAATTTAATGAAAAAATTTCATCGCTTCTTACTGCTCAATTACCAGATTTTGTAGTTGACGATCACCCACAATTTGTCCAATTTCTAAAAACCTATTATCAATTTATGGAATCTGCTATGTTGCAGGTTACAAGTATTGAAACAACAGACGGTATCACTTTAGAAAATGAAACAGGTCTAAAAAATAATTTATTATTAGACGGTGCAAAACTAACTTCAGAAAGAACACAATCAGACGCTGGTGATAAAATAATTTTTGAAGATTCAATATTTGGTTCATTTACAATTGGTGAAACTATTACAGGTGAAACATCAAAAGCAACTGCTACGGTTATTGCTGTAGATTTAGCAAATGGTAAAATTTTTATATCAGCACAAGACAAGTTTGGTTTAAATGAAATTATAACAGGTAATACTTCAGGTGCTCAGGCAATTATTAATAGTTATCGTCCTAATCCTGTAAACAACATTCAGGACTTAACAAACTTTAGAGATCCTGATAGAGTTATTTCAAACTTCTTAACAAATTTTAGAGATGAGTTTTTAAAAACAATACCTGAAACTTTAGCAAACGGATTAGACAAAAGAAATCTAATTAAAAATATTAAATCAATGTACCGACTAAAAGGTACTCAAAAAGGACACGAATTATTTTTTAGAATTTTATTTAATCAAGTATCAGAAACATTTTATCCTAGAACACAAATGTTGCGTGTATCAGATGGACAATGGGACACACAAAAAGTTTTAAGAGTAGTTATAACAACAGGTGACTCAACAGATTTAGTTGGTAGAGAAATTAAAGGTTCTTCTTCAGCAGCAACTGCTGTAATAGAAAGTATTAAAAAATTTATTATAGGTAATAAAGAAGTTTCTGAATTTGTACTTAACATAAAATCAATGACTGGACAATTTGTTATTGATGAAGAAATTACAGGAACTGCTAGTGATACAGATGACTTTTATATTAAGGCAACTATTACAGGTATACCAGGATCAAAAACAATTACTAATGATGGTAATTTATATACTACTGGAGATTTTTTAACCGTAACTGGTGGTGGTGTAGGTGCTGATATTGCTATTAGTGATATAGGTTCAGGATCAGTATCAGAAATTATTATTGACAATCCAGGTTCAGGTTATTCAGTAGGAGACAAATTAGTTTTTGATAATTCAGGAACCGAAGGTGTTAATGCAGAAGGATTTGTTTCTGTTGTTAATGGTGGTATTTCTGGCGAAGACGGAACAGGTGCTGAACATATTTTAATGGAAGATGAAACTGGTAGAGGAGATCAATACTCTGGAAGTAAAATTGTTATGGAAGGTGCTACTAACTCCGACTTAAATGATATAACAGATATATTTTTAATTAATAATGGAAGTGGTTATATTTCATTACCTAGTGTAACTATAACTTCAGCAGGTTCTAATGCAATCGTTTGGGCAAACGGTACAGAAATAGGAAGAGTTATAGGATTAAAAACAAATGAATTAGGAGAAGGTTATCAAAACTCTCCATCACCTACAATTCAATTTAGAAATTGTTTATTGTTAACTAACAAGTCAGGTAACTTTAATGCTAATGATACTATAACAGGTGGTACTTCAGGTGCTGTTGGTAAACTTTCTAGTTATGACGCTGATACAAGTTTATTAAAAGTAAAAGATTTAAATAAAAATTTTGATTTAAATGAAACAATAACATCAACAAGTAGTGGATCAGCAACAATAACAAGATTAGATGTTGCTAGTGCTACGGTAGCTGTTCAATCAGTTGTAGATACAGATGGTAAGTTTTTAAATGAAGATGGTTATGTATCAGAAGCAACAATGAAAGTACAAGATAGTAAATACTACCAAGATTTTTCTTATGTATTAAAAGTTGGTCAATCAATTAATGATTGGAGAGACTCATTTAAAAAGACTATGCACACAGCAGGTTTTTATTTTACAGGTCAAGTAGATTTACAAAGTAGATTAAGTTTAAGAATTAAGGCTCCAGTTGCTGGTATTATATCAGGTGCTTCAGATACTCCATTATTCAATATATTAAATGTATTGTTCACAACCGTTTTTGGTAGAAGATTAGGAACGATAGATGATGGAACAACTTTGAGAGATAGCAAAGGATGTATGACTGAAGGATCACTGGATGCTGGTGATGATTATAGAGATCCGTTTACATCAAATACTAGAGATATAACTTTAACTAGACCACCAATTGAAATTAATATGACTAGTAGGAAAAGAGCAACGATAGACGGTGTAGAAGTTAAACAAGGGTACGCATACGGAGGTCCTAAATTTGGAACTTTAAATAAATGGGCCAATACAATATTTGGTACAGGTTCAGCTAGTAGTAGAATAACATTTAAACAATTAAGTGAATTAAAGGTAACAGGTACAAGAACATCACTAGATGGAAGAGGTGCTATATTTTTAGCAACTTCAAATCCAGATGGTCAGTTATTAAAAACAAATTTTGCAATGCCAACGCAATTTGCAAGTTCTCAGGAATCCTTTGATAATACGGTTACTAACTTTGCTCAAACAACATTAACTTTTGATGATACAACCCCATAGGAATGTTTATAAATAGTAAGAACAAGTAGGAAAATATAAATGGCAAAACAATCAATTAATAGAGGAACCTCCGCTAATGATGGAACAGGTGATAATTTAAGAGCAGGAGCACAAAAAGTAAACGCAAACTTTGACGAATTATATACCGTTTTAGGTGATGGTACTACTTTAGTTTCTGGTAATTATTTAACAGATTCATCAACAAATACACTTACAAATAAAACGATTTCAGGTGCTTCTAATACATTAACAAATATACCAAATAGTTCTTTAGACTCTATTACAAATGCAAAATTAGCAAATTCAACTATTACTATTACAGGTGATGGTGCTCAAACTTCAGCAGTAGATTTAGGTGATACTTTAACTATTGAAGGTGGTGCAGGAATTACAACTGCTGTAACAGCAGACAAAGTTTCAATTGCCATAGACGGTGTAGTTTTAACTGAATCATCAACAGATGTATTAACAAACAAAACAATTGATGGTGGTACAAATACTTTACAAAATATTCCTAATACTAGTTTAACAAATAATACGGTATCTTATGGTGGTGTATCACTTGCTTTAGGTGGCACAGACGCTACTCCAGCTTTAGATTTAACAGACGCAACAAATTATCCTACAAGTTCATTATCAGGAACAATTACAAATGCTCAATTAGCAGGTTCTATTTCAAATGACAAACTTGTAAACAATACTATCAGAATAGGTGATGATAGTTCAACTAATTTCAATATTGGTTTAGGAGAAAGTTTTGAAATTATTGGTGGTTCAGGAATTACAACTGCTATTACTAATAATAGAATATCTTTAAGTGTTGCAAGTCTTCCCAATACTTCTTTACAAAATTCATCAATGACATTAGGATCAGATTCTATTGCTTTAGGTGAAACAAAAACTTCTATCGCAGGATTAAGTTTAACAGGATCAGGTACCGTTGATTTAACTGGTGCAGGTTCTAAAATGAGATTTGATTTTGCAGGTTATGGTTCTTTACCAGCAGCTGCAACTTATGTTGGAATGTATGCTTATGATAGTACAGGTAATAGACCTTATTATTCTTCAGGTAGTGGTTGGGTTAGAGTATTAGATGAAAACTCTTCCGTATCAGTACATACAGATGTTAATATTTCTGGTGTTGCTGATGGTAATGTTTTATCTTGGAGTTCAGCACAAGGTAGATTTAATGTAACTGCTCCTACAAGTGGTTCACCTATAACCGTTGCAGACGAAGGTTCAGATTTATCAACTGCCGCTACTAAATTAGATTTTGTTGGTGCTGGTGTAACTGCTTCAGGTACAGGTGCAACTAAAACTATTACTATTGGAGCTGCAAGTGGTGAAACTTTAACCGTACAAGAAGAAGGATCAGGTTTAGCTACAACTGCAACAACAATGAATTTTGTTGGTCCTAATGTAACTGCTTCAGGTACAGGCGCAACTAAAACTATTGATATTCGTAGTGCAACAACTATATTAGATGTAGAATATAATAGTACAACTTCATATAGATTTACTTCACACTATGGAACCGAAGACAATCCTACAATTCATACAAAACAAGGTCAAACAATTGCATTTAATTTAACTGCTCTTGCAGGATCACATCCATTTGCTTTACAAACGCAAAGTGGTGCTTATAGTTCAGGTCATAGAATATCAACTGGATTAACACACATTGCTACAGATGGTACGGTTACAACAGGATTAAATGCTCAAGGTCAAACAAGTGGTGTATTATATTTTGATGTACCACACGATCAAGCAACGATTTATTATGTATGTACTGCTCATCCAGCTATGGCAGGTACATTATCTGTTTCTAAAAAAGAAGAAGGTAAATTATTACAACAAGTTTATACTCAAACAGGTACTTCCGCAACAGGAACAACAATATTTCCAGAAGATGATTCAATACCTCAAAATAATGAAGGTGATGAATATATGACTTTATCAATTACACCTAAATCTCCTACAAGTACAATAAACATTGAAGCACACGTGTTTTATTCACAATCAGCAGGTACTAGAGGTGGTTCAGGATTATTCAAAGATTCAGACGCAGACGCATTAGCATTTACATCTAACTTTATAGCAGACGCTACAAGTATGGGTAATATGCAAGTATTTTATTCAGAAACATCTGGAAATACTACTGCTAGAACATATAAGATAAGATGTGGAAATATCGCAACCTCAGGTACTTTCACTTTTAACGGTCAATCAGGTAATAGAAAATTTGGTGGAACCGTATTAAGTACAATTAGAATATTAGAGATAGAAGCATAGGAGAAGTAGTATAAATATAAGAAAGAATTAGGAATTATGCCAGCAATTATAACAAACAAATTTAGATTAAACAACGCTGAACAATTTTCAGAATCATTTTCTGAAACAGCAAATCAAGTGTATTACCTAGGTATTGGGAGACCACAACCTTTCGGTACTGCAACAAGAGCTGATGGAAGAACAGATTACGAGGGTACGGATGCTAATCCAAATACACCTGGTGATACTATCGGTAGAGAATTTTATACATATGACGATTTAATCGCTGCTAAAAGAGTACAATCTTCAGATGTATCTTTTGTAATACCAAGAAGAAACTGGATCTCTGGTACGGTTTACGATACTTACAGACACGATTATGGAGAATATACAACAGGATCAACAAGTGTAAGACAAACATCTACAAGTGGTGCAACTACTTTGTTTGATTCTACTTTTTATATATTATCTGCTGCTAGAAATGTTTACAAATGTTTAGATAACAACGGTGGTGCTGCTTCAACAGATGAACCAACTGGTGTTTCAACTTCAGTAATTACAACAACTGATTCATATAAGTGGAAGTATATGTACACACTTTCTGCTGCTCAACAAGCAAGTTTCTTATCAACAGATTTTATGGCAGTTTCGCCAAACTCTAGTCCAAGTTCAGATCAATCAAATGTAATGTCTGCTGCTGTTGACGGATCAATAGATATAGTAAAAATTAAAACTGCTGGTTCAGGTGGTACTAACGGAACATTTACAGGTATTGCAATTAAAGGAGATGGTTCTGGTGGTGTTGCTACAATAGTAGTTGGCGGTGGTCAAATAACTTCAGTAACCGTAACTACTCCAGGTACAGGATATACTTTTGCAACAATCAGTAATGCTCAAATAGTTGCCGCTGGTGCAACTAACTTAGCAGGTTCAGAATTAGATGTAATTATTCCACCAAAAGGTGGACACGGTGCAAATGCACAAGAAGAATTAGGTGCTTTCTTTGTTATGATGAATACAAGTTTAGAAGGAACAGAAAGTGCTAACTCTGGTGACTTTTCTGCTGTAAATGACTTTAGAAAAATTGCATTATTAAGAGACCCAACAAAATCAGCAAGTGCTGTAACAGCTAATACTGCTAGATTAACAAAGGCAATTAAAATTGCTACTTCTCCAACACCAGGTAGTTTTACACCAGACGAAGAAATCAATCAGGCAAGTACAGGTGCTGTTGGTAAAGTTGTAGAGTGGGACGCAACAAACAAAATTTTATATTACATTCAAACAAGACACAACGATGCTGGCGTGGACGCAGATGGTAACTTAACTGCGTTTTCAGGTGCTAATGTTATTACAGGTCAAGGTGGAGGTTCTCCTACAGGAACACCTGACACTTCATCAACAGGAACGGTTAACAATGTTTCATTTACTTCAGGATATTCAGTTCCTGAAATAGACCACGATACTGGCGATGTACTTTATATTGAAAATAGAACACCGATACAAAGGGCACCAGACCAAACGGAAAACATTAAACTGGTCATAGAATTTTAAGGGGTAATTAAATGTCAAGTCCAACAGACTTTAACCTCTCGCCTTACTATGATGATTTTTCAGAGTCGAAGAAATTTCATAGAATACTTTTTAGACCAGCATTTGCTGTTCAGGCAAGAGAGTTAACACAATCACAAACAATCTTACAAGACCAAATTGAAAAATTAGGTGACCACTTCTTTGAAAAAGGAGCAATGGTTATTCCTGGTGAGATTGGTTATGATTTAAATTATTCTGCTGTAAAACTTGCAAGTATTGATAGTACAAATACTCTAACACATTTTACAAATGGTACCGTTTTAACAGGATCAGTTTCAGGAGTAACTGCAACAATTGTAAATCAAAGTGCAACAGACGGAACAGATCCAGATACTTTATTTGTAAAATATAGTAAATCAGGTGGAACAAATCAAAATGAAAATTCTTTTACTGATGGAGAAACATTAACAGGAACAAATAGTGATTCAACTGCTGTAACTTGTATTGTAAATACAACTGCTACAGGTTCTGCTGCTCAAGTACAGGCAGGATCATATTACATAAATGGATTTTTAGTTACCGTTTCTAATCAAACAATTTTACTTGACAAATATTCAAACACACCTTCTTATAGAGTAGGATTATTAGTTGCAGAATCTTTTGTAACTCCTACACAAGATAATACTTTAAATGATAATGCTCAAGGTGTTTCAAACAATAACGCTCCAGGTGCTCACAGATTTAAAATAGATTTAACTTTAACTAAAAAATCTATTGGTGCTACAGACGATTCAAACTTTGTAGAGTTATTAAGATTAAAAACAGGTGTAGTTCAAAGTAAAGTTAGAAATACTGACTATGCAATATTAGAAGATACTTTTGCTCGTAGAACATTTGACGAGTCTGGTGATTATACCGTAAGACCTTTTGATATTGATATTAGAGAACATTTAATTAATGGAACAAATAGAGGTATTTACGCTTCAGGTGACGCTACTAAACTTGCAGTAGGTATGTCTCCAGGAAAAGCATATGTAAAAGGTTTTGAAGTTGAAAAATTAGCAACTCAATATATAGATGTTGATAAGGCAAGAGATTTTAATACCGAAAGTAATTTTAGTACAAGATTTGATGTAGGTAATTATGTAAATGTAACTAATGTTTATGGTTCTCCAGATGTAGGTTTTGTATCTGGTGAAACAGAACCATTTAAAAGAGTTAATTTATATAATGTTTCAACATTTGACTCAGGTGGTACTCGTGGTGTTGAAAATGCAGGTACAGGTGCTAGTATTAATACAATAGGTCGTGCTAAATCAAAAGGATTTGAATATAATTCAGGAACAGCAAATGGTAATTTATTTGCTTCAAATAGTGATAGAGAAGCAATATATAAACATTTCTTATTTGATATTAATTTGTTTACTCATCTTAATATTACAACAGGTCAAGCATTTACAACTGGAGAAAAAATAACTGGTGGTACTTCAGGTGCTACAGGTACTTTAGAAAGTGTATCAACACAAACATCCACTGCTGTTTCAACAATTTCAATTGCAAGTCCAGGTGTTGCAACATCAACTGGTCACGGACTAAAAGAAGGACAACAAATAACTTTTGACGCTATATCAGCACAAGATCAAACGGTTTCAATACAAACGACTGATATATTTGTTGTTAGAAATCCTAGTGCTAATGATTTTGAAATATACAGAGCAGATGGTACAACTCCTACAAATATAAATCAATACACTTCTTCAGGAAATGCTGTACACGGAGTTGTAATTGTATCTAATGTACAAGGAACATTTGTTGCAGGAGAAACAATTACAGGTGGTACTTCATCTAATACTGCTACTATTCAAAATAATATACTTGGATTTAAAGGTGCAACTTCATATGATTTTCCACAAGTTAAACAAATTGGTATGGCAGGTTCGCCAACTTATACTGCTGACACAGCGTTAGATAATACAAACGGTGTAAATAAAGTTCTTTCAGGAACAATAGATGTTGGATCAGGTTCAGCAAGTGTAACTGGTATTAATACTTTCTTTACGGAAGAGTTAGTAGTAGGTGATTCAATTTCATTTACAAATGATAGTGGTAATACAGAAACTAGAATTGTTAAATTAGTAAACTCAAATAATGTTATAACTTTAGATAGTGTAACTGCTGCTGCTTCTACAAAAACAGCTGTAACTAGAAGAAGAACATCAATTAAATCGCCAGAAAAAAATGTTTCAGTATTTCAACTACCTTATGAAACTATTAAGACATTAAAGACAACTAATAATTCTGATATAACAGATACAAATTTTAAAGTTAGAAGACACTTCGTACAAACATTATCATCAAATGGTGACGCAACAATAACAGCAGGTACTAATGAAACATTTGCTGCTTTATTAGAAAAAGATTTTTCAATTTCAATTATGTCAACTGGTTCTGGTGGATCAGGTGCTGCTGGTGATGTATTCAGTTTAAGTGGTAATAACCACGAAGGTGATCCTATATTTACATTGTCTGGTTCTCCAACAGGTAAAACATTATTAGTAGATATGGGTGCTAACTTCCAAGGACATAAAGTAAAAATATTAGCAACAATTAATAGAAGTGTTGCAGGTTCAAAAACAAAAACATTAAACTCTGGTTCAACAATTCAAAAAACAAGTCAAACAGAAATTGAATCAGGTACAATAGGAATTGGTAAAGCAGATGTTTATTCAATAACTTCTGTTAAGATGGCTGCTGACTTTAGTACAGACGCAGTAGCAGGTGATACAGATATTACAGATAGATTTGATTTAGATACAGGAATGAGAGATAACTTCTATGACATTGGAAGATTAAAATTAAAAACAGGTTCATTAACACCAACAGGAAGATTATTAATTACTTTTGATTACTTCTCACACGGTACTGGTGATTATTTTGATGTAGATAGTTATTCAGGTATTATTGACTATGAAAATATACCTAGTTATACTTCTGGTACAACAGGACAAGTTTATCAATTAAGAGATAGTTTAGATTTTAGACCTAGAGTAGATGACGCTTCAACAATTAATTCAGGTGACCAAGATCGTTCTTATGACGGTGCAGGTGCTTCAACGGTAGATATTGTAAAATTTGAAACAGATATAACTTCTGATTTTGAATTTTATTTACAAAGAGTTGATAAAATATATATTGACAAAGAAGGTAATTTTAGAGTATTAAAAGGTGCAAGTTCATTATCTCCAGAAATGCCTGGTATCTTGGATAACGCAATGCACCTATACACATTGTTTATTCCATCATATACATTGGATACAGCAGATGTAGGTATTGAACAAGTTGATAATAGAAGATATACAATGAGAGATATTGGTAGATTAGAAAAGAGAATTGAAAATACAGAATACTATACTCAATTATCTTTACTAGAACAATCAGCACAAACTTTACAAATACAAGACGCAAATGGTTTTGATAGATTTAAAAACGGATTTGTTGTAGATAATTTCACAGGACACTCAATAGGTGATCCAGGAAATGTAGATTACAAAGTTGCTATGGATATGGCAAAAGGTGAAATGAGACCTACTTTCAACGAAGACGCAATTGCTTTAGAGGAAAGAGATGACGATGGTACGGTTATTCAGGCGTCTGATAGAACAAATGCTAATTATGCTAGAACAGGTGATCTAATAACTTTACCTTACACGGAAGAAACTTTAATAGATCAAAGTTATGCAAGTAAAACCGTAAATGTTAACCCATTTGGAATATTTACTTGGATTGGTTCTGTTGCTTTAACTCCACAAACAGATGAATGGAAAGAAACAGAAAGAGCACCAGATTTAACTATTACAAATGATGATGGTACTTGGGATACTTTAGTTAAACAATCAGGTAATCCAAATCTAAAATCTGTTGAATTAGGAACGGTTTGGAACGAATGGCAAAATCATTGGACAGGTCAATCAACAACTAATAGTACAGAAACTTTTGAACAAAGAGGTGGTCACGGTTGGAGAGTAATGCAAAGGGATGTCCAAACGACTACTAGAACAGGAACAAAAACACGAACAGGTATTAGACAAGTATTAGTACCTAAAACGGTTACGCAAAATGTTGGTGATAGAGTTATCTCTATTGCTTTCACTCCATTTATTAGAAGTAGAGATGTTGATTTTGTTGCAACAAGATTAAAACCAAATACAAGAGTTTATCCTTACTTTGATAATGAATCTATAGGAACATATGTAACTCCTCAAGGTGGTGCATTGGGTGGTAATTTAGTTACAGACAATAATGGTTCTGTATCAGGTACTTTCTCAATACCAGATCCAAAAGATACTACAAAACCAAGATGGAGAACAGGTGAAAGAGTGTTTAGATTAACTAGTTCATCTTCAAATGATTTAACTTCAGCGCCAGATACGGCTGCTAATGCTGAATACATCGCTAGAGGTATTATTCAAACGGTACAAAATACAATTATTTCTACAAGAACAGCGGGTGTAGAATTTAGAGCAACTAACGAAACAGAAGCTGTAACTCAAACAACTTCAACAAGAGGTGCTGCTAGACAAGTAGGTTACCACGATCCATTAGCACAAACATTTATGGTTGATGACGCTGGTGGAGTATTCTTAACTTCAGTAGATATATGTTTCTCAACTAAAGACACAAACATTCCTGTAACTTTACAAGTTAGAAATACGGTTAATGGTTATCCAGGTCAATCAATATTACCTTTTTCAGAAAAGACTTTAAATCCAGCAAGTGTAACTACAAGTACAGATGGAACAGCAATAACTACATTTA